>JGI24708J26588_10003348_pt1 | contig 11634 bp, 9 predicted proteins | sample BioPla1DNA2_FD_26588 | JGI IMG/M metagenome (IMG submission 26588) | reverse complement strand
AGATGGAATTTCCGGAAACATTTGTGCGCTGTGAGGACGCATCGGGGCGGCAGTTCAACGTTTACACCGATCTGGAAAGGCTGGCCGGGCACATGCGGGAGATTGCGCGGGAAGATGAGCGGCTGATCGCCCGGTTCATTGGAGGGGTCCGCCGCTTTGCCAATTTCGAGCTGCTGGCGGTGCCCCTGTACCGGCCCTTCGAAATGATCAAAATTGCCCGTCATCTGACAGCGCTGCCCCGCTGGATGAGGATAAGCACCTCGGATTTTGCCGCCCGTTTCAAAAACGAATTCCTGCGTCGTGTTTTTGGCTATATCCAGTATGGCATGGCTGATATTCCCATGGGGGTGCACCTGGCTTTTCTGGCAGGCTGCCACAACCGCACGCTGGGCGTACCCCGGGTGGACTCGCTCACCTTTGCCCAGGCTATCGAGGAGCGCTACCTGGGCCTGGGCGGCCAGGTGCAGTATTGCAGCCCCGTGGAGCGGATTCTTGTTGAGGGAGGGCGGGCGGTGGGGGTGCGGCTGTCCGACGGTTCCGAGCACAGGGCTGACCTGGTAGTGTCCGCCGCCGATGGGCACTCCACCATCTTCGGGATGCTGGAGGGTAAGTATTGCAGCGATCTGATCAGAACCTATTACAACAACCCTTCGACAGGACCCCAGCCCTTTGCTATCCAGGTATCCCTGGGGGTGGCAAGGGAGCTGACGGAAGAACCTCCCTCCCTTCTTTACTTTATTGACGATCCGGTGCAAATAGCCGGCATGGAGCGAGACCGTTTAAGCGTGAGGCTGTACAGCGGGCCGCCCTTTGCGCCGCCGAGAGGGGGGGCGATGATCATATCCCTTGACTCCACCCATGAACACTGGGCCCGGCTCCACCGGGATCCGGCCCTTTACCGGGAGGCCAAGGCTGCGGCGGCCGAAAGGGTGATAAACGTACTGGAACAGCGCTTTCCGGGCTTGCGGGGGCAGGTGGAGGCGGTAGATGTGGCCACGCCGCTGACCACGGAGCGCATCACCGGCAATTACCATGGACTGCAGGCCTGGGGGGCGCCCAGCGGTTTCCTGAAGGTGATGATGGGGGGCCTGAGCCGGACGCTGCCCGGCCTGCAGGATTTTTACATGGTCGGACACTGGGCGGAAGCCATGATCGGTATCTCCACCGCGGCGCTCTCTGGGCGCAGGCTGATCCAGCGCCTTTGCCGGGAATACCGCCGGCCCTTTAAAACCCTTCCATAAATGCGGCAAGCCTTCGGGGTAAATCTTTACTGGAATTCATGGTTGATGTGGCAACCAGCGCCCTTCATAACCTCTGTTCATAAAGCTGCTGCTTCCAGGATGGACCTTCTGTCTCTTACTTGGTTTGACCTTAGCCGCAACCCGATCGGGCGATAGAATTTTGGAAGGGGCTATTCCTGTTCGGTCTCCAGCAGGCCGAACAATATATCAACTACCTCATCCAAAATGTCCTTTGGGGCGTGTTCAACAAAAGTCGCTTTCCGGGCAAGTATGTCCAGAGATTTGACCTGTTCGCACATAATTACACCGGTGGTTTTGGTTCCGTTATCCAAGGGTATGTGAAGGGGAAAACCCCTAGCCGTATTGGTTATCGGGCAGACCAGGGCTAAATTTGTGAACCGGTTGAAAGTGTTGTTGCTGACCACAATTGCCGGTCTTCTGCTTTTTTGTTCGTGCCCTGCCCCGGGGTCAAACTCAAGAAAAATAATGTCGCCCTGTTCCGGCATGTAGGGCGCTACCATGCCTCGTTGCCCCTGGGATTACCCGTATCCAACTCCCGGCAATTGCAATTTCCATCATATCCGGCGATGCGCTCTTTTAGCGTTCTGTGTTTTTTTACCGGTGTTATGACGATATTCCCGTCAAGAACCTTAATTTTTACCTGGTCATTGTTGGTGAGATTTGCTTTTTCCAAAAGCGCTTTGGGTATCCTGACCGCATGGCTGTTGCCCCATTTTTGGATGGTGGTATACATGGTAATCACCTCGTGCTTCAAATGTATATCCCGTATCTACAATTGTCAAGCATAACCAATTTAGAGCCCCTTCCTCCATGATTCATATATAAATGCATGATATCTCATGTATAAAAGCAAGGTCACCGTCCCCCTTGTTCATCGCATTCTTGTCTGTTGCGGCTTACTCTGATGAATACTCCAAAAGATCACCGGGCTGGCAGTCAAGTTCACGGCAAAGACCTTCCAGGGTGGAGAAGCGGATCGCCCTGACCCTCCCGTTCTTCAGCAGGGACAGATTGGCCATGGTGATACCGACGCGTCCAGCCAGCTCAGTAAGCGTTATTTTGCGATCAGCCATAACCCTATCCAGGCGGATAATAATCGGCATTTCTCTTCCCCCCTAAACCGTCAGGTCTTGCTCTTCTTGCAGGTAGGCGCCGTAACGAAATACCTCGGCCAGAATTATTACAACCACTCCCATAAAAACACCTGTTAGATCTATTTTCATGTTCACACCGGTTTCCACCCCCGGCATGCGAAGGATGTTGGAAAGGTAAACTCCATTCAGGATATGGATAACACTTTCAAACAGCGCACCGGCGATGAGTGCGATTCCGATTATGCGGATTCTGCCCACATTTTCATCGGTAAATGGTGTTCCCGCAGTCAAAGTGGCAAAGATTTTTCTCAGCTGGTACAGCACCAAAACGCCGATGAACATCAAGAGCAAAACCAGCATGAACTGAACCGATAAATTGGTGGGCAGAACTTGTGGAATCCCATCGGTGAACCTAAAGATCAAGCCGGGCATCTCGATTTGCAGTGAGCCGGTACTGAGCGGCTGGCTGCTTACAAGGGTATGACCCAGGAACAGTGCCGCCACCACAGTGCCGGCCAGACCCAGGTACCAAACCAGATCCAGCACCGTCTTCAAAATCGAGGAAACCGATTTCTTACCCAGGTACTGTACCATATCTATCCCCCCTGATACGTTTTCTGTCTTAAATATAACATGGTATTATCGATTGTCAATAAATGATTATCGTATATCGATACTACAGGTGTAAAAAGAAGTAGGATACCTCTGTCCCCGCGCCTAAAATAGGAGGCCCTTGCCAAAGCGTTATACATTTCAAGATATTTAAGGTATAATATGGTTCAAGACAGCGCATCACTGCAGGAGGCCGGAAAAATGATTCCTGAAAGTACTCTAAAAGTGTTCAGAGATTATTTTGCGCGAAGGGATGATATTACCGCAGCCTATCTTTTCGGTTCAACAGTAAAAAACAAGGAACGAAAAGGAAGCGATCTAGATCTGGCGATATTGTTTAAAGGGGAGATCTGTCCCTACGAGCGCTTTCAGGCAAAACTGCAGATTGCCAATGACCTGGAAACTGGGGTAAACGCTGACCTGGACATTGTGGATTTGAGGAGCGCGGACCTGTTTTTTGTCCATCAGGTCATGAAAAATAAATTGTTGCTCTTCGAGCGAGAGATCAATGATCGGGTTTCTTTTGAAGTAGAATACCGGAAGCGTTTTTTTGACCTGATGCCCCTTTACAAAGAGTACCATCGCCAATCCCGAAAAAGACTTGAGGGGAGACAGTAATGGTAGACAAGGCCGTGGTTGAGAGGCTGCTCGTTCAGCTGGAAGAGTACCTTCGTGATTTGGACGAAGTCAAATCAAAATATAAGTTGGCAGACTTCAAGGACAACAAAATCATCCGCCGCTACACGGAGAGGACCTTGCAGGTGGCCATTGAAGTATGCCTGGATCTTGCCGGCCATATTATTTCTTATGAGGGTTTTCGAGAACCGCTCGATAACAAGGATTGTTTTCAGGTCCTTCAAGAAAACGATTTAATTTCAATAGAGCTGGTAGATAGGTTAAAAAGAATGGCTCAATTCCGGAATGTGGTTGTCCATGACTATATGCGAATCAACCCGGAGATTGTTTATGCTATTGTGCATAAAAACATACCGGACATTGTTGCTTTTGCCAAAGCCATTGGAGATAGGTTCCTCAAATAACGTTCTATAGATGTGTTGACACGAAAAGATCGGATGGAGATAACAGTTATATTATCACAATAAAGCTGAGGCAATTCTCCACATGAGTCAGGGGGACGGGTGACTTTGACTCACAGCTCGCGGATGTTTTCGGTAATGCTCTCCTTGCAGACGGCGCCCACCTTCGAGTTGATGTTAAGCAGGCAGATCCCGAAGAGCAGGGCCACGAAAAGGAGGGGCGGCCAGAGTTGTAGCGAGAAAAGATCCCGCTGGACGATCTCTCTCCACAGGAGATAGCTGCATAGGGCCACTCCCCCGGCGTAGCCGGCGGCGGAGCCCCAGGCAGGTAGGAGCGGGCGATAACCCTGCCCGAGGCTCCCACTGCGCGTAGCGTGCCGATCTCGCGCTTGCCGGAGCGGATGCGCGCCGACAGGGCGTTGTTGATCATGCTGGCGCAGATGGCGAAAAGGAGCAGCAAGATGGCCCCCGCGGCGATGAGCAGGCCAAAGGCGATCTTCCTGCTTTCCCGGGCCGCCGCCACAAATGAATGGACGGACACTTCGGTGTTCCGGGCGGCGATGCTTTCCAGACTGATCTCCAGGTATTCCTCCATGGCCCCGTCGGGGCTTTCGGCAAGGATGATCTCCAGGGAGCTGTAGGGCGCTTCGAATCCCAGTGCGTTCAGTCCTGCATTGGTCGTGAGGATGTCTCCCGCCTCGCAGTAGAAGGGAATCTGCTCGAACAGGCGCTTATTACCCGCCTCTGTCTCCAGGAGGGCGCCGATGGTGACGCTGCGGTCGATCCGCGCGAAGTCGTCGGGGAGGATGCGGCTGCCGTCTTCATTGTACCCCTGCAGTCCCTCCGGGCCTGGGGCCGGCCCGTCGCTGTAGAGCAGGCTCAGATCGATGCTGTCACCGGCCCGAAACGTATCGTTTTCGAGGATTTCGCTGTAGGCCGTTCCGGGGTCAAGGGCATAATCAACATTCCAAAGGACTGCAGGCCCGTTATCACCGGTCCACATATCGCGGACCAGGCCGTATTTTGCCGGTGCGATCACGAGAACCTCTTCGCCTGCGTTCAGCCTGTTGAGATCGATCCGGCCCGCAGAAACAAAGGGGCGCAGCCTTTCCACAACCTCCGACTCGGCGCTGTAGCAGAATACGGTGAGGTAATCACGGCTGTAGCCGTACCTGGCCTTGCTCTCCAGGTAATCGCGGTGCTGCAGGGCCAGCCATTGCGCGGCGGCGGGAGAGTGATCAATGGTGATTCGCTCCGGGGAAAGATAGTCAAAGCGGCCATAGCGGCTGGACAGCATGTAGGGTGTGATCGTATCCGCAAGTATCTTGACGCCTGTCGCTCTGGCGCCGTTCACCCTTTTTACACCGGACAGGGCGGCGGCGTCGGCCCGATCCTGTTCGGTGATCCCCGGCCGGTGGACCCCGAATTCCATGAGCCAGTCGAGCATGAGCCCCCCGCTCCGCTGCATTATGTAATCGCTGTTATAGGTGGTGTGAAGGGCGGCATCCAGAAGAGGTCTTGCCCCGAAGGCGGCGACAGAGAGGAGGATAATGCTCAGGGCCAGCATGGCGGTGATCCCCGGCTGCCGGTTACGGTAGAGGATCTGGTTGCGGCGGGCGAGATGGCGGGAGAGGTCAAATTGCGTTTTGCTGTCGATGCGGGTGCGCCTCAGCCTGCGGGTGAGTTGGGCGTTGCGGATAGCCTGCATGGGTGAAATTTTGGCGGCCCTGCGCAGCGGGATCGCCGCCGTCAGCATGACACAGAGCACGCCGGCTGCGGCCGTGGCGGCCGCGAAAAAGGGGTTCAGGCGGAAAGTGTAGTCCTCCCCGAGCAGCCCTGCGATGCCCTGTACGGTCAGGGCGGCTGCCGCCAGGCCCGCCGGGACGGCGCAGAGGGCGAGCAGGATCGCTTCGCGGCCGAAGATGGTGCGGATTTGCTTTTGCGTCGCCCCCACGGCGCGGAAGAGGCCGATCTGCCGCTTGCGAGACTCCAGTTCGGCCGAGAAAACATTGATGATACCGAGGCAGGCGGCGCAGACCAGCACCAGGGCGATGATGGTAAAGAAGATGGAGGTGGCGGCGATGCCGCTGTCGCTGCCGCCGAAGGATCCGCCGAAGGTCCGGTAGCGTGTCTCTTCAAGCTTGAGCCACCAGGCATGATCCTCCGCGGCGGTTTCCTGCAGGAAAAAATCATCGAGCCGCTCGAAGGGGGCACCGGCCCCGCCTGCGTAGCGCCCGTAGCAATTCACCAGCTCCCGGCCGCCCGGCTCGATCTGTTCGCTTGCCGCCAGCACTCCGGCGGGATAGCTGGGATGTCCCGCTTGACCCATGGTGTAAGCGGGGGAGTCGCTCATATAGCGCCACTGCTCCAGGTAGAGCAGTTTATCGGTGAGTATGCCCACGAGGGTGTAGCTTTTCTCTACCGGTGTATCCAGGAAGGTGTTGCCGTCGGGGATGAGCATCGTCAGGGTGATCCTGTCGCCCACACCGGCTTCCGAACGGAGGCGGCTCAGAACGCTTCGCTCCAGGGCGATCTCGCCGGCATTTTCGGGCAAGCGGCCCTCGAGCGGTTCCTTGCGGGCCAGGGCCAGCGCGGTGTTATCGAAGCGGGCGATGGAGAAGCTGTTCTTTTCACTCTCCCCGTCGGGGAGGACGCAGCCCAGGATCTCGGCCACACCGTATTCAGTAAAGATGCCGCCAGTGACAAGCTTCTCCAGCGGCGCTCCGCCGCAATTGAAGATGATCGCATCCTGCTCGCCCAGGCGGCTGTAGTGCTGCTCCCGCAGCGAGGTGAACATGGTGTCGGCGAAGAGCAGCGCTGCGGCCACGAAATAGATGGCCAGCCCGATACCGGCAATGAGCAGCAGGTAGCGTCCGCGCCTGCGGCGGATATTGCCCAGGGCGATAGAGTTTATCGAAAATCTGCGATCCAATGCTTGCACCTCCCGATGCTGTGGGACACCAGGGACGGTCCTTCCTGTCCCATCCTGGCGAAGGATCTCTCTTTCCCGGAGTGAGTCAAAGTCACCGTCCCCGCAACTCCCCCGCAACTCACCGCAACTCACAGCTCGCGGATGTTTTCCACGATGCTGCTCCTGAAGATGGAGCCCACCCTGGAACGGATATTGAGCAGGCAGATCCCGAAAAGCAGGGCGACGAAGAGAAGGGGCTGCCAGATGGGCAGGAAATCGGCAAAGTCCTGCTGTGTTTTCATGATCCAGCCGCAGATGACCAGTTCGGCGGCCAGGCCCGCTGCCGTGCCCCAGGTAAACATGGCCAGCAGCTGCCACCGGTAGGAGTGCTCGATGGCCCCGTTGGAGGCGCCCACGGCTCGCAGGGTGCCGATGCTGCGCCGGCCGGCTCGGATGCGGGCGGAGAGAGCGTTGTTGATCATGCTGGCGCAGATGGCGAAGAAGAGCAACATGATCGCCGAGACAGCGATCAGGAGGCCGTAGGTTACCTGGCGCTGCTCTCTGGCCAGGGCCACGTGGGAGGTTAATTGCGTTCCCGCTGTCCGGGCGGCGATCTGTTCCAGGTTCGTCTCCAGGTATTCTTCCATCGCTCCGTCGGGGTTTTCCGTGAGGGTGATCGCCAGGGCGCTGTAGGGCGCCTCGAAACCCAGCGCCTGCAGCCCTGCGGTGGTGGTGATGATGTTGCCGATCTCGGGGTAAAAATGGCTTGAAAAATTGCTCCCCAGGTGTCTTTCGCCCGCTTCCGGTTCCAGGATCGCCCCGATGGTCACCGTTCTGTCGATACGCACCACCTCGTCGGGCAGGAGGCGGCTGCCGTCGTCGTTGTACATCAGCGGCCCGTCGGGATGCTCTTCGGCGGCGTCGCAGTAGAGCAGGCTGATGGTGAGCTCGTCGCCCGCCCGGAACATGTCGTTTTCGTGGACGGCGCTGTATGTTGTCCCTTCATCAGGCTGATAGAAGACGCGCAAACTCCAGCTTTCATTGCCGTGGTCCTCATGGATCAGGGCGTACTCCGCGGGGGCGACGATGAGGATCTCCTCGCCGGAATTCAGCCTGCCCATATCGATCCGTCCCTGAGAAACAAAAGGGCTGCATCTGTTTACCACCGCTGTGTCGGCGCCGCAGCAGTCCACGGTGAGGAAATCCTGGCTGTAGCCGTATTTGTCCCTGGCGGCCAGGTAATTCTCATACTGCTGCAGGTTCCACTGCCCTTCGTCGGGATGGTAGCCAAACCTGTGCGGCTCCGGCGAGAGGTACTCAAACCGGCCGCCCCAATCTTCAGTGATGTAGGGTGTGGCCCGATCCGTGATGATCTTTACACCCAGGGTCTTTTCGCCGCTCACTGTTTCCACCGTGGCCAGGGCGGCGGCGTCGGCTTTGTCCTGTTCGGTGATGCCCGGCCGGTGGAGATCGTATTCCATCAGCCAATCGCGCATCTTGTTCTGGTCCCTCAAAGAAAAGTCGCATCCGTAGTCGTAGCTCATTTCGCCCAGAGCGGGAGCTATGGCGAAAACCGCCAGCGACAGCAGCACAATGCTCAGGGCCAGCATGGCGGTGATGCCCGCCTGTTTATTCCGGTAGAGAGCCTGGTTGCGGTGGGCGATGTGACGGGGAACATCGAATTGGGCCCTGCTCTCTGTCCTGCTGCGCTTCAGCCTGCGGCTGAGCCCCACATCGCGGATGGCCTGCATGGGCGGTATTCGGGAGGCGCTGCGCAGCGGGATCGCCGCGGCCAGCCGGACACAGAGCACACCGGCGGCAGCTATTCCCGCCATGATCAGCGCATTGGGGCGGAAGGTGAAACTGTCGCCGAGCACCCCGGTGACACCCCACACCGTGAGGGCGGCCGCTACAAGGCCTGCCGGGACGGCACAGAGGGCGAGCAAAACCGCTTCGCGGCCGAAGATGGCGCGGATCTGCTTTTGTGTGGCGCCCAGGGCGCGGATGAGGCCGATCTGGCGCCGCCGCGATTCCAGATCGGCGGCAAAGGCATTGATGATGCCCAGGCAGGCGGCGCAGACGAGCACCAGGGCGATCAGAACGAAGAAGACGGTGGTGGTGATCATGGCGTTGCCGTCGCTGTCGATATAGCCGCCCAAAGCCTGGTAACGGGTATGGCCCACGCCCGGCCAGCCCCATTCAGAGATGATGTCATGTTCCAGGCAGAATTCTTTCAGCTGCTCCTGGGCGATCCCGGCCGCCCCGCTGTACATGCCATAGCAGTTCACCACGGCCCGCCCGCCGGCCTCGATCTGTTCCGCTGCCGCCAGCACTCCGGCCGGGTAATCGGTATAGGCCGGCTTCCGCATGGCCAATCGCTGTTCAAGGTAGGTGAGCTCGTCGCCCAGTACGCCCACCAGGGTGTAATTATTTTGCACCTCTTCTTCCATGAAAGTACTGCCGTCGGGGATGAGCAGCGTCAGGGTGACCCGGTCGCCCAGGCCGGCTTTCGAGCGCAGCCGGGCCAGGGCGGTTCTCTCCAGGGCGATCTCCCCGGGTTTTTCGGGCAGGCGGCCCTCGAGCGGTTCCTTGCGGGCCAGGGCCAGCGCGGTGTCATCGAAGCGGGCCAGAGAGAAGCTGTTTGTCCGGCTTTCTCCATCGGGCAGGACACAGGCCAGGATCTCGGTCACTCCGTACTCGGAGAGGATGCCGCCAGTGATGAGTTCCTCCAGCGGCGCCCCGCCGCAATTGAAGATGATGGCATCCTGCTCGCCCAGGCGGCTGTAATGCTGCTCCCGCAGCGAGGTGAACAGGGTGTCGGCGAAGAAGAGTGCTGTGGATACAAAATAGATGGCCAGGACGATACCGGCGATGAGCAGCAGGTAGCGCCCGCGCCGCCTGCGGATATTGCCCAGGGCAATGGAGTTTATTGAAAATTTGCGATCCAATGCTTGCACCTCCTATAACCGCTTTTCATCTTCTTCCATGGCCTCTTTTTGCCTGATCCAGCGAAGGAGAAAGAATGCGGCACCAACGAGCAGAAACATCCCAGCCGGCCAGAAGATCCAGCGGGGGAAGGAGGAATCGCCTTTTTTATTGCTATCCGGAGGCGGGGGTGTCTCCATCTTCTCCGCTATGGTGGTGGCCAGGGTGATCTCTTTCTCGTAGCGTTCGCCGTAATCATCCTCGTAGGAGAGGGTCAGCGTGCCGGACACATCGCCCAGCACATCGGATTCAACACGGAAGTTGGCCGTTCCGGCCTGTGATTCACCAGGGGGGATGGTGCCCACGAGGGTGGCGCCGCCGCTGCTGAGTCCGGGGATCTCGTATTTCAGCAGAGCGTTGAAAATGGTGCTCTTGCCCAGGTTCATCAGGGTCATGGTGAAGGGGACGGTGTCGCCCTGCGTTACCCGGGGGGGCAGGGCCGGCTCCTCGTATTCGAGGCGCACCGGCTGGCGCACCTGCAGGATGATCCGGTCGGAGGCGCTGCAGGGCTGACCGGCGTTATCCTCGTATTCCATCGTGATCACCGCCGGGTGGGGCCGCGATTGTGCCGTGGTCAGGGCGTTCACGCTGAATTTCCAGGTATAGGAGCTGCCCGCTCCGATCTGCGCGCAGTAGATGGCGCCGGTGCTTTCGGGCCAGATCTCGCCGCTGTCCTCGGAGAAGGAGAGCTTTATATTCTTGACGGGCTGGCTGCCGCTGGTGTTGCGCACAGTTATGCTGAGTTGCCCCTTTTCACCCGCTGCCAGGGCGCCTTTATCGAGATGATAGGCTGTCACCATCAATTTCGGTTGGGAGGGGGTCGGGGAGGGCGCCTCCGGCACCTGCGCCGGTTCCGACGCATGGGGATCGATACCGTCGTTGATGCTCACATATACAAAAAATTCTTGGGCAAAGGCCTCCCCATCGTCTGTAAGCCCGCTGGTTTTAAAGGTGACGGGATAGCAGCCGTTGATCCGCGCTTTGGCCAGCTTCAATGAAAACTTAACGGGATAGCAGGAAATGGTTTTGCCGCCGGCAGTGCACTTNTTTTTGGTAAATATATTNTCATAGTTACGGTAGAGAAAGGGGGAGAGCGCCGGGTCGCCCAGATTGACCGAGACGGTCAGGGGACCGGTCNCGCTCTCCGAGAGGAGAGGAAGGACCACCACCGCCTTCCCGCCCGAAACGGTCGGCAGGTAGCCCTCGGCATAGCTCCTTTCCATGCCCTCGTAGCGGTGGCTGCTGTCAATGGTCAGCGGTCCGGCCTCAGCCGCCATTCCGGCAGCCGGGCCCAATAACAATATGATAATTGCCATCAAAGAAAGCAGCAGGAAGCCCCTGCAGATATGCAGATTATGTTTCATCCCGATCACCTCATAANTCTCGTATATTTTCCACGATNCTGCTCCTCCCGGCCGGCACGCAGGGCNATGGAGTTTATGGAGAACCGGCTAGCCATCAACGGCACCCCGCTGCCCGCTGTCGTGGATGATGGCGCCGTCTTCCAGGGTGANGATCCGCCCGGCCTGCTCGGCNATGTTCAGGTCGTGGGTGACCAGCACCAGGGTTACGCCCAGCTCCCGGCCGGCGTATTTGAGCAGAGCGAGCACCTCCTTGCCCGATTTACCGTCAAGATTGCCCGTGGGCTCATCGGCAAAGAGGATTGCCGGTTTGTTGGCCAGGGCGCGGGCGATGGCCACACGCTGCTGCTGGCCTCCGGAGAGGGCGCTGGG
>JGI24708J26588_10003345_pt1 | contig 11637 bp, 11 predicted proteins | sample BioPla1DNA2_FD_26588 | JGI IMG/M metagenome (IMG submission 26588) | reverse complement strand
GTTTTTGGTGTATTATATGGTGGAATTGCTGGAATGGCTACTCGTAAAGTGGATGCAGTGATGATGCGAATAGCAGAAATAATTTATAGTATTCCTTATTTATTGATTGTTATTTTGTTATCCGTTGTATTTTCTACATCGGGACAAGGAAGTAGTTTATTTGTTATGATTTTAGCGATGAGTTTAACAGGTTGGGTACCGATGGCTCTTTTAGTTCGTGGTCAAGTGCTTCAATTAAAAGAGAGTGAGTATGTCTTAGCAGCGGAGTCGTTAGGGGCAGATCATCGTTGGATATTAAAGAAACATATTATTCCTAATACATTAGGACCTATACTGGTTAATGTTACTCTTAGTATTCCTAGGGCTATTTTTGCAGAAGCGACCCTTAGTTTTTTAGGACTTGGATTACAAGCACCAAAATCAAGCTTAGGAACGTTGGCCAATGATGGTTTAGCGGGAATGGCTGTTGGTCATAGTTATCAAATTTTGATCCCTGCCATCTTTATTTCTCTTATTATGTTTGGTTTTAACGTTTTAGGAGATGGACTGAGAGATGCATTAGATCCAAGACTTCGTCAATAAGAAAAAGAGGTGGAAAAATGGGAAAGGTATTAGAAGTAAAAGATCTAAAAATATCGTTTAAAACTTTCTTTGGAGAGGTAGAAGCGGTACGTGGTATTAGTTTTGATGTGGGTAAAAGGGAAACGGTCGCTATTGTTGGAGAGTCTGGTTGTGGAAAAAGTGTAACGGCGAATTCGATTATGCAACTACTTCCCATGCCTCCTGCTTTCTTCAAAGGGGGAGAAATTTTATTTAATGGAGAAAATCTTTTAGATAAAACAGAAAAAGAAATGAAAGAAATTCGTGGTAATCAAATTAGTATGGTCTTTCAAGATCCTATGACATCGTTAAATCCTACGATGAAAATAGGAGATCAAATTGTAGAAGGACTTCGAGAACATAGAAAATTAACTCAAAAAGAAGCAGAACAAAAAGCAATTGAAATGCTTGATTTAGTAGCTGTACCACAACCAGAAAAGAGAATTCATCAATATCCACATGAATTTTCTGGTGGTATGCGTCAACGGGTAATGATTGCATTAGCAATGGTTTCGACGCCGCAGTTATTAATTGCCGATGAACCTACAACAGCATTAGACGTTACGGTACAAGCGCAAATTTTAGAGTTGATGAAAACCCTTCAAGATCGTCTAGATATGTCTATTATTTTGATTACTCATGACTTAGGTGTAGTAGCCGATATGAGTGATCGGGTGATAGTTATGTATGCAGGGCAAATTGTAGAACAAGGTACAGTGGATGATATTTTTTATCGTCCTGGTCATCCATATACTAGACGATTATTAGCCTCTGTACCTCATCCTAATTTAAGTAAAGATGAACCACTACAAGCGATTGAGGGGAGTCCACCAGATTTATATGTACCTCCAAAAGGATGTGCTTTTTATGATCGATGTGATCGAGCGATGAAAATATGCAAGGATCATATGCCAGAATTTATTTCTCATGGAGATAGTCATTGTAGCCGTTGTTGGTTACATCATCCAATGGCAAAACAAGTGCAAGATTTAGGAAAGGAGGGGGCATAATATGAACCCTTTAATTTCCGTAAGAAATTTAAAAAAGCATTTTGATGTGGGAGAAGGAATGTTAAAAGCGGTAGATGGTATCAGCTTTGATATTCATGAAGGAGAAACTTTTGGTTTAGTAGGAGAATCAGGTTGTGGAAAGTCTACAGCAGGACGAACCATGATTCGTCTTTATGAACCTACAGAGGGAGAGTTACTCTTTAATGGACAAAATGTTTATGAACTTTCTTCTAGGGAAATGAAGGAAGTTCGAAAGAATTTTCAAATGATTTTTCAAGATCCCTATGCCTGTTTAAATCCAAGAATGACCGTAGAAGATATTGTGGCTGAACCTTTAGATATACACAAAATATGTCATTCTAAAAAAGAACGTAGAAAACGAGTAATGGAATTATTAGAATTGGTAGGCTTAGGGNAAGAGCATGCTATGCGTTTCCCACATGAGTTTTCAGGTGGACAACGTCAACGAGTGGGAATAGCTAGAGCGTTAGCCCTAAATCCTAAATTTATTGTTTGTGATGAGCCCATTTCAGCTTTGGATGTATCTATTCAAGCACAAGTAGTCAATTTATTAAAAGATTTGCAAGCAAAATTAGGACTTACGTATTTATTTATTGCTCATGATTTATCTATGGTTCGTTATATTTCAGATCGAGTAGCTGTAATGTATCTTGGACATATTATGGAATTGGCGGATAGTGAAGAATTGTATAATACGCCATTACATCCTTATACGAAAGCGTTGCTTTCGGCAATTCCTATTCCCAATCCAAAAGAGCAAAGAAATAGACATCGTATTATGTTAGAAGGGGATGTTCCTAGTCCTATTAATCCACCTCAAGGATGTCGTTTTGTAGATCGATGTATGTATGCTACGGATATTTGTAGGCAAAAAACACCTCGATTAGAAGAAGTAAAAACAGGACATCATGTTGCATGTCATTTAGTTAAAGAAATTAATAAAGAAGTATTATAGGTATTTTTATATGGTTCTTGTTATAAAGGGTTTGATTTTATGAACTTGAACCTTGAATATCTATCTTTAGGAGTATAAATGCTTTGATCTATGAGTATAATTATCTTTTGTTTTAAAGATAGTTATACTTATGGATCATTTTTTATTTTAAAGATAGAATAGGAGTTTTTTATTGCCTTTTGGATTGAAGGAGAGTTATAGGTGTAGTATAATAATAAGAGGTTTTGGATGAAAGGCTCAATATAATTATCCAATTTTAAAAGACAAGTCCAAAAGGAGTGAGAAGTTTGAAGAAGTGTCTACATAATGGAAAGCTTATTTTAAAAGATGGTATTGTAATGAATAAGGCCTTAATTTTTTCAGATACTATTGAAGATATTGTAGATGAAAAAGATATTGTAGATCGAGATGATATAGAAAAAATAGATGTTAAAGGAGCTTATATTTCACCAGGTTTTATTGATATTCATATTCATGGTTATGGTGGATATGATGTGATGGATGGTGAGATAGAGAAATTGAAGGATATTAGTCAAGCAATTGCAGCTAATGGAGTGACTAGTTTTTTAGCAACGACAATGACAATGGATATTCCTGAAATTCGAAAAGCTTTAGAGGTGGTTAGAGAAGTAAAAAAAGAGGGGACAGTGGGTGCAGAAGTTTTAGGTGCTCATATGGAAGGCCCTTTTATTAATCCAGTTTTTAAAGGTGCTCAAAATGAAAAATATATTATTTCTCCTGATATAGAGTTAGTAAAAGAATTTCAAGATGTAGTTCGCTTAATTACTCTTGCACCAGAAGTAGAAGGAGCCAAGGAGTTTATTAAAGAGGTTAAAGATACTACCGATATTGTATTATCGATGGGACATACAGATGCTACTTTTGAAGAAGCGTTAGAAGGTATTGAAGCAGGAATTAGTCATGCTACTCATTTATTTAATGCAATGACTGGACTTCTTCATCGTAAACCAGGAGTGGTAGGAGCTGCATTAAGTACAGATGTTACTTGTGAATTAATTGCAGATACGATTCATATTCATCCGGGATTATATTCTTTTTTATTAAAAACAAAAGGATTAGATAAAATAGTGTTGATTACAGATTGTATGTCTGCTGGTGGCATGGAAGAAGGAAAATATGAATTGGGTGGTCAACCTGTTTTTGTAAAGGATGGTCAAGCTCGCTTGGAAGATGGAACGTTGGCAGGNAGTGTCCTTAAGTTGAATCAAGGTTTATATAATATGCATACGTATACAGGTAAGTCTTTGGAAGAGTTAGTACGATTAGTTTCTTATAATCCGGCTACCGTATTAGGTATTGAGGATAAAAAAGGTAGTTTGGCGATTGGTAAAGATGCCGATATTACTGTATTTGATGAAAATGTTCATATAGCGATGACAATTGGAAAGGGGAAATTATTGTATGAAAATCATTAATGGTATGAAAGTTTATGTAGAACCTTCTTATGAAGAGATGAGTACTTTAGCTGCTCGTTTAGTAGGAGCACAAATCAGATTAGAACCTAATAGTGTATTAGGATTAGCTACGGGAGGTACTCCTGTAGGTATGTATAAGGAATTAGTACGTATGCATAAAGAAGAAGGGTTGGATTTTTCAAAGATTACGACTTTTAATTTGGATGAATATTATCCACTTTCTAGAGAAAGTGATCAAAGTTATTATTATTATATGACGGATCATTTATTTAGCCATGTAAATATCAATAAGGATCAAATCCATATTCCTAACGGAGAGGCTAAAGAGGTTGAGTTAGAATGTATAAATTATGAAAAGAAAATTCAAAAAGCTGGTGGAATTGATTTACAAGTATTAGGAATTGGAAATAATGGACATATTGGATTTAATGAGCCTGAAGAATCCTTTGCAAAAAGAACGCATTTAGTTGATTTAGTAGAAGATACTATTCAAGCGAATTCACGCTTTTTTGACTCTATTGATGATGTACCTAAACAAGCATTAAGTATGGGAATTGGAAGTATTATTAAAGCAAAGAAAATTGTTCTTTTAGCAAATGGAAGTCATAAAGCTAAAATTATTGCTGAAACAATTTATGGNGATGTACGTCCACAGGTTCCTTCTACCATCTTGCAATTTCATCCAGATGTGACGTTTGTATTAGATGCAGAAGCAGCTGCTGAATTAAAAAAATATATAAAATAGGTTAATAAAAAGATACTAATAAAAGGACTAAAATTCAGTCCTTTTATTTTAAATTAGTAGAGAATGATAAATAGTAAATATTTATAAATATAGTTTTTAGGTTTAGTATGTGACGTAGTCGAATAAAAACAAAATTTTTATTTTTGTAAATAGGAATACGTTGAAATTTTTATTTGGTAGTAGTATTATTGGTTTAATTGGTTACATAGATAAAATAATAATAATGAGTAAGGAGTATTTTGTATGAAAAAAAATACGAAGTATATTGTGCAGGGAGCTTTAGTAGCTGCTATTTATATTGTTCTTACATTAGTTTTTGGTTTTATGGGGTTTGGACCTATTCAATTTCGACTTTCGGAAGTTTTAACGATATTACCTGCTTTTACTCCGGCAGCGATACCGGGATTATTTATTGGATGTTTACTTTCTAATTTATTAGGAGGAGCACATTATTTAGATGTAGTTTTTGGTAGTTTGGCTACTTTAGTAGCAGCGTATTTTTCGTATTGTTTACGTGAACAAAAACATTTAGTTCCACTACCTCCTGTTCTTATAAATATGATTGTAGTTCCTATTATTTTAAAAGCAACGATGAATGCACCGTTTTGGATGACCGTAGTAACAGTAGGTTTGGGACAGGTAACAGCTTGTTATGGATTAGGTTATCCATTTATACTTGTATTAGAAAAAAATTGGGATAAAATTGATAAAAATAAATTGTAATTTTCCAAGAAATCCTATATAATACATTTAAAATAAGTATAGTAAAAGGGACGGGGACATATGGATCAAAAGAAGCAAAAGGAAGATCTTTTGAGAGAGATTGAGGGGTTAAGAGAAAAATTAAATTATTTGTTATCCAAAGAGATTGCAATATCTGCTTATATTTTAGATCTGAGTGAACAACTAGATCAATTAATTTTTGAATTTTATGAATTGGGAAATGAAAAATGAAAAATAGTTATACTCCTTGTCATGATATGCTATAATATGATAAAATAAATAATTATGTTCAATATCAGATATCCAAGGAAAAATTTAAGTTTTTTGGATAGTAATAGTATAGATATCTATCATGAAAATGAGGAGGAGCAACAATATGCACGGTTCGTCAGATCAACTTATCATTCCTAAAGGATATGTGCGTAATCTTTCTATTATCCAAACGGAATTAGCCATTAAACGCATTAAGGATTTTTTTGAAGTTGCTTTAGCCAAAGAATTATCGTTATGGCGAGTATCAGCTCCACTTTTTGTTCGACCTGAAACAGGAATAAATGATAATTTAAGTGGAATAGAACGTCCTGTTTCCTTTGAAGTAAAAGGAATTGATAACCATCGAGTCGAGGTCGTTCATTCTTTAGCAAAGTGGAAGAGAATGGCACTGAAAAAATATGGTTTTGAAGTTGGAGAAGGTCTTTATACCGATATGGATGCAATTCGACGGGATGAAGATTTAGATAATTTACATTCTATTTATGTTGATCAATGGGATTGGGAAAAAGTCATTAAGAAAGAGGATCGAACTCTTGATTATTTACAAGAAGTGGTTCGACGTATTTTTAGAGCTTTTAAGGTAACAGAAGATTATATTTCAAATTTATATCCTCATATTGAAAAAACACTTCCAGAAGAAATTTATTTTATTACGACTCAAGAGTTAGAAGATCGATATCCAGATAAAACTCCCAAAGAGCGAGAAAATGAGATTGCTAAAGAAAAAGGAGCAGTCTTTATTATGCAAATAGGAGGAACTTTACGATCAGGAAAACCCCATGATTTACGGGCGCCTGATTATGATGATTGGAATTTAAATGGAGATATTCTTTTTTGGTATCCGTTGTTAGAACAAGCAGTAGAAATGTCTTCGATGGGAATTCGTGTAGATGAGAAGACTTTGTGTAAACAGCTTCGTATCAGTGGACATGAAGAACGAAAAAAATTAAAATTTCATCAGCAATTGCTACAAGGAGAACTTCCTTATACCATTGGAGGTGGTATAGGACAGTCACGACTTTGTATGTATTATTTAAAAAAGGCTCATATTGGTGAAGTCCAAGCGGCTATTTGGCCAGAAGATATGATCAAAGTATGTGAAGAGGCTAATATTTGGTTACTATAGAGGAAGAGAGGAAAGCAATATGAAATATACATTGATTAAAGATATTTATAGAAATAGAGAACAATGGATGGGAAAAAAGGTTACTATTGCAGGATGGGTGCGAACAGTTCGAACTTCTAAAGTTTTTGGATTTATTGAACTAAATGATGGTAGCTTTTTTAAAGGAATTCAAGTTGTTTTTGAAGAAGGTTTAGAAAATTTTAAAGAAATTGCGAAGTTAAATGTAGGTAGTGCTATTATTGTAGAGGGTGATTTAGTTGAAACACCTCAAGCAAAGCAACCTTTTGAAATAAAGGCAACAAAGGTAATGGTAGAAGGTGCATCTACGCCGGATTATCCATTACAAAAGAAACGTCATTCTTTTGAGTTTTTACGTAGTATTGCTCATTTACGACCAAGAACAAATACTTTTTCTGCTGTATTTAGAATTCGTTCTTTAGTATCGTATGCGATTCATCAGTTTTTTCAAGAACGAGGTTTTGTATATGTTCATACACCCATTATTACTTCTAGTGATGCAGAAGGAGCAGGAGAGATGTTTCAAGTCACGACTCTAGACTTAAACAATCTACCTAAGAATAAAGAAGGAAGGGTGGATGAAACAAAGGATTTTTTTGGTCGTCCAGCTCATTTGACAGTTAGTGGTCAGCTAAATGGAGAAGCTTATGCAATGGCTTTTCGTAATATTTATACGTTTGGTCCTACTTTTCGTGCAGAAAATTCTAATACTGCTCGACATGCTGCAGAGTTTTGGATGATTGAACCTGAAATTGCTTTTGCGGATTTAGAAGATAATATGGAACTAGCAGAAGATATGATGAAATATATTATTTCTTATGTATTAGAAAATGCCCCAGAAGAAATGGCATTCTTTAATAAGTTTATTGATAAAAATTTATTAGCACGATTAGAAAATGTAGTTCATTCAGATTTTAAAAGAATTACTTATACGGAGGCTATTGATTTATTGCTTAAAGAAAAAGATCGTTTTGAATATCCAGTAGAATGGGGCTGTGATTTACAAACAGAACATGAACGATATTTAACAGAACAAGTGTTTAAAAAGCCTGTTTTTGTTACGGATTATCCCAAAGAGATTAAGGCTTTTTATATGCATTTAAATGAAGATGGTAAGACGGTAGCTGCTATGGACTTGTTGGTACCTGGTATAGGAGAAATTATTGGTGGTAGTCAAAGGGAAGAACGTTTGGATGTTTTAGAACAAAGAATGGAAGAACTAGGTTTACACAAAGAAGATTATTGGTGGTATTTAGAGCTTAGAAAGTATGGAGGTACTAAACATGCTGGCTATGGATTAGGATTTGAAAGAGCCATTATGTATCTTACAGGTATTACGAATATTCGAGATGTTATTTCTTTCCCAAGGACGGTTCGTACGGTAGAATTTTAATTGTATTTTATTCAAAAGGGAAAAAACCCATTTTTTTATACATGGCAGATGTAATTTTATTTTGAATAGTGAGTTGATGATCTTTTTGAAATTGGTGAATGGCATATTTCATTCCTTCCCCATAGATACCATCCACATAGCCATGGTAATATCTTAGTTCTTTGAGTTTTTTTTGAACGNTAAATACATCGGCTCCACGATCTCCTGGTTCGAGGGAACGAAAATAACTTCCAAAGGGGCCATAGATTCCTTTTACAATGGTTACATGGGTACCGATGGGAACAATATTTCGAAGTTCTTTAGCATCAGAATTATACATTCGGATGCAACCACGGGATACGGATTGACCAATGGCCCAAGGTTCTTTTGTCCCATGAATACCATATTTTCCCCAAGGAACGTTAAGACCTAACCAAGAACCACCAAACCCTTCTCCCCAGTTGGCCTTAGATATAATTTTCCAAGTGCCAAGGGGAGAAGGACTACTTTGTTTTCCACTAGAAACGGGATATTTTTTTTGTACTTTTCCATCTTTAAAAAGATATAAGATTTGATCATCTAAATCAATATGGATATAATAAGTTTCTTGTTGTAATGCAGAAAAAACAGATGCATATAGGGATTGTTGGTGTTTTTGACGATGGTTAAGATCAAGTAATAAAAAAAATACAAGAATTATCATTAAAATAGAAATCTTTTTTTTCATATAAATATCACCCTGCTTATTTAAAAATATCTTTCATATTAGTATATGAAAGATAGGGGGATAAAATATCACTATAAAAGAAAGCCTTCTACTATTTAATTTTGATATGCTCTTTTTGTAGTAGACAGTTAAACTAATAAAAACTGTTTAAGACAAGGAGGAGCATATTACTTTTTCTGTAGAAGGCTTTCTTTGTTATTGTCCATATTTTTTCTTTAGACGAATGTCTTCACCAAAGAATTTTAATGTTTGGTAATGACCAAAAAGACGAGAAACGATTCGAGAAGAGTATTGATTTTCCCAATCACTAGGAGATAGATTCGTAGAAATAATAGTTGATTTTTGATCGAGTAGTCGTGAATTTAGGCAGTTAAATAATTCAGATCCTGTTAAGGCGGTACTAAATTCAGTGCCGAGATCATCAATAATCAATAGATCTACAGTAAATATAGCATCTAGATAGGATTGATCTTCTTCTGTATTTTCTTCTGGTCGAAATTTGTGATCTTCAAAGATTTTAAATAGTTGAAAGGCCGTTAGATACAAAACAGTTTTTCCTTGGTCTAACAAATCTTTGGCAATACAATTACATAAAAAAGTTTTTCCAAGGCCGGTAGGACCATAAAAAATAAGATTAGAAAATAGTTTATCAAATTGAGTTACAAACCGGACACATAAATTATAAATTCGTTTTATATTTTCTTGAGGAGAAATACCTATTTCGGTATTGACTTCTGTAGAATAATAGTTAAAGTTAAAAGAATCAAAGTTTTCTACTGCTAAGATATCTCGTAGGTTGGATTGAGTATAAGCTAATTCAATCAATCTTTGCTTGAAACAAGAACATGGAGTTGATCCAATATATCCTGTATCTTTGCATTCCATACATTCATAGGAAGGTTCTAAGTAGTCTTTTGGGTATCCATGAGTATGGAGTAATTCTGCTTTACGAATGGTTAAATCTAAGTTTTTCTTTTCAAATCCTTTGATGAGTTTTTTAGCTTGTTGGGGAGAGTGTAATATTGCTTTGGAAATTTGAATACCAGTAGAGGATAAAGTTTGATCAATTTTTAATACTTCGGGTATCTTTGTATATACTTCTTTTTGTTTTTGTTCGAGTTCGTGTTGAGCAAGGGTACGTTTTTGATCATATTCTCGTAGTAGTTTTTTATATTGTATAGCACGAATGCTCATAAATATTACCTTCCTTCAGACAATTGTTTATCAATATATTCTTGTTCTAGCCGTTCTAGTTTTTCGAAATCCCAAGATTTCTGCTCAAAATTCACAAAACGACTAGGACGTTGAGATCGACTAGGTTTCGATGTGTTTTTCTTTTGAAAGTAAGTTTCGTCTAATTTTTTAATATCCTCCCATTGTTTTACTTTATTTTGATGCCAATGAGTGATGATAGAATCAGCATAGGCAAAAGTAGGCTTACCTGTATTTTCAATGGTTCTTTTGCATGCTTCTAATATAATAGGCAAGGGGAGATCATATTCTGTTAACCATTTTTTCATGTAGTTGACTTCTACTGGAGCGGGATCTCTTTGTGACAATCCAAAAGCTTTCATAATTTTTCGGTATTCTGTATTAAATATGTATGCTCTAGCTTTTGCTTGATCGATAGTAAAAACACCATCTTCAGCCCAATTAATGGCTACTTTTTCTATGTATCGCATATTCCTATGTCCATTAGAAATACAATGTTCTAATAAGATTTCAATTACTTCTATAGGAAGACGAAGCCAATCATAGAAACTATATAAAGTACTTAAATCTTGTTGGGTGAGCATACGACCTAAATATCGTTCGGCAATTTTAAACAATTGATCGATTTCAGGGGTTTTACGGTAAATAGATAATTCTTTTGGTCCATATTGAGGTTTGGATTGTATAGAAATAGGTTTTGTTTTGGATACGAGCGTTTCATTTATTTTTGATTGTTCAGGTATAGGTGCTATAGGAATTTTATATTCAATTTGAAATTTTCCTTTTGTATTTTCTTGAATTTGTACTAACCCTAATTTCTGCCAATACTCAAAGGCTTTCATCACATCAGATTCTAGAATATCCAATGTATTTCCAATTGTTTGTAAAGATAAATCATCATTTTTTTGATAACAATAAGATAATCCATATAAATATACTTTAACGAATGTTCCATTGGCTTTTGGCATATATTCCTTAATAAAGATTAAAGATAAGGGAATACTTGAGGGGTATTGTGGATAACTAAATTGAAGCAGCATTAGTATGCCTCCTTTAGTATAAGATGATATTGCTATTATACCATAAAAGTATCTTTCCTTAAAATTGTTTTGAAAATTTAAGTTGTGGATAAGTGTTAATTTTCATATAAAGGATAAAGAACCATCGAAGATACTCATTTGACGAAATAAGTCAATTATTATGAAAAAAGTGAAAATACTATTGTCTAAAAAAAATGAGATATAAAGTGGATGTATTGGGAGTTTTCAAAGAAAAAGAAAAAAGATAAGATCAATAATATTCTGTAAAATAATATCGAAAAAAGAAAGAATAACTCACATTTTTTGTGTTAATAACTTTGTGGATAGTGTGGATAAGTTTTCCTGTTTTTTTACAAAAAAAAGAAAACCCCTTATAAGA
>JGI24708J26588_10003344_pt1 | contig 11638 bp, 14 predicted proteins | sample BioPla1DNA2_FD_26588 | JGI IMG/M metagenome (IMG submission 26588) | reverse complement strand
AAATATTTCGACCGACAAAGGACAAGCATCCTGTAGTGTTGCTATCAAATCAGGCACCAGTAATAGAGATACTGCAAGCTGCCGTTGGGGCTGGAATCAGACCAATTTTGGGGTTGCGGTTGGTGCCCAATAATAAAATCAAAGGTTTCGGTGCTGAAAAATTAGATCAGCTAATAAGCGAAAATTACAGTATGACTGATTATGTATTAATAGAAGCTGACGGTTCAAAGGGGCGTTCCTTCAAAGGCTATCTTGATCATGAACCAGTCATCCCTCAGTTTACAACAGTGTTAATTCTGGTCATCGGGGCTGACGCTATTGGCGGAACCCTTAATGATGATACCGTACATCGTTTGCAAATAGTTACCCAGATGACCGGGCTAAAGCCCGGGGCGGTAATAGATGCTGAGACTATTGCCGGGCTAGTTAGGCATCCCCGGGGGGTTTTGCGCACCTGTCCTTCCACAGCCAGAATTGTTGCTTTCATAAATAAGGTGGACCTTCTGGTTAACAGGGCAGCAGTGTACAAATTGGCCCGGCTGTTGCTAGGGGGCAGAATTAGTAGTGTTATTTTGGGGTCAGCAATCGACGACAACCCGGTAATTGATATTATAAATTAAAAAAACCTTAACCTCCCTATACTCCTCTCCTAACCCTTTGACATGGATAACCGCTTGGAATCATCCATGTCAAAGGCGTTTTGAGGGGCACAATATTTTTTTAGTTTACAGAAATTTTTTTCATCCAATCCAACAGGCTCAGCCCGTATTCTTCACGGACTTTTTCTACATCCTCGATGCCTTTGATTCTGCCATAATAGATACATATGACCATGTCCAACACCGGCTCTACCTCAGACACCTCGTGGGTCGAAAGCAAAACTGTTTGCGACCCCAGATCTATGTGCGAAATCATGGATTTGATTATAACATCCCGGGCCAGGGGGTCTAACCCGGCCAGGGGTTCATCCATCAGGATCAGTGGTGCCCGGCGTGATAAGGCCAAGGTAATTTTTAACCGCCCCAGATTCCCTTTTGACAGGTGGCGGACCTTTTTGTTTTTCTCTAGCCCCATGAAATGCAAAATTTCCCCAGCCTTTTGTAGATCAAAATCTGCAAAGAGGCCTGCATTGAATTTAATGGTTTCATCCACAGTAAAGAAGGGGTACAGAACATCCTTTTCCGAGAGGAAGGCTACCTCAGCCGCAATACGGCGGCATGCAGTCCTGCCGTTTACTGTCACCGAACCGCTGCTGGGCCGAATCAACCCGGCAGCGAGTTTTAGAATCGTTGATTTGCCGCTGCCGTTGGGGCCTACCAGGGCGGTTATTTTGCCAGGTGCTAACCCAAAGCTGATATCGTTTATAGCATATTGGTTAAGATATTTTTTGCTCACGTTGCAAAAGTCCACAATGTGTTCAGACATGGTTATGTTATACCCCCTTCGCTTCCTTACTTGCTTGTATTTTCAGTTCGTTATCTACTCCTTCGATGATCTCCCCAGGATTAAAGCCTGACTCCCGCATGTCTTTAACAAAGCGACAAATCTGTTCCCTTTTTAAATCTTCCCGCAGTCGGCTCAACCGCTCTTCATTTTCTGTGACATAGGAACCCAGGCCGCGCCTGGTTTCAGCAATCTCCATTTGTTCCAGCTCATTATAAACCCTTTGGATGGTATTGGGGTTTACCCCCATATGCAGGGCCATCTCCCTTATGGACGGCAGTTTCTGACCTGTTTTGATTTCACCCCTGACCAGTTGTCGACAGAGGCGCTGTAAGATTTGCAGGTAAATGGGTTTGGTGTTGTCAAATTTTCCTCTCATCCCACTATACCTCTATTTTATGGTCTATCAACCAGGCCGAAAGAGCATATAGGGCAACTGTCAGCAGAACATAAAATATTATCTCTCCTGCATAAACCTGTCCCATGTTTATTGGGGTTTGTTGTACCAGGGGAAGATGCTGGATGCTGATGTTTATCTCACCCCAATTAGTGATGAACCTGAAGGCACTGGTTTGCTGCAGCTGTCCAAACCCCAACAAGGCCACGGCGAAAACAACAATACCTGCCAGCCAGCGCAGTCGACCCAGAAAATTTCCAGCCAGGGCGTTGGTAACAGAAATAACGGTGGCCCAGGCCCCAATATAAATACCTGCGGCAATGGTGAAAATAGCCGCGTAGGTACCGGTTTCCAGCACAAATGGCAGTAATGAAGATGGACTGATGTTTCCCAACAGCTGCTCTGGTTGGGGGTTAATAATAATTCCCAGTAGCAGCAGCCCTGCGGCCACAATAATAATTGCTGTCATCTGCAGTATGGCCACCGCCAGCTTAGCTGTCAGTAGCATCCAGGCCGGCTGGGGGCAATGCAGCCAGAGCAAGGGGGTCACCTTCCATTCCCAGGCCAGGCTTTTCAGCATATATATGGCGGGGTAAAAGAGCAAAACTACCAGGAGTAAACCAGCCGGGCCGATAACAAACCCCATATTGTAACTGTAAGAAAGATAGANCAGCCAGAAACCACCGATGAACATAATGGCAAACAACAGGAGAGCAGAGTTTCTAGTCAAGCGGAACTCCTTGACTAGTAGATTCAACCAGGTGCTCATGAACATCAATCCCCCTAAATTTTAGTATCACTGTATTAGGTAAATGGTACACCATGTCACCGCTACTGTCAATGTTTTAATTGAAAATTTGTTGCCAGGGTAGTAAGATTGTGGTGGGACTGTAACTAATGGCCTAATAAAAAAGCTCCCTTTTTGGGGAGCAGTTTGATTTTAGGGTGAGCACCGTTTATGCCTGAGATTATGAAGAAAAAAGAAAAAACCAGGAAAAATTATGCTGCCAAATTGAGGGTGGCTTTTAAATTTTTGAAAAAGATGTCTGGTATTGCCGCCGGCGCTGCCCTGATTGCTATTTCCTATAATGTTTTCGTGTTGCCCTATGGGCTACTGGCCGGTGGGATTTCAGGCCTAGCCATAATGGGCAATTATCTTATTGGTTTTCCAGTTAACCTGGGTATATTTATACTCAATATCCCCATATTTATCTGGGGTTTTAGGGAGTTGCGATGGAAAATGGTTTTGTACAGCGCATTAGGGACAGGGGTTGTGATTTTGGTCTTGCCTCTAACGGCGCTATACATTCCCAAGCCACCCCTGGACCTTTTTCTGGCGTCCATTTTCTCCGGTGTAGTAAGCGGCATTGGAGTGGGCATAATAATCAAGTTCGGTGCATCTACCGGTGGGACGGATATAGCAGCCATCATCATGAAAAAGAAGAAAAACATTTCCATCGGGGCTACTAGTTTTTATTGCAACATAGTAGTGCTGTTCCTTTCACTCTTTTTCTTTGATTTAAAAATTGCCATGTATACCGCCATTAGTATGTGGGTGACAGCCAGGGTTACTGACTCCGTAATCGATGGTTTTAACCGCAATAAATCTGTTACCATCATTTCCAGCCGCAGCAGTGAAATGGCAGACCGGATTATGAAAGAAACCTATCGCGGAGTCACCTACCTGGAAGGATATGGTGCCTACACAGGTGAGCCGAAAAGACTTATCAATTGTATCGTCAGCCATTATCAAATAGCAAAAATCAAAGAAATTGTGCTGGAAATTGACAGGGACGCATTTATCTTTATTACGGAGACAGTAGATGTGATGGGAAAAGGTTTTACGAAAACAGAATAGTAAAAAAGAGAGCTGTCTCCATGACAGCTGTTTTACAGGGCTGGAAATTTTCTTCCTCGGCCCATTACTTGCCGGCCAGGAGATGAATGTCTTCAATCCGTATATGGAGCCCACAGTTCTTTTCCAGGAGCATGTTTACTAGCCCTGTATGGTTTAGGGCCATCATACAGAAACCTGGTAAAAATGATGCCCGGCAGCCGAAGGAGGGCTCCTTGCGGATGTTTTTGGCCAGACCTTCAAACCCAATCATGTGGTAGGCTACTACATCTTTTACCTCCCTATCACGGGAATATTTTGGGCCCACTACCCAGGTGTACAGCAACCCTGTCTGCCATTCTGCCTTGATCACCCGCAAAACATGGGGTATGGGGCATCCTGCTCCCATTGGTCTACCAAGTACAATATCACCCTTTTTTATATCCATTACCTCCACCATGTCCGCACGAAAGGGGAGCACTATTTTACGGGCGGATACCTCACCCGGTAGCGGATGAAGAACAAAATCATAGGGGTGTCCCAGCATGTCAAGGCCAGTATAGGCAGTTTCGTTTGTCCCGCTACCATAAGGCTTGCCAATGTTTTCTGTGTAGAAGGGACAATCAGAAAGACCCTTGTTTCCAGAATCGACCATGCGTAGAAAACTTATGCAGCTCTTCTCGCCACACTGGCCACAGTTTTTACCCGGTGGAAGCCATGTCAGTTTCTTAGACAAATCTATTCACCTCTGTAAAGGTATTCCGCGGTTTGCCCATCGAGTTTTTGAATCACCCCAAAGTGATGTTTCCAACCAATTTCCTTTTTGCCGACACAGATTGTACAGGTGCCGAGGGGTGGGTTTCCTTTTAAAACCAGGGTTTCAGCGTCAATATCACCGGATTTTCTTATTATTTCATATAGTCGGTGTAGTGATGTTCCCTGGAGCGCATTGGTTTCCATAAGGATTAAATCTGGGTGGGTTTCCTTTATTTTTTGCACCAAAACCTCTCTTTCAGCCTGGCTTACCAGGTCAATTTTTGTTACCACTGCGATATCTGCCAGGGTGACCATGCAGCCCATTTTTTCCGGTGCATGAATACCGGCAATAGAACTGAGGACGATGATTCCCAGTCCCTGGTTTAGATAAGGGGAGCAACGCAGGCAGAGACCGGCGCTTTCTACAATAAACAGTTCTGCCCCGTTTGTTTCTGCCCATTCCACAGCATCACCAAGTACCATTACACTGGCATGGTCGGGGCAGAGGTCACCGGAAATAAATTTTCTGGCCAATATGCCAAATTCTTTATTTAACTCCACATCCTCGAAGGCTTTTACCACGTCTATTTTGAAGAAAGCTATTTTCATTTCATGTTTCATTTTTTTAACGATTTGTTTGACCAAAGAAGTCTTTCCTGAAGATGGGGGGCCAGCTATTACAAGGAGTTTCACTTTTATACACCACCTGTTTTTTTGTTAAGCAAGGCTTGCAGATACCAATTCTTCGGTAATCATTTTTCCTGTCCTCAGTCTTTCCCTTATAATGCTTACTTTTTTGTCATACTCCAATAAATTGTAGGCCGCTGTTACCTCCAGATCGCTGCGAATAATTACCTTTTTAACGGCCCCATTCTGCATGATGATCCTCTTTTTAGTTAAAAGTGCTATTACCGGGTCATGGGTGACAAAAACAATTATTTTCCCTGTGTTTTGGATAATTCTAAGAACCTCTTGCTTAAAAATGCCCGCATTTTCTATTTCATCAAGTAGAATTACCGGTGAAGCACCGATTAAAATGGCATCAGCAACTAGTAGAGAACGGGTTTGCCCGCCGGAGAGAACAGTAACCCGTGAATTGTTTTTTATTTTTTCTCCAGTAAACTTATTGGCCAATTCAATGGTTTCATCTACAACACTATTGTCTTTTATGCCTCGGGCCCGGGCATGTATCCGTAGAAATTCTTCTGATGAAAGGTCAGCGAAGCATTTTGTGTTCTGGGTGATCATGGCAATAGGTTTGCGGCAGGGATTACATCTAACCCCATCATCAGGAACAAGTCCGTTTACCAACACCTTGCGCTTAGTGGCTGTATCCTCCTGGGCTAAAAGTTCTATGTCTGTAATAAAGGCGGTCTTGCCGCTGCCGGTAGGGCCTACTATTGACACTGTTTCCCCTGCTGATAAGGTAATTTTGGAAAAACCCTCTCTAACACCCACCTTGTTAAAACCGGGTAGGATTGTCAATTCTGTGATCAAATTATCGCCCCCTGTATTACTTACTTCTGTAAAATATGTTTTTTTTAAGCAAATGCCACCCGGGTAGCGAATATTTGGAAAGCCAATTTATTCTATCCATTCAGTTATGTCATGTTTTGCCTTTTAGGTGTACAAAATTTGGCTATATTGCATTTAGCTGCCATTAATAGAGAGGATGGGGATGGCCATATTAATGAATAGTTTATAAATTTATATTGAAAAAGGTGCAGAAGGGGTTTGTTTGATCTGCACCTGGTTAATAATTATATGAAATGTGGGGAAAACACAGCAGGATAGGGGGCTATCTATTTTGCTGAGGCGGGGCTTTTTTAGCCAGGGTTTTGATGATGTCTGCCCGGCTGATGATACCAATGATGTCACCATGATCAACTACCGGCACCCGTTTAATATTGTGTTCGATCATCAGTGCCGCTACCTCCTCAATAGTGATATTCCCAGGGGCGGTGATTAAATCCCTGGTCATAATCTCAGTGGTACTGGTGGCGGCTAGCTTTTTAAAGTCATCCCGGTATCTTTCCAACCCATTAACATAAATAAAAGCACCAAGGATATTCAGGAAGGCCGGTGCCCTGGGATTTGTTTCCTGGTGCAGCAGATCCTCCTCAGTTACCATACCTACCAGCTTCCCTTTCGGGTTTACTACCGGGGCGCCAGAGATGTTGTTTTCCGTTAGAATTAGGGCTGCCTCTTCAATGGAAGCACCTTCTGGAATAGTAATCACATTTTTATTCATAATCTCCCTTGCCAGCATGTGGTTCACCTCTGTTTTTTGTTTTTGTTTCCCTTTCCTTTTGCTTGTCGGGCAGTGGTGTCTTTAAATAGCGTATACTGGTCCATACCAGTACTGCTGCAAATATCATACGCAGGTGATCTTCAGCAACAAAATGAGCCAGGTTGCCTCCGGTAAAGGTACCGGTGAGGATACCGGGCACAAGTCCGATAAGGGTGCCTTTATGTACATTACCCAGACGCCAATGTGTATATGCTCCTACCCCACCGGCTGGTATCATGGCCAAAAGGGAGCTGCCCTGGGCGGTATATTGTGTAAACCCAGCCAGTAAAACCATTGCCGGGACCATGATTGTCCCTCCTCCAACTCCCATCATGCCGGACAAAAAGCCGGTAAATACCCCCGTTAGCAATAAAACCAGTATTTTCCCCCAGGACAGTCCTAAAGCAGTGTCCACAGCCTGGGGCTGGGGCAAGAAGGGTTTCAGCAGCAGTAGTATAGTGATTAGGAGCAGAAATATGCCAAAGGCTTTTTCCAATTTCCATTCCGGTAGGGAGTGGGCAAAATTTGCCCCAAACCGGGCTGTAAAAACTGCTGTGGAAGCCAACAACAAAGATGCCAAAACATCAATGTTGCCTTGTAAAGCATAGGTTGCGGCACCCATTGTCCCGGTGAATACAAGGGCAATCAGGCTGGTGCCATGAGCCTTGTGTTGTCCTATCTTTAACAGGCCGGCCATTAAGGGGATCATGATTACCCCGCCGCCCAGACCTACGAGGCCACCAAAGGTCCCCGCTAACAAACCGATCAGAAAACTCATCTCATAACCTCCGGAAGCCTCCCAAAACCGATAGTATTGCCAGTGTGTCACCAAGTGTTATTTCTAGCTTATCTTGTTTACCTGTTTCGAAGCCATGCATATTTTGTTTTCCTTATTGCTCCACCCGTCCTCAGTGTAACATCCTGTTTCATTTTTTCAAACGATCATTTTTTTCAGTAGTACCTTTTGCTTGTAGTGTGTTATGTTTATCATAGGCCATTTCCGAAAGTGTCAGATAGGTCTCTCTGTCGATGTAATATTTGTTTTTTAGTTCCGCAATTCTGCAGGCTGCATCCTCCAACGTTGGTGCGGACAAGATATATTTCTTATAGTTGGGCTTTTCTTTTTTCAAAAAATGTGGGGTTGGTTCATCAATATTGCCAACAAGATAATCAACGCTGGTTTCATATAGATTGGCCAGGGTGATTAAAGTATCAACATCCGGCTCGCTGACACCTTTTTCATATCCGGACAATGTTTTGTTGTTTATATTGGTTAGTTTTTTTACCTGGACCTGGGTTAGATGTTTCGCTTCCCGAGCCATCCGGAGGCGAATGCTTAGTATATTACTCATTTTTCCCACCACCAATATATACTATCATTATTCCTAATACCGAGGAATTGATTCCTGGATAAATGGAAAACCTTGTTTACTTCTTAGGTGTTAAGAACTATAATGATATTAATCGGCAGTTTGCCGGTAGGTTTCTGACTAACACACTGGAGGGATATGGAATTCGATCAGCTACATTTGAGGAGTTATGGTTACTATTACGTAAAGAAGCGAAGGGCATAAGGATAGATGCTTCTTTGCAGTATGGTTCTCTAAAAATGGAATGGACATCAAAAGATGAGGCAAAAATGCAGAGAATCATAGGACTTCTCGCAGAGACTGGCGTTAAATATCGAGTTTGCGGCCCCTCTGTGAATTTTTGGGTGGCCATCGGGGAAAATGAGCAAATAGATTTGGTCATGGAGGAGACCTTTCCTAGATAGAAAGGCCTCCTGTTGAAGGCCCTTTATGCAGTCTGGGAATTCTTGTGAGCGCGCCCTCGTGCTGATTTGCTAAGCACTCTTTTACGCATGCGCAGGTTTTGTGGTGTTATTTCCAGCAGTTCGTCTGTGCCGATATATTCCAGGGCTTCTTCCAGGCTAAACTGTCTGGGTTCCTCAAGACGTAGGGCCGTTTCAGCAGTGCTGGAGCGCATATTGGTCAGGTGTTTTTTCTTACAGACGTTCACCTCGATGTCTTGTTCCCGGGTATGTTCCCCCACGATCATGCCCCCGTAGACCCTTGTGCCTGGCGTAATAAATAATACACCACGATCCTGCACAGAATGCAGCCCATAGTTGTTGGCTTCCCCTGATTCGAAGGCAATCAGTACACCCTGATAACGTTCCTTGATATCCCCCTTGTATGGCTCATAGCCCAAAANGAAATGATTCATAACCCCGTTGCCCCTGGTCTCAGACAGTAGTTTGGAACGAAAACCAATCAGCCCCCTGGCGGGTACCTTAAACTCCAGTCGCAGCCTGTCTTGCCCGAGGGTGGACATGTTTAGCATTTCACCTTTTCTTGCTCCAACATTCTCCATCACTATGCCCATCTTATCTTCGGGGATATCTACCAGTAAAAGTTCCATTGGTTCCATTATGCTGCCGGCAGCGTCCCGCTGATAAATTACCTCTGGTTTGGAAACCTGTAGTTCAAAGCCTTCCCGGCGCATGGTTTCAATAAGGATTGACAGGTGCAGTTCACCTCTACCACAAACCCGGAAGACATCGGGGCTATCGGTTTCTTCCACCTGTAGGCTGACATTNTTCTCCATTTCCTTAAACAGTCTGGACCGCAGGTGACGGGAGGTAAGGTAGGTGCCTTCCCGGCCGGCGAAGGGGCTATCGTTAACCATGAAGTTCATTTTTAGGGTTGGTTCATCCACAGCAATTGGGGCCAGTTGTTCCGGCTTGTCCATGCAGGCTACTGTTTCTCCAATCCTAATTTCATTCAGGCCGGAAAAGGCGACAATATCACCACAGCGGGCTTCTTCAACAGTTGTTTTTCCCAGCCCCTCAAAAACATACAGAGAGCCGATACGTCCCTGGTGCAGTTCGCCCCTGTGTCCAATAATGATAACCGGTTGTCCAGCAATCAGCCGGCCCCTTTTTATACACCCAGTGCCCATTCTCCCCACAAAACTGTCGTATTCGGTATTGTTAACCAGCAGTTGCAGGGGGCCATCAATGTCCCCTGGGGGTGCCGGAATATATTTTAAAATAGCTTCAAAAAGCGGCCGCATATCCTTACCTTTTGCGTGAGGTTTTGTTGTTGCCGTGCCCTCCCGGGCAGAGGTATAAATAATGGGGAACTCTAGTTGCTCCTCACTTGCACCCAGGTCGATGAAAAGATCAAGGATTTCATCCGCTACCTCCAGTACACGGGCACCTTCCCGGTCCACCTTGTTAATTACCACTACTGCTTTAAGATTTAATTCCATCGCCTTGCGCAGAACGAACCGGGTCTGGGGCATGGCGCCTTCGAAGGCATCCACCAAAAGAAGTACCCCGTCTACCATTTTTAGGGCCCGCTCTACTTCACCGCCAAAGTCAGCATGACCAGGGGTATCAACGATGTTAATTTTTATACCTTGATAATGTATAGAGGTATTCTTAGCCAGGATGGTGATACCTCTTTCCTTTTCCAGCTCGTTAGAATCCATCACCCTTTCTGCCACCTGCTGGTTTTTTCTGAAGATGCCACTCTGTTTGAGTAGGGCATCCACAAGGGTTGTTTTGCCATGATCCACATGGGCGATGATGGCGATATTTCTAAATCTGTTGCCGGACATATAACAGAAAGCCTCCTTCCAAACTCTCTAAGTATATCAGTTTTGCCCGGCGTTAACAACCAGGTGATTTGTGCTGGGTTGTTTTGATAACCACCTGGCAGCGGCAATTGTATACAGTTTAGGGTTTGCGCTAAAAGGTTCTCCTTTTTTGGCGGAAGGAAGATGGCCAGCCTTTGTTTTTTCTCATTTCCTCTTCCGCCTCTTCCAGCCTGTCCAGTCCCACAATGATACTACGAATCATTTCGTCAGTATAATGATCGGTAATCCAGGTCTTCACTGTTTCCACATCTGCACCGTAATGGTAGGAAAGGTTTGATAACAGGTTTTCCTCGGCTAAGATGCGATCGATCATTCTTTGTCTAATGGAGATGGTTTTTTGGTTGCTGGGCATAACGGACACCTCACTTTATTTCTCTCCCTTGTCATCTGAACCGGGCAGCAGTTTTCTTAATTCCATCGGCAGGGGGAATAGGATAGTGGTGTTGGGTGAATTGGACACATCTGTTAGGGAACGCAGAGTCCGCAGGGTTAGCCCACCCTCTACACTGGTTAATATTTCCGAGGCCTTAGCCAGTTGCTCTGAAGCCTGGCGTTCCCCTTCTGCCTGGATTATGGCTGCTCTTCTGCTTCTTTCTGCTTCCGCCTGGCGGGCTATGGCCCTGGTCATTTCTGAGGGTAGGACGACATCTTTGATTTCCACTGATGTTACCTTTATGCCCCAGGGGTCGGTGGCTTCATCCACTATTTTTTGCACCCTTTGATTAAGCCTTTCACGTTGTGACAGCAGTTCATCCAGTTCAGCAGTGCCCACTACGCTTCTCAAGGTGGTTTGGGCATACTGGTTGGTGGCTGCATGGACATTTTCCACGTTGACTACTGCCTTGTCCGGATCAACAATCTTGTAATATAGAACTGCATTAACCTTGCAGGCCACGTTGTCCCTGGTAATAACCTCTTGAGGCGGGACGTCATAAACAATCACCCGCAGAGACACGCGGATGATCCTATCCACAATGGGGATGATCAAAATAAGTCCAGGCCCTTTTACACTAATCAGTCTGCCCAGCCGAAACAACACAGCCCTTTCGTACTCGGGCAGGATTTTTACAGCGGAAGTAATCAGTGAAAAAATTAAAACCGCCAGTATTACAACTGAAAAAATGTTGAACATTAGGTTCTCTCCTTTGCTGGATTTGTTTTTTCACCATCACCGACTGGGGTGACTAATAGTGTCATTCCCTGCCGTTCGAGCACCTGCACCTCTTCACCTCCCTGGATAGTATGCCCGTTTTCT
>JGI24708J26588_10003340_pt1 | contig 11641 bp, 7 predicted proteins | sample BioPla1DNA2_FD_26588 | JGI IMG/M metagenome (IMG submission 26588) | reverse complement strand
ATGTATTTCTGCATGAAAATAAATATTAATGCAACCGGTATGATTGTTACTACAGCAAATGCCGACAGATAACTCCATTTTGTTCCGTACTGACCCATAAANTTGAAAATTCCTGCTGTGATTGGCCGTTTTTGCTGATCCAGAATAAANGTCATTCCATATGCCAGATCGCCCCATGCATAAAGGAATGAGAACACACCACAAACCACAACTCCCTGTTTTGCGATGGGAATAAGTACTTTAATAAAGGCAGTAAATCTGTTAAGGCCGTCAATATATGCCGCCTCCTCCAATTCTCTTGGAATAGAAGCAAAATAATTCTTCAGAATTAATACAGAAAAAGGAATCCCTATTGTTGAATCTGCAATAATGGTTGACCAAAAGGTATTATATAAATTCATATTCTTAAAAATTATAAATAATGGTGTCAGCAGTACCGAAACCGGCAGCATTTGGGTGACCAGAAACCCTAGAACAATGGACTTTTTCCCCTTAAAATTGTATTTTGCTATACCATATGATGCCGGAACAGCCAGAATTATTGAAATTATCATCGCTCCAAACGAAATAATCAAGCTGTTTCCAAAAGAATGGAACATATTAAAGTCCCCGATTTCCAACTGAACCATATAGGATTTAAGATTCAATACCTCAGGCCAAAATGTAGGTGGAATCCGGAATATTTCCTTTTCCATCTTTATTGAGGTAACAAAAATCCAATAAAGCGGAAACAATAAGATACACAAAATTACTACTGATATAAAAGAATATATAATATTTTTTTTCTTTGATAATTCTACATTTGTCCCCATTATGCTTCCCTCTCCGAATACACAAATCTTAAGTATAAAAGACTTACAAAAAACAGAACAATAAACAATATATTTGCGACTGCAGCTCCCTGACTGTACTTAAACATATCAAACGATAATTTATATGAATATGTAGATAAAAGCTGCGTCGAATTAACAGGACCGCCGGTAGTCATGACATATACCAGATCATATACCTTAAATGTATAAATAAAACCTAAAATCAATACGGACTCAATAGTCGGTCTTAATAACGGCAGGGTGATTTTAAACAGCCTCTGTACTTTGTTGGCTCCGTCAATAGAAGCGCTTTCATATAATTCTGCCGGAATTGTCGTAAGTCCTGTGGCAAGTAAAATCATATTAAATGGAATACCTATCCATATATTTGCTATAATTACTGCCGGCATTGCTGTAGCCGGGTTTGTGAGCCAATCAATATTCTCACCTATAAAACCAAGTGTTTTTAGGAAAAAATTAATTATACCTACATCGGTACCAAACATAAATTTAAAAATTAATCCGCTGATTGTAATCGGTATCATCCAGGGTATCATTAAAATTCCCCTGACTGGTTTTGAAAATTTAAAATTCTTATTAAAAAACAATGCCAATGCAAACCCGATAAGAAACTGAAAAATTATACATACTACAGTAAACACCAGGGTATTTACTATCGATTTTGTCAATACATCGTCCTGCTGGAATAGCTGTATGTAGTTATTAAAGCCGATAAATTCTCTTTGTCCGTTGCGCAGATTCCTTACAGTTATATTTTGAAAGCTTAATACAAAATTATAAATTATGGGATAGCCCACAAAGGCAATCATATATAAAAACGCCGGAAAAACAAATAATATGCCAATGTTATCATATTTAAACCATCTTTTGATCTTCGTCATGTCCTTCCTCCATTTAGTCTTAAATGGATCCTTAACTAAAAAACGAGACCTAAAAAGCCGCTTTTGCATAGGGTTTACTGGTATTAGTAAGGCCATTCAGGTCTCATTTTTTCCCCTTAGTTAAATATCCGGTTACAGGACAAGGTCCAGATATACTTGTCCTTGCCCTGATAACCTTTCTAAAACTATTTACCAATAATTCCGTCAATAGTATTTTGTGCTTTTGCTGCTGCATCTTCAGGTGTGCTTGCGCCGGTGATTACTTCATTGAATGCCAAAGATATTGCATCTGATATGTCAGGCCACTCAGGCAGAGGACCTCTGGCAACTGCATAATTCATTTCTTCTACGAAAGCCTCATAAACAGGATCTCCTGCAAATTGACCTTCTGCTATGGTAGAATCAGGAGCAATATAACCCATTGCATGCATCATGTAGAGGCAGTTTTCTTTTTCTGTTGCAAACTTGAGGAATTCTATCGCTGCATCTTCATTGCCGCCGGAGATAACAGCAAAGTTTTCTCCGCCAAGGCCTGATGCCTGCTGCTTATCCTGAGGGATGGGAGCGACATTCCACTTCAGATCGGGAACTGTTTCACGCATGGTAGGCACTTGCCATGTTCCGTTAATCATCATTGCAAGGTTTCCGGAAATAAACTGATGCATGGTATCCCCCTGTGTCCAGTTAATAGCCTCTTTTGTCATAGCTCCTGAATCCACAAGCTTCTTAACCATTGTCAGTGCCTTAATACCGCCTTCGGTATTAATTTCATAGGAAGTGGCACCAGTTGACCATACATAAGGCAAGAAATTGAATGTTCCTTCTTCATTTTGAAGGGCGCAATGTGCAAAACCGGATACAGTATCGGTTGTGCAGGCTTTTGCTACTTCCAGTAATTCATCCCATGTAGCAGGTACTTTTTGTCCTGCTGCTTTCAGCATATCTTCATTATAGAAAAGTAATAAGCAGTTGCTGCCGAACGGAACGCCATAAAGTCTTCCATCCAGAGTACATGAATTAATAGGTCCGGGATAGTATGTACTTACATCAAATTTCCCTGTAATATCTGCAAATATACCCATTGCTGCAAATGACGCATGATCAGGGTTATCCAATATTACAATATCCGGCAGTTCTCCTGCTGAAGCACCAATAGACAATTGTTTCTTCATATCTGCGAAGGGAACATATTTAGCTTGAACAGTAATGCTGTTTTGTGAACCGTTAAAATTCTCAATAAGAGTATTAAGAGCTTTTTGATGGCCTTCTGTTTCCCAGTAATACCAAATCGTAACATCGCCTGAAGGACCACTTGCTGTTTCTGCAGGTGTTTCACCGGGCTTTTTACTATCTGTTGTAGCACTTGGCGAATCAGAAGCTGCCGGCGTTCCCTGGGCGCCGCAACCTGTGAAAAGTGTAATTAACATAGTTGCTAAAACAATTATTGCTAATAACCTCTTAATATTTTTCATTTTTTTCCTCCCATAATTTTTAGTTGTTCTGTTAACAAAATTAAACCTGATACACTTCCAGTATAATAATCCGTCAAAAAACACTTCCTTTTATAAAAGGCCGTTCTGACACTGAGTACCACGGATTTTTTTCAAATTACTGTGGACCACCTTCTTCCAAATTCAATTGCCTACGGTAAATAGATGCGTCATATCTCAACAATGTAATCATCGCTGTTTTTATTTAAGAAGTTTATTCTTACCAAAAGTTTTCAGGTTTATTGATATAAGTTAACAGATTTTTTTCATTTTACAATTTTATTATAAGTAATCTTTATCATTATAAAAACTCTATAAAACTAAAAAAGGTTGAGATTTCTAAGCATTGATAAACTCTATAAAACTAATAAAGGATGAAATTTCTAAGATATAATACATGTATAATTAAAGAAGCCCTTAACCCGCCGGTTGCTAGTTTTAGGCATGTTGTTTTAAAAATCTAACGAAATAAACCATTCTAATTTATATTATCTATTTGCTCTTCTATACTCTAAAGGCAGCTGTCCGGCTATTTCCCGGAAAACACGACTGAAATACTTTGCATCTGAATATCCAACTTTCTCAGCTACTTCACAAATTTTCAATTCACTGCCTATTAATAACTCCTTTGCCTTTGCTATTCTGTACTCCTTAATATATGTACTGAACTTAACACCAATTTCCTTATGGAATTGCATCCCGAGATATTCCGGTGTCAGATTTAGTTTCGCTGCAATCTCCTCCAGATTAATTCCTGTTTGATAATACTCCATAATCATGCTTTTTGCTCTCTTGACATTTATACTAAGTTGTTCTTCGCTTTGTTTTTCATCTTTTTCAATCATATTGAATATTTCTTCCGTAACTTCCTTCAATTCTTTTCTGTTTACCGCTCCCATAATCCTTTCGAGAATTTTCTGCTGCTCCAGTTGATCATAGTTCAATACACCGATTTCNTTAGCTACATTTATCATAGCCCATAAAAATCTGACATAGCTTTCCTTGATTTCCTTTGGATCATATATTTGTCCGCTGTGGAAGTAATCATTAAAACTATTAATACATTTTAATACTGCATCTCTGTTAAATGAACATAAAGCCGCTTTTAAACGCATTTCAATATCATTAGGGTAAATGCATATGGATGTTCTCACCTGCAGAATTTTGGGGTAAGATATCATGATTTTATCGCCGAAGGATATATTCCAGTCCATATACTTAAGCAAGGTATAATAGCTGTTTTTTAATTCTTTTATATCGGTTGCATTAATCCAGCCATAACTATTATCAGGAACCCCTGTTCCATGAGTTTTTGCTATAACTCCGTTTTGGAACCATCTTTCAATATCACTCCGGTTCTTATACCCATACAATATGCAAAGAAGCATTTTTTCCTTTGGTATCTCCAAAAGGCAGTAGCTTAAATCCTTATTCGATGATAAAAACCTTTCTATATCTTTTCTCACTTTGCTGATGTTTTCTGAATATTGATTGCCCAAATATACCTGAACCTCGCTAAATTGGGTATCATCATGAAATTATGTTTTTCTTTCAGATAACTGCACAGATTTTCATCAACATCAATGCTGCCGAAAATAATTCCAAACAGAATGTTATCAAGTCTGCCCAGGATTTCCGGGTTTTGTTTTTCCTCTTCTATATTCTGCTTCTCTATGTTTTTGATAGCCTGAACAAACTCTCCCACTACCAGCGGCTTAATAAGATATTCGCTTACCCCCCACCGCATTGCCTGCTGAGCGTATGAAAATTCTGCATATGCACTTAAAACAATAGCTTTGCTTTTTATCTTCTTCTCATTTTGATATGCTAAGGAAAGCATTTTAAGGCCATCCATCAATGGCATCTTAACATCAGTAATAATAAGATCAGGGTTTTCTCTCAGTATAAGCTTCAGGCCTTCTTCTCCGTTTTCTGCACTCCCCGCTACCTGATGATTCGGAAACATTTTACCGATTAAATTGCAAATTCCTTCTCTAATCCTTATTTCATCTTCTACAACTACAATTCTCATNGCGNTTCCCCCCTGCTTGGTATAAGAATAGTAACCTCCGTTCCCTCCCCTAAAGTGCTGGCAAACTTAACACTTATCTGTTCTCCATAATACATATATAACCTTNATATAGCATTTTCCACACCTATATGGTTACTTTCCNGTTCCTTNAAATCTCTGTTATTAAAACTCTCTACNATAGAAGCTTCTATTCCCTTGCCGTTATCTTTTATAGTAATGCAAAGAAAACTTCCTTCCAGCNTCATATCAATTTTCAGTATNTGTTCACGCTTCATCCCTTCAAANCCGTGAANTATTGCATTTTCAATAAAAGGNTGCAGGAGNAGTTTATGAATCTTGAAATCCAATANTTCCGGTTCAACATTTATTTCACAGCGAAAAGTATGTTTTAGCCTTGTTTGCTGCAAATATATATATTTTTTTANCCACTCTACTTCATCTCTTACTTCAACCATCTCATTACTTTTTGTAATAGCATATCTTAATATGGTTGCTAAAGAAGTTATTGCATTACTAATATCGAACTCGTTTNTATCAATAGCCATCCAGTTTATTGTATCCAGCGNATTATACAGAAAATGAGGGTTAATCTGTGCCTCCAGAGCTTTTATNTCTGCCGCCCGTTGTTTCTCACCGGCTTCTTTTTCTTTTTCTCTGGCTTCTCCNAGCTTTCCNAGCATGTCATTAAACTTAATGGCTATTAATTCAACCTCCCTCGGCATTTTATTATCGATTTTTACGCGGGTATCAAAATTCCCTGAACCTGCGACGTTCATCGTTGTTACCACGCTTTTAATTGAGTATGATAATTGATTGGATAATAAGAATGTTAATCCAATTACAATAACTAAGGACAGAAAGCTCACCAATATAATGATTTTCTGTTGGGTGTTAAGCTTTCTCATAATCATTTTCTGATTGGATACATTTACTATGTCCCATGACAATTCTTCTTCTTCATATATGTAAGTAGTAATATATTCTTTTTCAATAAAACTTTCGCTGGTTATAAAATCAAGGTATGCTTCTCTTCGCTCCTCAATTGGCGCATCAGGATTAACAACTTTTTGGGTTAATAGCTCCTTATTTATGTAGGAAATAATTCTGCCTTTATTATCTACAATAAAATTAAAGTTGTTTGTGTTCTCTTCCGAATCGTTATGAGTCAGACAAACCTCCTTTAATAAATCTTCATCTATACTTATAACTACTATCCCATTTTTCTTCTGAAGATCTTTATAATCTATAATACGATGAGCAATATGCAGCAAATAAAAGTCATCATTAGCAAAATTAGTACCGAATTCTGTCGGGAAAATATGAGTATAATTATCTTTTGATACTTCATCATATATCTGATCTTTGGTAAGACTGAAGTTTTCAATCCAGGAATTTCTGTTTGTTACAGAAGTCAATTGATCATAAGTAATAATCTCACCTTTACTCGTTATAACAGTAATAGAGCGGATATGTTCCTTTGTATACAATAATCCGCGCATAAGCCTTCTAAGCTGATTAACGGACACTGCCAAATCTTCATCATTATTTATTTTGTCTACTAAAGCTACAAGACTGTCATCAGTATACATTTGATAGAGCAAATCTTCATACGATTCAAGCCTTAATTTTAAACTGCTGGCTGTTTGTTCTAAATTATTGATAGTTAATTCCTCTGTGTTTTTTCTTATAATATCTGAAATGTTGTAGTAAAAGAATATACTTAAAAGGAGAATCGGAATTATAGATGTAACAAAAAATAAACGTATTAACTTTGTTTGCAGGCTTGATTTGTTAATACCATTTGTTCTCACTTTTTTCATATCCTCAACCTTTCCAGATATTACTTTCTTGGCAAAGAGTATCTGTAATCATGTTATATAGTGCAAAATTAGAAGAATATATTTATAAAACCATAATATCAAAGTCTTTTTTAAAATACAATTAATACGTCGTTTTGACTTATTTCGCAGCTGATAACACATTTTTCTATATATCAGTCACATCATTCTATTCTAATATTTAAAACCTTGTTTTATAGATGTAAATGTAACAGGGCAAAAAATATAACTGCTGGTCTGACAGCCCTGATACCCTGCAAAATATTCATATTCCGTTTGTTTTTTTAGGTGTTTAATGGTAAAATTTAATTGTAGATAAAGTTTTCTGTTGTATTTACCAGCTTGTTTAGTCAGAATGGGGGCAATATGAAACCTAAATACACCAATTCTGCAAGATACAAATGTCTCGAGTATCTTAAAAAGCATTCCGTTGACTTATATCTTAGCTATTGTGGTATGGAAGAATGTGATCCGGGGCATTTCTACGGGCCCATTGCCCGCTCTGAGTATTTGATTCATTACATATTAAGCGGAAAGGGCATGTATCAGGTAGACGGAAAAACATATCAGCTTGGAAAGAACGACGCGTTTATCATTTACCCTGATGAAATAACTTTTTACCAGGCAGATAAGGATAATCCCTGGACATATATCTGGGTTGGATTTGGCGGAGCTAAGGCTGAAAGCTGCCTCAATTATGCTTCGCTAAATAAGGATAACAGAGTTGGGGTATTCAAATGTAAAGACGAACTCTTACGTTGTGTAAAAGGGATGCTAAACGCCAGTAAGCTGACTTATGCAAACGATCTAAAACGGGAAGGCTTTTTATTCATGTTTCTTTCTGCTTTAATTAATGAAAATAATTCAAATGAACTGCACAACGTTCATGATTACCCTTATCAAATTTATGTTGAACATGCTCTTGAGTTTATTGATCATAATTATGAAAAAGACATCAAAGTTAACGACATCGCAAATTATATCGGTATCGACCGGAGTTATTTAACCAACATTTTTAAAAAAATAATGCACATCTCTCCCCAGCAGTACCTGATAAACTATCGTTTGGAAAAAGCACGCAATCTTCTTAAGTCAACAAATTTATCCATAAGTGAAATTTCAGAGCAAGTAGGTTATCCCGATCCCCTTTCCTTCTCCAAAATCTTTAAAATGTACTATAAAATCAGTCCCACAGAATACAGGAACCAATCTGATGTATTAGTTAATGCAAGCAAAAAAGGCGAATAATACGTTTACCTTATCAGAAGCCTGGAACGTATCATTCGCCCTATTTCACGTTATGTATTTTATATGCATTTTATATAGTATATAGCCGAAGAAAAATCGGTGCCGTTTTGAGAAAGATTCTTATCTTCCACCACAATGCCAATATTCATCAGCTCATCGCCATAATAGTATCTTTGGCTATTGTTGTTTATAATATATTTTTTGTCCTCATCAAGCCCTGTAAGTTTAAATCTCCGCCAGCCTTCATTTGCCGAATTAAGAACTTTATAATACCCGGCTATTGCTTCGGTTTTATCCTCTGATACTACAATCCATGATGCTTCATTGCCTTCAAAGGGACTTAAGATACGATAAAATGTTCCTTTAAGCAAAAGTTCCCTGTGAGCTTTGTAAAAAGCAACCTGCTCTTTTATTTTTTCTTTTTCTTCGTCTGTCAATAAAGTTAAATCCAGCTCATACCCAAACACTCCAAAAAACGCGACATTGGCTCTTGTTTCAAGAGGCGTTGTTCTTCCTACCTGTTGATTTGGGACTGCGGAAACATGAGCTCCCATACTGCATAAAGGATAGACCAGTGAAGTGCCGTATTGAATCATCAGCCGTTCTATTGCATCGGTATTATCGCTTGTCCACGTTTGCGGAGCATAATAAAGCATTCCGGGATCAAACCGTGCCCCGCCGCTTGAGCATGATTCAAATAGTATATGAGGAAATTTTTCAATTAATCTTGAATATAAATCATATACTCCCAGGATATACCGGTGAAAAACCTTCCCCTGATTTTCAGCATCCATTCCCAAAGAATAACATTCTGTGATATATCTGTTCATGTCCCACTTTATATAGGATATTTTTGCGCTGCTTAAAACTTCCTCCATCATGGAATAAATGTAATCAACCACTTCTTTTCTTGAAAAATCCAAAACATACTGATTGCGAGAAGCCGATGCCCTTCTGCCGGGAGTGGATATTATCCAATCGGGATGTTGTCTGTAAAAATCGCTGTCTTTATTTACAGCCTCCGGCTCAAACCAAAGGCCAAATTTCATTCCCATTGTATCTATTTGTTCAGCCAGGCCTTTAATGCCGTTAGGAAGCTTCTTGCTGTTAATAACGTTCCAGTCTCCTAATCCTGCTTTATCATTATCCCGGTCTCCAAACCAGCCGTCATCAAGTACGAACAGCTCAATACCAAGCTCTTTTGCTGTTTTAGCTATGCTCAAAATCTTTTCTTCGGTAAAACTCATATCTGTTGCTTCCCAATTGTTTATAAGTATCGGTCTGGTCCTGTCACGCCATTGCCCGCGGGCCAGATGTTTACTGTATAATTTATGGTATGTCTGACTCATTTTATTGAGCCCGCTGCCCGAATAAACAAGTATTGCTTCAGGAGTCTGGAAAATCTCTTCCTTTTCCAGCGGCCATTGAAATGTATCAGGATGAATGCCCATTATAACTCTTGTCATATCATGGGTATCTACCTCTACCTGTTCAAGATGGTTGCCACTGTATATAAGGCTAAAACCATATGCTTCTCCATAGTTTTCGTCGGTATTTGGCCTTATTAACGCGATAAACGGGTTATGTTCGGCACTGCTTATGCCTCGCATACTATAAATTGCCTGAATGCCCTGCTGCAGTTTTCTTTTTTTGATATGCCGTTCACGCGACCATGCACCGGAAAGATGTATCATTTCAAAATTGCATCCAATAAAGTCAATGCTTGCGCTCATAGCTCTTTCAAGCACTATTGTATCTTCACTCTTGTTGATAAACTTTGCACTTCTGGCTATGGCAGAATAATCATTAAATATTGTATAGCTTAAGACCAGCTCTGTTTCCATTACTTTATCATACAATGTTATTTCAAGAGTCTCCGCCTCATGTGTCCCTTCAACATAGGTAGCCGGAAGCCCTTTGATATTTTTCTTTCCCGGAAAAATCTCATGCTTCTGATATTCGAAGCAGGATATTCTGCTACCGTTTTTTTGCTTTATCTCAAAAGCCGGACATCTGAAATCAGTAGTTCCATATGATGGATACTCCTGCGAAGTATACTGGAGTGAAAAAGACGGATCATTGTCAAAAATATAAGCAGATAATGATCTGGGTTTTTTCTGGAACAAATGCGAAAATGATGTTCTGTCATTAATAGCCTTACCAAAATAAAGATTGCCAAGCTGATTGTTTGGCAGTATCTTAATGATATAGCTGATTTCCTTATTATACAGGTGGAATTCTCCCGATTCTTTGTGAAAAATAATTGGCATTCTTTACCTCCCGGTACCCACACTAAATACCCAATGCAGTACCATTAAAATGTAGTAATAATATTGTCAGCTGAGTTTGAATCTGGAAATGGCGCTGTTTAAATCAACAGCCGCATGGCCTAATCCTTCAGCCAACTCTGATAATTCTTTGATAGCAAAAAGCTGATTTTGTACAGACGCGGTAATCTGCTGCGTCGATGCCGCAGTCTCTTCCGTTACTGCAGAAACACTGTTAATTGAGTCTAAAGCATGTTCTTTTGCATCTTCCATCTCCGAAATATGGTTGAAAATATTTTCTACGCGCTCTATGAGTCTGTCCATTGATTCTTTTATTCTCTTAAACGCATCTGTGGTTTTTTTCATAGCATCATTCTGGGAAGACAATATGGATTCGGTCATACTTGCTTTTTCCGTGGTTTTAACAGTATAGTCCTGTGTTTCCTTAATTATTGTGAAAATGTCTTTTGCGGCATTCTTTGACCTCTCCGCAAGTGTTTGTATTTCTTTTGCCACTACAGCAAATCCGCTTCCGAACGCCCCTGCCCTTGCGGCTTCAATTGCTGCATTCAGAGATAAAAGGTTTGTCTGATCGGCTATGTTGTTTATAACCTCTACAATTTTCCCTATTGATTGAGAATGCTCATTTAAAGTATTTATATCGCTAATTATTTCTTTTGATATTCTATTGGTATCCTCTGCTTTATCCTCAAGAGCAAGAACCAGTTCAAGTCCAATGTTTGTAATCTGAGCTGTTTCTTTTGTCAGCTCTCCTATGTCATCTGCATTTTTGGATACATCCTCTATTTTATCAGCGAGACTGCTTATTATCCGTACACTGCTCTCAGCGTCGCCGGCCTGCTCGGTCGCTCCGTGTGAAATTTCCTCTATACCGCTTGATATCTCATTGGATACTTCGGCTACCTGCCTGCTTTTTTCAGAAACAACTTCTGCCGAGTCAGTCACTTTTTTTGCTGTGTGTAATACCTGTTCAATAATGCTTCTCATATTTTGTATCATAAGATTTATGCTCCCGGTCAAAAGACCGAGCT
>JGI24708J26588_10003338_pt1 | contig 11647 bp, 14 predicted proteins | sample BioPla1DNA2_FD_26588 | JGI IMG/M metagenome (IMG submission 26588) | reverse complement strand
AACTGATAAGTTTTCTGTTTATAATTCCTTCTTTTATCAATTTAAATTTTTCTCGTTCATTATTAGCCCTGCCCCATCCAGAAAAATCAACATCAATCCAATTCATGCTCTCTTTATTAAAAATAACAGTTAATTTATTAAGAATAGGTTCTATATCAAGAGCACTTATTGCAGTTAAACTTTGAAGGCTTGTTAGGATTTCTTTTTGTTCTTCCTCAGAAAACATTGATTGCTTAAGAATATAATTTTCAACAAGACTAATCCCTCCTCCCCTGCCTTTGTTAGTATATATAGGAATACCTGCCAAGGAAAGAGCTTCTATATCCCGGTATATAGTCCTTGTTGAAACCTCAAAATGCTCTGCCAACTCTTTAGCTGTTACAGTTTTTTTCCTAAGTAAAATATAAACAATCTCGAATAACCTATTAATCTGCATAGTAATCACCTATAAATATTTTACCATATTTATATGACAATGTATGTCATATTTAATTGCTTTTAGCATAATAAAATTTTATTAACTTAAAGTAGGATAAAACAATTATTTTCATTTAAAAAAATAATGTCTGTCAGATAAATTATTAATTGCTTGACAGACATTATTTTTAATTAAAGAAAAATATATATTGAGAAAAATAATAATATACTTCCAACAAGTACAAAAACATGCCATACAAAATGATGATATTTAAACCAATCAAACACAAAAAATAAAACTCCTATGCTGTATGATAGTCCTCCTAAAAGCAATAAAATAAATCCTATAAAAGATACTGCCTTAAAAATTGTACTTGCAAAAAATATTATCATCCAACCCATTAGCAAATAAGTTAGAACATGAATCTTTGTATACTTTTCAATCCATAATACTTTAAAAACTACACCTAAGATGGCAAGAATCCATTGAATACAACAAATAACTATACCTACAACTCCACCAATAGCAATTAAACAAAAAGGAGTATAAGTTCCTGCAATTAATAAATAAACAGAAGAATGATCTAATCGCTCAAAAACATTCTTTGCTTTCCCCTCTGGAAATGCATGATAAAACATAGAATTTGCATAAAGAATAATAAGGGATATAGAGTAAATTAACATCGTAATTGTATATAAGACATCATTCCTGCGAGTCCCTTTAATAACTAATAATACTAATGCAGCAATTCCCAACAACATGCCTATGCCATGGGAAATGGAATGAGAAATTTCTTCTCCAAGAGTAAAGTTTTTTCTTACAATTATATTTTTTAATTTTAACATCATAACACCTCAAAAATATTTTACTGGACTACGCAAAGATTTTTATTATTCCCAAAATAAATCATTTAATGTTTTATCTAATGCCTTACATATGGCTATACAAAGATTAAGAGAAGGATTGTATTTACCTGATTCTATTAAGCCTATGGTTTGTCTGGTAACTCCCACAATTTCAGCCAATTCTTCTTGCGATAAATCTTTTTCTATTCTAGCTATTTTCATTTTTTTGTTTTTCATAAAATCACCTGTCCGTTTCTTTAGAACTAGTTAATATTTTATCTGCATTTTTTTCACTTTTTATTAATAGATATTTCATTATGAAATAAAAGGGAATTCCCCATCCTATAGCTAGTCCTAAACACCACAAGATACCAACTGCTTGAAAGCTACCATTTTCCCATAAATAATCCCATCCACAAAATATACCAAAAAACAAGCTCCCCAAAAATGTATTTTTTCTTAGCTTAGACAATGCCATCTTTTCTCTTTTTTTACTTCCTAAAATAAGTAATCCCTTTTTTACAGTATATATCGTTATAATGATAGCAGGAATCATCCATACAGGAAAATATAATACTGTAATTGAAGTATATTCTGGGAAAAATGCCATTAATAAAAATTCACCAATAATGTAAGTAAAAAAAGATATAGCCATCCCATGAGCTCTAAATCTTCTTTGCAATTCTTTAATAACATTATCATCTGATTTAAATAAAGGAATACTTCCTATTATAGAACGTACAATAATATAACCTAAAGAAGCAACAATAGAAATAATCTCAAGTAAAAAGAAATAAATATTTTTTGTGATAAAAAAATACTTTATCAACATTAATAACACTGAAAGTAGAATAATTAAAAAATATAATGACGCATTTAATTTCTCTAATTCCTTATTAATTCTTTCGTCATAAAATCTTTTTAACATAATTCTCACTCCTTTTTTGTAAGTGTATCATTTATTTTTCATAATGTCAACTATATTTAACATTTTGTAGTAAAAACATTTCATTGTGATATAAATAAATTCTATTACCTATAAAAAATTCAATAAGACAATAGAATTTATTTATATCTTTTTATATTTAATATTAGGACTAAACAAATTTCTAATCTATGGGAATCTTTTAAGATCTGTTATTTTAAATTGCCATTCAGGGGTTATTAGCTTTTCTTCTGAACTATTTAGTCTATACCATGGACTTATTTCTTTATCAAAAGGATTTACTAATATTTGAGTCTGTTGTGCTGGCATATAACTTTGAGCCAAGATAAATACTTTTTCTCCATTTTCTTTATCGTATGCCATATCTACTACAATAACTGCGTGGCCAGGACTACCCCCTTGTATAAAAACATCACCTATTTGCATATCATTAATGTTTACAGATATAAGCTGCTTTTCTAAAGACAAAGTTCCTGCATATGAAAAAACTAAATCCATATATTTTCTAAAACTTGAATAACTGTCATCATATGAAGCTTCTTTTATCCAAGTTACATCATTTCCTGTTACTTTTATTCTGTAGCCTTCCAACCACTTTTGATAATCTGCACTAAAACCATTAGTAAAATTAAAACTTATTTCATTGTACCTTTTTTGTTGATAAAGGTACTCTGCCATTAAAAGCATAATTGCATCGGCACATTGATGTAAATCTCTGTCTCCTATTTCAACATCAATTACACTATCATATATATCTTTTGAATCTTTTTCTTTTCCGTTATAATATAAAGCTTTTTCTCCATATGCCTTTAGCTTTTGATTTCTTAAATAATAAGCAAAACTATCTTGTTCTACAGGAATTCTCTCAAAGACAGCTGGCGGCTTGTAACGTTTTTCAATAGTTCCTCCTATTTCATTAACTATAGGATCTGTAAAATATTNACTTTTCCCCTTAGATGCTTCATTATCCTGCAGTAATTCTTTGGTTTCATTCTGTAAGTTATTATTAGCTTGATTATTCATATTATTACTATTTAAAGATAACAAAAAAAACACAAAAAATATTATAATAGTTATTCCTATTAATTGTTTACTTTTCATTTTTATTTCACCATTAACTAAGAATATATTAAAAAATATATTTCATTGGTGTAAATCTTATTCCGTCTTTTACTTGTTCTTCATCAATTGCATTAAATCCAAGCCTTTCGTATATTTTAACAGCATAAGGTGATGAATTAACTGTTATATATTTTTTAGTATTATTATTATTTACAATATTATTCTTGACTAATGCAAATAACTTTTTAGCTATTCCTTGTCCATGATAATTTTTATCAATAAAAAAAAGACATATATGGTTTATTTGACGCACTGCTATAACACCAACGATCTTTTCTTCTTCAAAACAACCATAAAACTCCATATTCCCTGAATTAAAATTATCTTTTAAATGCTCTGGATCTATAAATTTTTTGTAATTTATAATACCTTCTTGTGAATAATATNGTGCCACAAATTCACTAAAAACTGTCCAAACTAATTCTGATAATTCTTTTAAATCAGCTTCAACTAACTTTCTATAACTTAGCATTTAACCCCACCATACTTTACTAAATTTTTATAATGAAAATTTTTTAATACTAATTAAAACTATTTCTCATATTTTAACATGTTTTTATAAAAACTTTCCCATTAATATGATATTATCATATTTTCCATCTAACTTTCTTGCCTTAAGTCTTTTTCCTTCCTGTATAAAACCATACTTATTATAAAGTCTAATAGCATTGATATTACTTTCAAATACCTCTAATTCTATTTTTTCGATTCCGTTTTTTGACTTGGCATGCTGCATAGTTGTTTCTAATAAACGGCTTCCTAAGCCTTTTCCTCTATAGTTAGCTAATAATCCCATTCCTAAGTTTCCAACGTGCTTCATTCCTTCAAAACTCTTAGGTAAAATATCACACCAACCGATTACAATTCCATCTTTCACAAGATAATATTGAGCCAAATCATTTTCTTGTATCATCTCTACAAAAGACTTTACACTTTCTAAAGGGAAACCTTCTGTTGATGCCAAATACTTTCTTTCTTTAGCTACTGTATCAACTGCTTTACAAAAGGATTCCACATAATCTATTTTTGTTTTAATAATAATTATATCTTCCATTTACTTCTACCCCCTATTTAATAATCAATATTTTAACTCTTTCTTTTATTTTTTACTAGCTCATCATGATAGAAATAATTAAGATACTTTATTGTATTTTGCTTACAATAAGCTTCAATTTCAAATGATAAATCTATCCAATATTGTTTATCACTAAAAAGATAAATTTTTTCATATTCATTAAAAATTCCAGGATAATTAGATTTAATGTAGTCTAATATTATCTTTTTGTAGCTTCCTCTAAGATTTAAATTTTCAAACCAATATTCATTAACATAGTTCTTAGTTGCTTCGATAATTGCTTTAAAATCTGTTATATAAGGAAATATTGGGGACATAAATAAAACAGTTTTAATTCCCTGATTATGTAGTTCTTTTAAGGTATTAATTCTATCACGGATACTATTTGCATTATCCATATCATTTTTAAATTTTTCATCTAATGTGTTTATAGAGATAGATACTGTTAAGTCTTTAAATTTTTTTAATAAATCAATATCTCTTAATATCAATTTAGACTTTGTAGAAATTCCAATATGACAATTAGCATCCACAAGCTGTTCTAAAATTTTTCTAGTAATTTGATATTTTTCTTCGAAACTATTGTAGCAATCTGTAACTGAAGAAAGAAATACTGATTTGTTTTCTAGCTTTTTTAAATTAATGGGCTTTTCACATTGTTTGATATCAATAAAGCTGCCCCACTCTTCCTTATGCCCTGTAAAACGCTTCATAAAACAGGCATAACAATATTTGCAAGCATGAGGACAACCAATGTAAGGATTAATAACATAATCACAATCAGGTAAATTTGATTTTGTTAAATAGTCTTTTGCTTCTACTAATTTTACGATTATTCCCATGCTCTTTTCTCCTATCATTTAATAATAACTAATATAAAAATTAGACTTCTATACTATACTTAAACTTACCATACTTTGGGTATGATTCTATATGTTTCTTTCATGTAGTCCTTGTACTCTGGTATTTTACTTGAAAGAAACTTTTCCTCAACGATAATCCTCCACATATAACAAGCTATAGTAATAAACGATAAGATCAAACAAAAATATGAATTTAATACTAAAGGAAATCCTATTAACTGCATTATGTTTCCTGCATAGGCTGGATGGCGTATGTACTTGTAAATACCTGTCTTAACAATCACATGATTATCCCATGTCTCTACATCTCTTGAAAAATACTTGCCTAAAGTTTTAATTCCTATTCCTCTTATAGCAATCCCTGTAACTACTAACACTGCTCCTATAATTGTTAAGAAGATATTTTCCCTTTTAAAATATACATGCTCTAAAAGCGGAACTATTAAAGAACAAAACCAAGTTATATATATAAGCCAACTTGTTATTTCATATTTTTTATTATCTTGTGATTTTTGTCCACTATAAAAATATCTATCAGAGACTAAGCTGGCAACAAATAATAACAAATAAAAATACATAAGCCCTTTATTTAAGTTATTGCTATTGTTTTCTACCATCGACCAAGTAAAAATATAAAATAATAAAATCAGCAATTTTGTAAGAAGATTAAGCATTTTCTTCAAAAATATCACCTCTATATATAATTATTTTTCTTCCCATATCAAGCTAAGATTTTTATAGGGTTACTGCACACACTCTAATAATGTCTATCCACCTTATCACCTTCTAACTCAACTTATTATTATCTTTGGATATGTTAACTACTCCAATTCCTAGGGATACCAAAATAAGTCCTATGAAAAGTTTGATTGTAAAAGCTTCTCCATGGATAAATATTGCTGATAGTATGCTCCCTGAAATTGGAATCGCAATTTTATAAATAGATACTTCTCCTGCTTTATTATATTTTAATAAGGTGTTAAAAAGAGAAAAGGCTGTTGCAGATAAGAATGCAGAATATATAAATAATAACCAAGCTTTAGGGGTAAAGGTAAAAGTTTCTACTGACACCTTGCCAAAACCAAATAAAAGTAAAACAATAGAACCTAAAAACATCTGCCATGCAGTTATCAAAAAGGGATGGGACTTTTTTGATAATTCTTTTGACCAAATAGCACCACAAGCACTAGAAATACCAGCTAAAATCATAAAACCTTCTCCAAAAAAAGAAAAGGATAAGGAAAATTGATTGTCCTTTCCTAAACTAGCAATAATAATACCTCCAAAGCCAGCAATAAGACCAATTATCTTTCTAATATTTATTTTGTCATTCCTATATATAAAGTGGGCAAATAATACTATAAAAAATGTACTAATAGAACCCAATACAGATCCTTTTATCCCCGAAACATTGGCAAGTCCATTATAAAAAAAGAAGTATTGAAGGCTAGTATTCAATATTCCTAGACTCAAAAAAAGTAAAAATTGTTTCTTGTTTATACGAAGGGAAAATTTCATTACATACCTGATAATTATAAACAATATCATCGAAGCTAGAAAAAACCTCATACCTGCAAATACTACTTTTCCATATAAATCATCTGAACTTAGTCCAATCTCTTTATAACTTACTTTTAAAACAGGAAATGCACTCCCCCATAAAATAGAGCAAAATATTGCAATAATTGCAACATAGTATTTTTTTGTAAATAATTTTTTAACGTCCATAATCTTTGTTCCTTTCTAGTATAATAAGTAACTTATAAGCAATGACTTATTAACAATTTTTGATATTTTATCATAGTATTAAGGTTATTTTATCACAATATCTGATTAAATATATCTAAATTTTATTTTCTGTGACCTTAATAGTTTTTTTGAAAAAAATAATACTAGCTATAGTATTATTTGAAAAATAAATTATTCCATTGTTTTTTCTATATTGCTATCAAAAAAAGAAATTCCAAAAGCTATACCTATTGCATTAGCAAAAGCTCTTAAATAATCCTCTCCATTTACCCTTATATATCGTTCAAAAGCAACTAGTATAATGAAAAGAATACAAAAAGCAGTTATAAATCTTATCAATATTTTTTTTATCAAAATCCATTTATATTTCTTTATATAGCGGAAACTTTTAAAAAGATTAATTAAGAAGTATACAAAAACAAAAATCAAGTAGCTTATTATTATAAAATTAGTTACAGGATAGTCAATATTATTAAAGATAATAAACAATACAACTGCTGTTGCAATAATAAAAACTATATCTACTATAAACTTTTTGTCCACTGATTTTTTACTCATACTTATACCTCTTTTATTATTATAATACTATCTAGAAGCATGTTGACGGTTCTTCTGAAGAACCGTCAACATGCTTTACCCATGCTTCTATTATGGGCTATTTATTTTTTATCTTTTATTTTTACTTCATTAGGAAAGTATTCATCAAATTTTGGATATGTTTTATCTCTTATTTCTCTAAGAGCTTCAATTTGTTTTATTTGCTCTCTATGAAATTTTCTAGCTTTTTCAAAATTATCCTTTTCGTATTCTTTGTTTAAATAATATTGAACCATGTCTTCTGTAAGTTTCAATGATTTTTTGAATTCTTTCATAAGGCTTTTCATATTCTCATCAAGCCCTTCATATTTAGGCTTCTTATTAACATATTTTCCAGCAGAATTAATTATATCATATGACTCAAATGTAATAGCTCGAAGATTAAATGGATCTCTAGCTTGATGACTTCCGACTTTAAGTAGTTTGTCAAGATCCAATTCTTCATTTTTTCCTGTTGCTTCAAAATAGAATTCCATATTAACAATATAAGATGTTACATCTGACATAATGTAAATATATGCATCTTCTTTAGAATCGTGATGACTTGTATTCTTATAGTGAAAGTAGCCCGCTGCACAAATTACAGCTATAGCTAAGGCAAAAGTTCTATAAAAAACTGCTCTGTCCAAACTAATCAACTCCTTTTTTAAATAATGTGTATTAATTACAAATGCTTTTATTATAAGTAAAAAACAGTTAAATGCTTCAAAATCTTTATAAATAATAATTAAAAGCATTTTATGTAATTATAATTCCATTTAGTATTTTAACTTATAAAAAAGTATTTGTAAATTGCATAATTAATAATTATTAATAATTATAAGAAATTTCTTTAGTTCTTCTTTATTATTGTTAAATAGTGCTAATGAAACTTAAATTTTAAATTGTTACGATATAAAACAATTATTTTTCTTTCCTATTATTATCTTGGTCCTCATAAATTTCTAGATATATTTTATTAAAAGATTAACATACTATTATTAAAGCTAACGATATTAAAGGAGATGTTACTTTGAAGAAACTATTGTATATTACCGTTAATTCAAAACCTGAAAAGTTATCAGCAAGTAAAACTGTCGGAAGAGCCTTTATAAATAAATTTCTTGAAAAATATCCTGACTTTTTTATTGAAGAAGTAGATTTGTATAAAGAACATATTCCTAGACTAGAATATGAATATTTTGAAGATAGAAATTGTGTTATTAGTAAAGAAGCATTAAACAAATTACCAGAAAAAGAACAAAGAGAAGTCCATAAAATTAATCAACTTTGTAATCAATTCATTGAAGCAGATATTTATGTAATTGCTTCTCCTATGTGGAGTTTAGCTTTTCCAGCTCCATTAAAAGAATATATAGACTGTATTGTGCAAACTCATAAAACAATAAGCTCTCCACAAAAAGGTGAGAAACCAGAAGGGCTTTTAAATGACAAGCCTAGAACAGTAATATATATTCAATCCTCGGGTGGAACTATTCCTTGGTTAATGAGGCCAATATTTAATAAAGGCTTAGACTATATTGAAGATATTATGAAATTAATGGGTATTAATCAATTTGAAAAAATATTAGTTGACGGAACTGGTACAACTGAAGAAGAAAGAATTGCTGCTATCGAAAAAGCAAAGGAAAAAGTTGATAAAGTTATTGAAAATATTGACATTAAAGAAACAGTATTAGTTTAATATTTTATTTTATAAAAAATACTCCTTATTAAGGAGTATTTTTTTAATCTTAGTATCAATACTTATTTATAAATGTCAAAACTTTTTTTGCATATTCATCAGGATAGTCAATACATGCTTCAATATGTCCGCTATCTACTAACCAAATTTCCTTTTTTTCAGCAGCTATATTGTTATATATTTCTTCTCCCATAGATGAGAAACAAAAGTCATCCTTTGTACCATGTATTACTAATGTAGGTATCATATTATTAGCTTGAGCAGCTACTACATCTACATCTTCAAATTCAAAAGCATAGTGACGTTTTAGATACCAGTTTCCACAAGTAATCACATAATCGTCAGGAATACCTGTATCCATTGAGTGCCATATGACTAAAAAAATACCTTTCATACTATCATAGGAAGAATCCATAATACAATAATCAATATTTTGATTTGCATGTTCTGTTGCTACATATAAGCCAACAGTTGCTGCTCCCATTGACTGCCCATGAAGAACAATCTTTTTATTATTTGTTTTCCCTTTTATATATTCAACTAAAGGAACTATATCATTTTTTTCAAAATGTCCAAATGTTACAAGTGTGTTTTTTGAATCTCCGCTAGCCCTTTGATCAATGGCAGCTACATTCCAATTATTTTCTAAATAGAATTCTGCAATTGGATACATTGACGTATGATCTCCACCTGCTCCATGAATTAATATTACAGTATCTCTATCATAATTGCCATCAATGCTAAAAAATGTCACAGGAACTTCATTTCCACCCTCTGATACTAAAATTATATTTTTACCTTTATATAATGATTGAAAGCTTTTATAATCATATCCCCACTCTTCTAGTTGTTTGACACTATTAGCTTTTGTATCAAGACCCTCATTTTGCATAACCAAATTTACAGCAACCTGTTTACCTATATAATAACTAAATGCTAAAAATCCTATAACAAGAATAAGAACAATAAATATTAATATTTTTACTAATCTCTTAAGCACTTTTTTTCTTTAGTTTTTACTGCCGTCTTCATTTTGCAATCTTTCCTTTATCAAAATTAAATTAATAAATAATATAATCTTATTTTCTTTTTGGACCTTCAAAAGGCCAAATCTTTGGATATTTCCCAGAAAAACCTCCTAAACTAAAAAGTTTTAAAAAGCTTTCTTGAGGCTGATAAAGATTCTTAGGTATCTGAATACCCTTATATAGTTCATCATTTTCCTTTTCTTTATTTTTAATAAATAACTTACAATCATTGTTTAACAAATCATATTCCCTATTAATTTTTAAATATTTATGAATCTCTGTTCCAAGGACTAAGGCTAATCCAGATTTTTTTGGTATACCATTCCACCACCAAGCCATAATAGGGTGCTTTTCTGTCTTATCATCACTTGATAAAATAGTACGTGAACGTATGTAATTATTTAAAATGAATATATCCCCATAAAATGGATTTAATACTTCACTAATGCTTTTAAATAATCTTATTATTTCTGTTTCCCATCCCGCCATAGATAAAACCCCTGCATCAATTGATATAGAAAAATGACTAAAACGGTAGCCAATTTTTGCAGGACCAATGGGGTTGGGAATAGCTAAATTAACATATTCAACAGGTTTATTGGGATACCATACTATACCATTATAATTTTCTATTATAAAATTCTTAAAAACATCTAAGGTCGTAAATATTTCTTTAGGAGGCTCATATAAGCCATATCGCCTTGGTAATGCTTCTGGGATATGTCTTTTAATAGCTATAAGTAATTTTTCAATATTTTCTTCATTGCTAATAGGATTATGATTAAACCACCAAGATAATTTTATAATAGAGAACCTTTCTGTCTTTTCTATATCATATACACGTTTTATTCCTCTAGGTAAAATAACTTCTTTTGTTTGTGGATTTTCTATAAGACCAACACCATTTTTTGCTATGGCTTTTCCAATTTTAATTAATTCTTCAATTTTCTTTTCATCATTAGTAATAGGTTCAAGGCTACATTCAATAAGATATTTTATTCCAGGTAATTTACTACTAATATCTTGTGCTATATCTTCATCATCAAGTTTAATTTCTCTACTTATTACAATTTGATAATCATCATGAGCTAAAACATAGCCTTCATTATTTTCAACAAGATTAAACTGATTGGTTAATAAATTAAAATCTTGTTTTTTTATTGTATATATTTTTAAATCATAACTCATAGTATTTGCCCCTAAAATTAATAAATATTTTTAATATCAAATAGTAAAAATTTATTATTTTAAATTACATCTCACCATATCCAATTATATTTCATATTTCAATTTATTTCAAATAAATTGAAAATAAAATGC
>JGI24708J26588_10003335_pt1 | contig 11649 bp, 9 predicted proteins | sample BioPla1DNA2_FD_26588 | JGI IMG/M metagenome (IMG submission 26588) | reverse complement strand
AAAGCTGGAAGAGAAGAAATAACTTACATTCATAAGGACTTTGTCGGAACAGAGGTAGAGGAAATCCTTAAGGAAACATTTGGCCTGTTAATCTTCCAAGAACAAATCATGCGTATTGCTGGTAGATATGCAGGAATGACACCATATGAAACTGATAGGCTACGTTCTGCTGTTGGTAAAAAGAAAATGGGAATAATGATGGCTATGAAACCTAAGTTTGTAGAAGGGTGTCTAAAAAGAGGAGCCTCACAGGAAGCTGTAGATACTTTGTGGGAGACAATTGAGGTATTTGGACAATACGGGTTTAATAAGTCTCACTCTGTCTCTTACTCTCTTAATATCTATGAAGCCATTTATCTTAAGGCTCATTACCCAAGTGAGTTCATGGCTGCTCTAATTCAACAAGGAATAGGAAACCCTAATAAGGTCAAATCTTACATCCAAGAAGCAAATAGAATGAGACTCAGAATTGGACCCGTAGATATAAATACATCACAAGTCAAGGTAGCCTCAACAGGGGTTAACAAAGACAACAAATATGACATTGTATATGGCTTTAGTGGAGTTAAACAAATGAATGATATTACTGCTGAAGCAATTGTTAAGGAAAGAAATGAAAATGGCCCATATACGTCTATAGCTGATCTTGTAAAAAGACTTGCTAAAACCAATCCAATTACTGCCGCGCCTTTGGCTAACCTTGCTTTAGCTGGTGCATTTGACAGCTTTGGTGTATCAAGAAAGCTTGCTGCTCAAAAGGCTGGAATGATTATACGTGCAGCATCTAATCAGGCGTCTAAAGGGACGAGCTTGTTTGAAATGATGGGTAGTTCCGGCAATGACGTTGCTGAAGCAATCGAACTTACAGGAGAAGAATTCAGCTACAATGAAAAGCTTAAAAAGGAAGCAGATTCAATAGGGATGTTTGTATCTGGACATCCTACTTCAAAGTTGGGACATATAGCTAAAATGTATAATCCAACAACGTTTGAAAAAGTTCTTTCTAGCAACTCAGGAAGAAAAACGTTTAATGTGTTAGGAACCATTACACAAATGGCTGCTAAAACAAATAGGGCAGGAAATAGNTCTGTTGCAATCCTAATGGATGACGGACATGAAGCAGTTGCATCTTACATGCCTAGAAAGCTAGTTGACGCAATTGAAAAAGGTGAGGAAATTAAGAGATTTAGGAATGCAAAGAAAAAAGGAACTTCAATCAAAAAAGATAGAAGATATGAGAGAGCTATACGGTTGATGAATGATGAAAGTATCATACCTATTGAACCTTTTGAAATTAACGACCCTTATTTATTTAAAGTTACTGTTAGGGGTTGGGGTGAAAATGCAAAATTTAGTGTGCTGGATATAACTAAACTTGAAACAGCACCAGATGGAAGTTTACCTTATGAGATAAATGCTCCTTCTGTTAAAATGAAAGAGCTCATTCAAGATACTATTAAGCAGTTTGAAGATAAAAATGGTTCATATGTGAAAGTTAATTTTAAAAATGGAACATCTTCATTCTTAAAAACAAGAGTCAAGCTATCTCTTGACTTCATCATGGCTATGGAGAAACTTGTGGGCAAGACAAACATAGTTACGGAGGGTATATAAAATGAGTTTACCAAGACTTCCCTCAGAAAAAGGAGGAAGAAAACGTTCCTCAAGAAAAACAGTAGGGTCTAACCAAAAAAAGAGACCCTCTCTTCCTACCTTTGTAGACCTAGGGGGCTTAACTGAAGCAGAGGTCATTAGTAAGACTTATAGAAGATCTAAAGACTACTTAGATGAAGGCGTTGTCGAAAAAGATGAGGTCTCTATTGAAGTTGAAAAAGATGAGTTAGATCTCAACTATGAGAACAATGAAGAAAATATTGGCAATCCTAAAGTTAACCTCCCAGACTACAGCGAAATGGATCATGAGTCTGAATTCAAAGATGTCTCTTACGAACATGATTTTGAACAGGTAACTGAGGATGTGGAAGTAAACCATCCTTCTGATTTGAATGAAGAGGTTGAGGAAGAAAGTGTAGAAGAGATCCAAAACGCTGGCATAGAAGACGACTTAGAAGATCAACAAAAAGACGACTATGATGAAGATGAACAAGAACTAAAACAAGAAGAATATACTGAAGAAGAGTATAGCTTCTTGCCAGGCATCCAATTTGATGAAGAAGACTCAGAAAACCAAGTTGACAGCATTGTCCCGGAAGTTGGTATTGAAAGTAGAGACTTAGATAAAACAGGAAAGATAAGTAAGAAAAAAGATCCTATATTGAAACCTTTACTTGACAAAATTAAGTCTAAGATTGAGTCTGCCAAGAATTCACGAAAAGAATCTGCTAAAGATAAGCCTGCTAAGCCAAAGAAAGAAAAAATGATTAAACCACCAAAGGAAAAACCTTTAAAGGAAAAAGTAGTCAAGCCTGCAAAGAAAAAGAAAGAAAAGCCTATAAAGGCAAAGAAAGAAAAGGTTGCAAAAAAGAAAACTAGACAACACAAGCAGAAGTTAAGTTTCTCAAGTGATAGGGATAGAATAAAGTCAGTAATTAAGTTTATTACTTATCTGTTGACTCTCATAATATCTATTGCAATTGCAACATTTCTATTTAAAAACCTTTATAGTAGTTATGTACCTATAGAAGAGCTGTCAATAGAAGTAAATGAAGAAAGTTCTCACGTTCTCTTTGACAACTTCAGAAAGAATGAAGATGGATTGGCGTTTACTGCTACTAACAAAGGAGACATGTCAACTCAGTTCTTCTTCGACTTCTACTTAAGAACTACAAGGACGAGTGAATATAAAGGTGAAGCTTTTTCATGTAATAGTGATATTGTAGTATTAGAAGCTGGTGGTACATTTGAAGGCGTTCTCAATTGTGAGGAATTGCCAGACAATGAAAGATACAAGGCAACAATTTACATTATTGAAATCAACTAAAGAAAGGGATTGATAACATGGAATTTTTACCATTCAACACAGAGCTAGCTGAACAATTTGAGGAGAAAATGTCTAGAAATATGCTTTATAGAAGCACAGACAACTTTATTGCTATTTATAACAATCAACTTATAAATAGAAATAATGATGAAATTGACAAGGTTGCTAAAAAAATCGTCGAGATTTACAAAAATGTTTCTCTAGTGAACAGACAGTTCATTGTCAAGTCTAAGGAGGAAGTTATTGCTGAGGAGTTTGAAGTGCTTTTTCCACACATCTCATTCATTGCTACTTTGAAGAGAATTGCACAAGACATTTTAGGAGACAATTATCCTGAAGATACTAAAATGGTCTTTACTGAAAAAGACAAAAATACTGTATTAATTTTCGACCCCTCTACAGGAGAAGAAAAAGTTTACGAGGGTGCTGAAAAACTGAGAAATGCTAATCAATCAATCGCTACAAATCCATTCCTATTAAACGAAGTAGAGATTGAGGAATATGGAGAAGATGGCATAGCATTCAAAGCAGTAGACTTGCTAAAACTAGACACATCTTTCATTACAGACATTGGAGAACTCTTGTCATCATACACTAACAAATAGTTACGTGAAAGCCGTGCTTATGTAATGTAGGCCGGCTTTTCTTAATATTGATGGTATAATACAGATTAATGATTGCTGAATAGGAGATGTAAATAGCAATGAAAATTAAAAGAATAAAAGAAATAGAACCTCTTGAATCTAATTGTATATCTGTAGACTCACCAGACAAACTTTTTGCTGTAGGAGAACAAGGCAATCTTTTGACTCATAACAGTGTTGCTCAACAAAATATTATTATGAGTTGTATCCTTAGACCAGAAAAATGGGTTATCTTAGGAATTGACCTCAAAATGGTAGAGTTAACTAGATTTAGAGAATTTGGAGTCAAGGTTGCAGCAGACCTAGAGACAGCTGTAGAATTCTTGAGATTTGCTCAAGCTGTTATGATGAAAAGATACGAACGTATGGAGGAAAATGGAGTTAATGACTTTGAAGACTTAGATGAACCTTTGCAAGCGTTAATGGTTATGATCGATGAGGCTGGTGAGCTCTTGTCACCAACTGGTGCTAAAGCTCTCTCAGAGAACACCATTATCCCTTTAGCAAATGGTGATTACAAACAACTAAAAGATGTTGAATTAGGTGATTACTTATTAGACAATTATAAAAGACCAACAAAAGTTACTAATAAATATGAACCTCAGTCTCAAAAGCATTACAATGTAACCATTTCCCGAGATAGAGACTCTAAAAAGGAAAGTTTTATAGCTGGTGAAGAGCATTATTGGGTTGTTTACATCGCTCACCCAGACGACTCAATAGAAGGGCCATTGCTCTTAGATACGAATGAAATTAAAGAGGCAATGGATAAAAATAAGGATAAGCCTAAGAATGAAAGATTAAGATTTAAAATCAAAAAAAGCAGTAAGAAGGCAAGCAAAAAGCTATAACAACAAAAGCAACCCAGTAATGAGGGTTGCTTTTTGATTGCTCAATTTTCTTCGGTGTTGTTTTGCATTTTAAAGAAATTAATCCTCGTCATCTAAGCTTCCATACTTGTCTTCAATCTTTTTGTCAGCAGCTCTTTGAGCCTCTTCTCTTGATTTAAAATTTCCTTTATCACCTAGTGGGGAAGTCTTCTTTTTGTTTAAAGGAGATTCATATCCTTTTTCATATTGCTTATCAATATACTCGTAAGCCTCTTCTTGTGTCTTGAAACTGTCATCTACACCGAATGGGCTAACCTTTTCTGATGAGGGCTCACTTTTATCATCTTTGCCACCAATGATGACAGATAATACTCCATATTCTTTTTTGTTTGTTTTGTCAGCTTGCTCTTGAGCCTCTTTAAATGTATCAAAATGTTCTCCTTCTCCCCCTAAAGGGCAGTTTCCGTCCTTAGCTTTGCAGATAGCTGGAACTCCATGTTTATTAATATGATATTTAGCCATTACATCACCCTCCTTTTCATGTTTTAAATATCATTTACATAGCTGTTAATGGCTAGCTAAGTTCTCTTTTTCCTACAACAGTTGATATTTCAACATAAACGAGGGGNATTGAATATGGGAAACAAATGGCACATCAACAAGAAAGGTGTCCCTGCTTTATGTAGGGCTAAAAAGGNAAACTGTCCACTTGGTGAACACTATGAATCTAAATCTATTGCAGAAGATGCGGTAGAGTCTGAAATGAAAGAACAATATGGAATACTTCCTCAAGACAAGATGAGTGTCGACAAGAGAAAAGGTTTTGCTGAATTAATACAAAGAATATCTGGAATAAAGTCCCCTGGATTTGACTATGAAATTTACGCCTCATTGTCTATAGCTGAAGAAATGGGTTTGAATAGAGTGTCTATAACAGACAGAAACGGCTTGACTATTAATATTTCAACAAATAATGATAACAACCAGGTAGACGCAAGTGTTTATGTGAATAAGTCTATTCAGGCCATTAAGAAGTATTATGAAAATATAGGAGTGTCAATAAAGGATGAGTCTACATTAGCAAGAGTAGTTTACCACAGTGATGATGTCAACAAAGGAACCCTTGTCCAATCAGGCGGGCCTAACGTATTAGACGCTGCAATAATTAAAGCAGATGAAGTTGTAGATATAGTTGAAGTTAAAAGGCTTTCTACGGGAGCTCAATTACCCGTTACTACACTTGAAGTAGATCAATATGGAAACATATCTGATAGTAGTCTAGACTTACAAAAAGATTACATGAAAGAAGCTATAAAACATGTGAAAATACAAGACGCTGATGGGACAGACTACAAAGTTGACTTTGGAGACCCTGAGAAAAATAAAAGATTCCCTTTACAACATTTCGTAGAACAGTACAAAGATAAAGGGGCTACATCTTTTATATACACTACTAATGAAGGAGAAGATGTTAATAGAATTGATTTAACAAGGGATACTGATGAGGTCGTTGATGAATTAATTGAAAGGAAGATTGAGGCTAATGTTACTTTGAGAGCTAACTTAAGCAGTCAAAAAGTCAACAAAAAAGATATTCATAGATTTAATGAGATTCTCAGTAAGGAATACTTTAAGTCAGGAAGAGCTTCAAATACTGAGTCCTTTACATTGAAAAGTATTAAGAAAGACAAGATTTCAAAGGCTGGCAAATTTGTGAGGGTCGGCGGATACATTCTACCTATAGAATATGAAAACTATGAAGAAAACTTGAATAAAAGAATAAGAAAGTCTGACATGAAAGCTTTCAGACTTTCGCTTACGGGAAATATTAAGACTAATTATTGATTCTTTTGGGTATGTATGCAAGGAAATTTGTGTAGGATAGCATGAAAAAGAGATAACTCTCAATGAGCTATCTCTTTTTGTTGCTTTAGTTAGATTTCACTTGGAAAGTTAAGTTTACTGGTTTACCTGAAGTTGCATTAAATCTGTCAGCATCCTCTTGTGTTCTAGCGTAACCAGTTGTTGCTTGGCTGTTTTGGAACATATAGTTCATATGAGTAACATTGGATGTGTCAAATGAGCTTAAGTCTAATTCTGTTGTTTGACTATTATAGAGCATATAGCTCATAGTGATGACACTTGACGTATCAAATGAACTTAAGTCTAATTCTGTTGCTTGACTATTTTGGAACATACTGTCCATATAATTAACATTAGACGTATCAAAGTTGCTTAAGTCTAGTGAAGTTGCCTGGCTGCCATAGAACATCCAACTCATAGTGGTAACACTTGACGTATCAAATGAACTTAAGTCTAATTCTGTTGCTTGGCTGTCTTGGAACATATTCTGCATATTAGTAACATTGGATGTATCAAATGAACTTAAGTCTAATGATGTTGCTTGACTATTTTGGAACATACTATACATACTAGTAACATTGGATGTATCAAATGAACTTAAGTCTAATGATGTTGATTGACTATCTTGGAACATACTGCCCATACTAGTAACATTTTCATTAGTAGAAATTACTTTTTTAACATCTTCACCTGTTTGATAAAACATTCTATAGTAAGAAGTCATTTCAACACCTTGAATGACGTGTGGAATTTCAATCACTTCTTTTCCTGTCCCTATATATCTAAAGTATCCTTGCTCCCCATCTTTATTATAATAAGATCCTGTCGATGTTGAGTTCACCCATTCAAAGTCATTTTCCATTCCTAGATCAACATCAGATGGCCCTGAATATATTGCTGACACAGTCATGTCTGAGTTTATTTCATCTAGTTCTTTGTCCCATCCTCTAAAGTAAAGCCCGTTTAGCTTATTAGGAACTTCAGGTGCCTCTACAGATTCGCCCTCTCTAACTACAACTTCTTCAATCACATTGCCATCAGCATCTAAAAAGGTAATAGTATACTTAGCTACCCTGTCATTGTTCCCTAGACTTTCTCCATAATAATATAGCTTGCCACCTCTTGCAGCAGCAGCAAACTTTCCATCAAGGTTGGTTGTGATCTCTTCTTCAGGAACTTCATAATACTGGTCTTCGACAACTTCTTCAACCACACCTTCTCTGTCATATAATTGCCCTAAATCAGCATACTCCTGAAGCTCTTCTTGTAATGGTATAATAAGTTAAAGTGGGTAAATAGGAGTGGTTAGATGTATACCAAAAAGTGTGAATTGTGTGGGGATGAGTTTACAGCTAAAAGAAAAAACTCAAGATTTTGCACAAAAAAGCATTACAAATCATGTGAAGTTTGTCAAAGCTCCTTTTTAATAAAAGACAATCATCGTCCATCAAGAACGTGTTCTCAAAGCTGCGCTTCTTCATTGACTCATAGCAATGAAGCCAGGATAAAAAGAAAAGAAACATCTTTAAGAAGGTATGGAGTAGAACATCCTTTTCAATCAGATAAAGTAAAAGACAAAATAAGAAAAAGTCTAGATAACTCTGAAAACGACATGAGGGTGGGTAGCAAGAACTGGAAAAGAATGATGGAAGAGAAATATGGTGTGGATAATATTTCTCAAGTTGATGAAATAAAAGATAGAAAAAGACAAACATATATTGAAAAATATAATGTTGATAATCCCATGAAATCTGAAGACATTATCCTAAAAAGAGAAGCTCTCATGATTGATAGACATGGAACTAACAGGAGAAAGTATGTTAATGTAAAGAACAAAGAAGAATTTATGAATTTAAAGGAATTTTTATCTAGAAATAACATGACAGTGTCACAGTTGTCGGAGTATTTTGAAGTGAAAAGAGACAAAATGATTAGAGAAATACATGNACAAGATGTAATTATGGATGTTAAAGATTTTGGGGTTCACAACTCATTAAAAGAGGAGAAATTCAAAAATCACATCAAAGATAAGTGGAAAAACGAAAGGGTAATTATAAATGACAGATCTGTTCTTAATGGTAAAGAACTAGACTTTTATTTCCCAGAACATAGTTTAGCTATTGAAATATCACCTGCAAGAACTCATAATGTCAAAATGGGATTTGCAGGTAGTCCGGGAGTTGATAAAAACTATCATCTCAACAAGTTCATAGAGTGCGACAAAAAAGGAGTAGAGCTAATTACTATATTTGATTGGCATGATTGGGATAAAGTAATTGAAATGATAGACAACAAACTAAATAAATCAAATAGAATATATGCAAGAAAAACTCAATATGTAGAAGAAAAACAAATTGACAAAGAAACATTTAACAAACTCAGCGAATGGCACATTCTTAGTTTACCCTCAAACTTCAAAAGGAAAAACACTGTAGGAAAATTAATTTACAATGGTGTTATTGTTGGCTTAGCCCTCTGGGTAAAAAAAGAAAACGAAACAGAACTTAAAAGAATGGTATTTAAACCAGGATATAGTGTGATAGGAGGAGCAAGCAAGCTATTAAAAAACTTCATATCTAATAATAATCCCACAAGTATTGTTACATTCTCAGATTGTGATTTAGGTAGAGGAAAAGTTTATGAAGCTATAGGGTTTAAGTTAGAAGAAGAGTCTAAACCTCAAATAAATTACTATCATGATTACTACAAAAAACATATAAAACATTTGTCTTTAATTATGCAGGGTGCAGATAGATTACTTGCAAACTTTCCAGGATATAAACCAGTAGGAATGGGAGAAGGATTGCCAAGCAACACGGAAATTATAGAGAAGTATGGGTTTTTAACTGTATACGATTGTGGATATAGAAAATGGAGAATGTCAATGAATTAACAAGTTGGGAGGGTTGAGATTAGCCTTCCCATCTCTTTACTTAAACACATTGATATTCTCATAAGTAGCGATTAGTATAATAACATAAAGGAGGAGATTCAATGAGTGACATTTTAACAATAGATGATTTTGAGAGTTTAGACGAAGAATGGTTCACTATAGAAGACATTGAGGAAGCTGAGTCTACAGACACACTTTACTGTATATCAGTAGACTCACCTGAGAAGCAATTCTTAATTGGCGAAATGGGTGTACCTACTCACAACACAGATGAAGCTAAGGAGGCGGACGAACTTAAGGGCGAAGCTATAATGATAATTGGGAGTATTGCCAGATTGGGACGTGCAAGTGGAGTCCATCTTGTTATTGCAACACAGCGACCAGACGCAAAGCTTATACCTGGTGAAGTCCGAGACAACTTGTCAGTCCGAATTGGTTGTGGGACTATGAAACCTTCAGCGTCACTAATGATGTTTGACTCTAACATTGGGCAACGAATTCGCTCCAATCCTCCCGGAGGAATGTATATTCAAATTCATGGCAAAGGAAACATGGGTCAAGGGCTATTTGCTGATCCTGGATGGCTTTCAAGATATTATGAAGAACATAACTTATTTGATAAAGAAGACGATCAATCTAAGCCTGCAGAGATAGTTCAAGACTTAGATGATAGCACTAAGAAAGCAGAAAAAGAGTTCGTAGAATACTGGGACGAAGATATGGAGGCACTTCATGAAGCAGCTGACGAACAATAAAATACATCTGAACTTTAAGAGATTCCAATATTTATTGATTTCTGTAATTTTACTGTTTATCTCATTACTTGTATTTGGTCTAGGGTTATCTTGGTCTCTTCAAAATGTTGGGTTGTCCCCATTCTATGCAGGCACAATAGCAAGCCAAGCTTCCATTCTTTTATATGGGTTAGCTTTGCTTGAGTTCAATAAAGACATTATCAAAAAGAGTTTATCAAGCAAGCTTTCTTTGGGTAGCCTTAAGTCAGCATTAATTATAACTCTTTTTGTGTTGATAGTTAACATTGTTATCTCATATATAATCCCGTCAGATTCATCAAGTATGCCAGAATCTACTCAAAACTTATTAGATAGTAAATCATTGTTTACAGTGTTTTTTGTTCCGGTAATTATAGCACCTATTTTTGAGGAGCTTACGTTTAGGGCTGGTTTAAAGTATTTTCTTGTAGACAAAGGGAAGCTAAACCCAATTACTTATATAATCTTCTCAAGTTTAATATTTGGATTGCTACATTGGTCTGGAGATGATACTGCCTTCACACATATGACTCTTACTGCAATAATGGGAGTTATATACAGTGTTGCTTATTTAAAAACCAAAAATATATTCATTCCAATGTTGAGTCACTTTATTTATAATGGATTAATAATACTACTTGCACTATTAAAATAGATCTCATATGAGGTCTATTTTTATGCTTGCAAAAGAATGAAGCACATTTATGATATATATCCAAAACTACTATAGTATAATAAATGTATAAGAGAAAAAGGAGATAGATAAAATGAGTAAAGAATTTACATTAGACGACATTTTTGGAGATACCTTAAATTCAAGTCTAGAAAAAGAAAGCAATCATATTGAAATTGAAGAAATTAAGGAAGCGAGCAAGTTAGTCAAAGTTCACACTGATGGAATTGAGATTATTGACGAGGATTTAATGAATGAAATCAAGAGAAAAAACTTGTCAGCTAGCATGGTTTCATCTATTTTTGAATGCCCAGCTGATTGGATGATGAACTCTTTCCTATTGGGCAAGATGGACTATGAAGAGCCAGTTCACTTTGTTAGAGGAAACATCTTTCACAAAACCATGGAAGAATTCTTCAAACTTCCAAAAGAGGAAAGAAATCCTAAAGCATTAAGTCAACTTGCCATGAAAGTAATTAAGAAAGATTATGAAGCTTACTTGACAGATAGAGAGACTATGGCTTGGGTAAAACAAGCTCTCAAAGGTTACCTTGAAGGAGGGTTTGATTATAAGAATGTTGACATTGCAGAAATTGACACTGGTAAAGGAGTAAGTCCTGGAATTGAAATTCTCGTAAAAGGAAAACTTGGCAACACTGAAAGGGATGTTGTTGGGTTTGTGGATAGAATTGATCGATTAGAAGATGGGACATTACAGATTGTAGACTACAAGTCTGGAAAACGCATTTATCCTTTTGATCCTAACAAACCATTGGGTGATAACAATAACTTTGGATACTGGAGACAGCAGCTAGCATATTCCATGTTATTAGAGAAAGATGGATACAAGATTGGTGGAGCTAAATTAGAGTTTCCTATTGCTAAAGGAGAAGTGATTGTGGATGTAAACAATCAAAAAATGAGAAAGCAGGTAGAAGCAGACTTTGAAAGGGCTGACTCTATGCTTACTAAGTGTATTGAAGAAAGCTTTTTCCCATTCAATGGACATATGTTCTGCAAATGGTGTGGAAT
>JGI24708J26588_10003334_pt1 | contig 11652 bp, 10 predicted proteins | sample BioPla1DNA2_FD_26588 | JGI IMG/M metagenome (IMG submission 26588) | reverse complement strand
CCCATCGTCATATAAATCACACCAGCGTCGTCAAGTTGATTATCTTTGATGGGATGGCTTCTCTCATACATGTGGTTGTGACCAGAAAGGTAGAAATCCACGCCGTACGCTGCGAAGACGTCGGCCCAATGTTTAATCAAATAGGGAGAGGAACCATGATTTGTACCTGAGGAATACACAGGTATATGCCCCATGGCAATAGTCCAGATACTAGTATTTTGCTGAAGATCTTCCTCTATCCAAGGAAGCTGTTCTATTGCTAAAGGCTCACTGGCCGCCATTAAGAACACGAAATGCGCTGTGCCGTAATCGATGGAAAACCACCTTTCATTGCCGGGAAAAGCAAATTGTTCCCAATAAGTGTTTTGGTTGCCTTCGTGATTGCCGTGCACCGCCATAAATGGCATTTCGCTGAGCCAGCCTTCGCTAGCGGCAAACCAAACCTCCCACTCAGCCTGATTTCCTGTATCGGTAAAATCGCCGAGGCCAAGAATGAAATCCACCTGCTCTTCTTTCAACATTGCGAACACCTTGCTGAGGTTAGCACCATGACCGTGGCTGTCACTAATCACTCCAACCTTAAACGGTGTGGTATCTCCCTGGGGAAGGCCAGTCTTAAAGGCATATTCCTCACTTACCCACGGTTCTGAGGTTTCTACCCTGTAATAATAGGTGGTATTGGGCTCAAGGTCTGTGATCTCCGCGGTATGCCAGTACACTTCTGTTCTGGCATAGCGATAGCTGTGGGTTGTGCTCTCTACAGTTTGGGTCAGTTCGCCTGGACTTTTTCCGTATTCCACAACTCCAGTTGCCCCTGGTGCAGAGCGCCACATCAGAGTCATGGTGGTGGCAGGGTCATTTTGCCAGCTTAAGTGTAACCCCCTAGGGAACTCGGCTGCACATACTAGTTGCGAGAGTAAAAGCACCAGCGCCAAAGCAACAACTGGAAGCAACCTCCGCCGTGACCAGTTCTTTCTCATTAATTTTGCCCCCCTTTATTTGATTTCAAATTGATCGATTATAGTTCCATCTAACCCCTTGGCCGTAGCCCTAATTTGCTGGCCTTCAACCTCATAGATAGAGTACATGGAGGTATCTGCTTTAATCACCTTAGACCACCATTGGCTTTCTACAGAGTAGTATTTATTACCTACTGGTCCATGTACGATATGGACAATACCATCTTCGTTGATGCTGCCATCCTTAATGGGCCAGGTTCGTTCATAACAGTGGTTATGACCGGCAAAGTATAGATCTACTCCATATTCCTCCATCACATCCAGCCACGCATCAGTGATAAACTGATACTCTGGTTTACTGGTAACAGAGGAATACATAGGATGGTGCCCCATGGCTATTGTCCAAGTGCTCTCGTTATTCTCAAGAACCTCGAGCAACACGGGGCGTTGTCTCTCTACTTCTGCTTGGGTATTAGTATTTAGAAACACGAGGTGAGTGTTTCCAAAAACAAGGGAGTACCACCTCTCCAGTCCGGGTAAGGCAAATTGATCCCAGTAGGTGATTTGATTCCCTTCGTGATTCCCCAAAACTGACAACAAGGGGATTTCGGCAAGCACTCCTTCGCCTGACTCAAACCAAACATCCCACTCTTGCTGATTTCCTGTGTCGGTAAAGTCACCTAAAAAGAGAATGAAGTCCACATTCTCAGCTTTGACCATTTCAAACGCAATTGCTTGATTGCTATAACCGCCTTGCGAGTCAGTCATTACTGCAAAACGAAATGGAGATTCTTCTCCTTGGGGAATACCAGTTTTAAAGGTGTAGTCTTCGCTCTCCCAAGGTTCAGAAGTACGGATCCTGTAATGGTAGGTTGTGTTCGGCTCCAAGTCTGTAATTTCTACAGTGTGCCAATATACGTGCGTTCTGCCATACCTGTAATTGTGCGTTTCACTTGCTGCAGAATGGGTGTAATCAGAACTTCTACCATAGTCAACCGCTCCTGTCGCTTCAGATGCAGAGCGCCACATGATGGTCATGGTGGTGGCAGGATCGCTTTGCCAGCTAAGGTGTATGGCCCGTGGAAAATCGGCTGCAGCCACTATTGTTAGGTGCAGTAGTAAAGTAAGGATCACAACTCCAGCAGTGATACTTAGCTTTCTCACCTTACTAAGGTTCACATAACTTCCTCCTTCTAGTTACGGAGCTCCAGCTCAAATTGATCCAAGATGGTATCGTCTAAGATACCTTTGGCAATTGCCTCCAGCTTTGCTCCCTGTACTGAAAAAACCATGTAGCATGGTAAGCCTTCTGCTGCCGCGGTTAACCAGGTTCTAACTGCCGGGTAGTACTCATCTCCGGCGCAGCTCACAGTAAGGTAGACTACTCCATCCTCATTGATCTCTCCACCCTTAAGCGGCCAGGTACGCTCATAACTATGTTCGTGACCATTCATATAGAGGTCCACTCCATATTCTTCAAACAAATCCACCCAGTGGTCTACAATGTACTGTTCAGGTCCATTTTGCGATGCTGAGCCAAAGGCAGGCTTATGCGCCATAGCAATTATCCAAGGATTATCATTCTCTTCTAGATCCTGGTGAAGCCAGGGGCGCTGTTCGATAACCTCCGCCTCTAGCATAGTGGAGAGGAACACAAAATGGACATTACCATAGTCGATGGAAAACCATCTTTCGTTGCCTGGAAACGCAAACTGATCAAGATAGTTTGCTGCATCCACATTCCCCCGAACTGACATCAAGGGTAAGGTATGGAAAATGTCACGTCCACAGTCCAGCCACAGGTCATACTCCTGTTGACTGCTGGATCTGGTAAAGTCACCTAGATAGAGGATGAAGTCCACATCTTCCTTCTTCACCTTATCTAAGGCTATTCTAAAATTGTCATAGCCGCCTTGAACATCGCTGAGCACCGCGAATTTGAAGGGGCTCTCTCTACCTCTCATAGGTGCGGTTTTAAAAGTGTAAGCCTCACTTTCCCAGGGCTCAGTGGTCTTCAGTCGATAATTATAAGTTGTATCAGGCTCAAGTCCAGTGAGCTCTGCGATCTGCCAACAAACTTGCGTTCTGCCAAATCTATAACTGTGGGTTTCGGCTGTTACCGAATTTGTGTAATTTGAATCCTGCCCATATTCCACTAAGGCCTCAGCACCAGGTTGAGAACGCCACATGATGGTCATGGTAGTACTGGGATCATTTTGCCAACTAAGATGAATTAAGCGAGGAAAATCTTCTGCGGCTAGTGATGTCAGAGGCAAAAGTAAAGTCAGGGCCAACGCCATAATAATGGTAACTCTCTTCACCAGGCTTNCCCCCTTTGCAAATGGTTGTAANAAGGGAGATGGGTGCGAAGCCAGTGGCCTCACACACTTCCCCCTTAAGATCTTACTTGGCATAGTTATCTAGAGCCGGATTGTAGATTTCGACCGAGTTGAGCTCATCACCGGTCATGTCACGTCCACATGTCACGTAGATTTCACCGTTATAAGTAGCTATGCCGCAACCGTATCTGGTGATTAAGTTGTAGGATTCCATTTCACGCCATTCGTTGGCTTCTGGATCCAGTTCGAAAATGTAGTAGGCTCCTTCGCCTTTTCCGGTCATGATATACATCTTGCCATCAACAACCGCTGCACGGGGATGCTCCCAAGGGAAAGGTAGAGCTGGTCCTTCGCGCCAAGTATCATTAACAGTGTCATAGATTAACACATGATCTGTGGGTGCGTCTTCTGGATTACCGCCTTGCCCGCCTAAGAGATAGATGTCAGTGCCAAGCGCCACGATAAAGGTATCTTGGCGAGGTAGTGGGCAATCTGTCCCTCTTTCCCAGCGATTCGTTTTGGTGTTATAGATATCTACATGGGTAGCATATTCGAAGCCTTCGTTGGCTAAGTCGTCATCTTCACCGCCAATTAGATAAATCTTGTCACCTACAACAGCTGCGCCTGCATCGGAGTGTCCCTGAGTGGCTGCGCCTGGAAGTGCTTCCCACTCACCGTCTTCGATGTCAAAAATGTAAGCCTTCTTGTTAGTTCCCGTCTCGTTCTCCCCACCAACGCAGAAGATCTTGCCGTTAACTACCACAATGCCACTATTTTCTCCAGCTGGTGGCCAGGATTCGATACCGTATTCTCCCCATTCGCCAGTCTTGAAGTCGTAATATTCGGTGGGAGTTGGCTCTTCCCAATCACTTCCGCCGAAGATAAAAAGCTTATCGTCTGCAACTACGCTCCAAGCTTTATAGCGCGTATACTTGGCTTCCGGACCCATTCTTACAGCCTCGCCTTGGGCTAAAACAATATTACCTGCCAACAACACCAAGACAAGAGAAGCTGTCAAGACAACACTTAACGTCCTTTTCATTACATTACCTCCCTAAATTTAGTTNAGTGTAACCACTGAGCGACTGAGCTCGGCCCTCATCATCTTTGCTGTGGTTTGACAGATGAAAGNGATAATGTTGTGGCATGTAATATAGGGTAAAGTTGCGAGCCGATCTGGTTCCCTCTAAACCAGGTCCAGGACACCTCCCTTCGTTTTTTAGGTACGATACTTGCTGTTGATCAATTCTTCTACATCTGCTTTACTACGTTTAAAGGGCCCCTCAGCCTCTAACTTTAGGCTGGTTGCCGCTGCCGCCCAAATTAAAGCCTCCTCTGGCAAATGCTCGAGACGAGCCGCCATATAAGTGGCGATCACAGTATCGCCTCGACCGCTACGACCCACTAATTCTTTTGGAAAGAACCCTTGCTCATAATAGTTCTGGCCGTCATAAACTAAAATCCCATTGCGGTGAGTAAGTACTACCTCCTTAGGTCCGTACCCAGCCAGAATTGCCGCTGCCTTATACCGATCTGACTCACCAGTGAGGCCTTCAGCCTCAACAGCATCTGTTTTTAGTACATCTACTAAAGCCAGATAGTCACCGATTTCTGGCCAGTTGCGATTCACCAAGATGTTATCTTCAACAACCCTGATATAGCCCTGTACATCCANGGACACCTTGGCCCCTTGCTCCTTGAAAACCTTAATCACTTCTAGGGGAACCTCGCCACGGATGGATGGACCGATGGCAAATATTTTTGCTCTAATGTCCTTCACTTGCTCAACAGTAATGTTTCCCGCATAAGCCTGATGATGAATGATTCGGTGATCAACATTATCTGTTGGATATTCTAAAATGAAGGTGGTCGATTGCGGTGTATAGGCTGCATACACATCTACACCAGCAGCTTCTAGAATTTCCACCATTTCAGCGTCTTCTTCGGCAAGCCTGGTAACAACCGCAACATCCATGCCCAGTCGTGCCGCCAGATGGGCACCGTAGTTTACCGCTCCACCATGCACATTTCTACTGCCAGATTTAGAAATAATTGTGTCCTTCGTATAATTACCAACAAAAACGATGTCGTACAATTTATCAGTCATTACTTCACCTCCGCCATNTTTCCCCCGTGTCCTAATACCGCAAGGAGCTCGGTTAGATTGTGAATCACAGTTGAAACCCCTTTTTNCTTCAGTTCTTCCACCGAAAAAGTGCTTGCTCGAGCAATGAAGTTTACCGAACAGCTTTGGGCCCGCTCATAATCCTGCAAAGAATCACCCACGAAAATGATATCTTCAAATCCCACCTCAAAGTAGTCGCTGATGTGGTTGAAGTGGGCCTCGCCCTTGCCGAAATCTGGTCCACGGTAACCGCAAACCAAGTCTATGTTCAGCTCATAATGCTCTACATAGTTCTCTAAAATGTGTTGGGCATTGCTAGAGGAAAGGGCCAGCTTATAGCCTACTTGTGAGAGTTTGCTAAAAACCTCCTTTACCTCTGGGTAGAGCGGGTACTCCAGCGCATGCTCCTCCTTTAAGCGTTCAAAAGTCTCATAAATCATTTGATTTTGCTCTTTGCCTGGAAACATTAATTCTAACTGCTCATTAAAGGGAATACCTGATGTAAACAGGAATAGCTTTTGGCTCATTTCTCGAGATAGACCATATTGTTCATTGATTAGCTCCGCCGCAAACACCGCCAACTCATTCATTGAATCCACAATTGTACCATCTAAATCGAAAGCCAATACTTTTTTCAATCATCATCCCCCTAAACAAGGTGACGAAGGTTGGTCCTTCCCCACCTTTGTGGTTGCTCTAACATTAACTCACGTTTCCCGCTGCTGTTCTTAGATCAAAGGACGTCTTGCCAATGGCATCCCCAGTTTCAAAGTCAAAGAGTAAAACACTATCCTCAACAAAGTCAATAGCAACTTCCGTTTCAGGGGGTAAAATAGCGCGTTCCTCTTGCCGTAGCGTAAAGAAGATACCGTTACGATGCACAGTGGTATAAATATCTGCTCCAGCAGGTAGAGTGGAGTAAATCTTAAAGATTAGCTGCGAGCCAGATTCTGCTTTGCCCATGCGCACATCCTCAGGGCGCACTGCCATGGTAACTTTTTTCCCCATTTCTAGACCTTCAACTCTTTGCAAGGGGAAGAATAGTCCCTCTGCTTGTAATCCAAACCGATCTCCTTGGGTCACCAACTCGCCAGGCAGCATATTAATCCTCGGCGAGCCGACGAATTCAGCAACAAAGATATTAGCTGGATTTTTATACATAACCATAGGCTCATCGATCTGCTGTAACTTTCCTTCGTGCATAATTACCACTTCGGTTCCCAAAGATAAGGCCTCTGTTTGATCATGGGTGACATATATAATCGTTTGCTTGGTCTCACTATGGATGCGTTTTAACTCGGTGCGCATATCAACTCTGAGTTTGGCATCGAGATTACTCAAGGGTTCGTCCATCAGCAGACAACTTGGTTGGGGGGCTAGGCTTCTTGCCAGAGCAACCCGCTGTTGCTGACCACCACTCAGTTCTGAAGGGTATCGCTCAAGTAAATCACCGATAGCCATCAGCTCAGCAATTTCTTTTACGCGCTTATCAATTTGGGGGCTGGATAACTTCTCCATTTCCAAACCGAAGGCGATATTTCTATAAACCGTCATATGGGGCCATAAGGCATAGCTTTGGAAAATTAGGCCAACATCACGATCTTTGGGTTTCATAGAAAAGGCCTGTTCAGCACAGTATACTAGCCGATCACCCATATAGATCCGTCCCTCAGTGGGTTCTTCCAAACCGGCAATCATCCTAAGCGTCGTGGTCTTTCCACAACCGGATGGCCCGAGAAAACACATAAAGCTACCATCTGGAATTTCTAAACTAAAATTGTCAACGGCCACCACGCTTCCAAAACGTTTGGTCACATTTTGCAAAGAAATATTTGGCATCTCTTAACCCCCTAATCCTTCAGACAAGTCGTTTTTGGTGAGTTTTTGCACTAATGCAGTTGACAGCAAGACAAGCACAATGTTGATTAAGAGCAAGGCATTGGAAATGTTGTAGTATCCATAGTCAGTAAACTGAAACGTCAGTGTGGTCAGTAAATGTGTGCCAGGAGTAATGAGGATGATGATTAAGCTCAGCTCCCTCATGGCCGAAACCATGGGCAAAAGGATACCACTTAAAAGGCCGCTCCTTTGCAACGGGAAGATCAGGCGCCGCATGCGCGTCGACCAACTAGCCCCCGCCACAATTCCCGCTTCTTCAATTTCATGACCCAGCTGCATCATGCCGCTGATTCCCGCCCTAGTGGCAAAGGGTAAGTTTTTCACTGTGGTCACTACTACTAAAAGCGTAAAGGTTCCATAGAGACTAGGCAGGAATAAGCGTGGTTTAGCGAAGAGCGACAAATAAGTTGCTCCAAAGGCGATGCTGGGAACAAGGTACGGAAGGAAGGAGAGTTGGTCAAGAATATTAGCTAGCCATTTGCCGCGCAAACGAACCACCGTGTAACCAATGAGTAAGCCGGCAACTGCACACGACAGGGAAGCTAAGAAGCCTAGTTTCAATGTGTTCCAGAGTCCTTCCCACATTTGCGGATCCCGCAGCACTCCCGGTTGCCCCGAAAGTATGCTGGGATTAGACTTACCGATCCAGAAATGGGTAGTGAAATTGGATAGACTATAGTTTCCTGGCGTCATTACTATCGTTTCGATTCCCAACACAAGTAGGGGAACCACAACCACACAAAAGAGGAATAGATAGACACAGAAACTTATCAGCGTCTTATACTTACCTAAGCGAATAATGCTCTTAGTTGCGGCTTTACCTGTAATGGTCACATAACCTTTTCTGGTTCCAATCACCTTCTGATTAAGGTAGAGAAAAGATACTGCCATAATAATCATCACAATGGCCAATAGATAGCCTTCACCGGGACTACCCGTTTGCATATTGGAGTATAGCCTAGTGGAGAGAACTTGGAAGTTAACTGGTCTTCCCAGGATATTAGGGGCGCCAAAGGAGCCCAGCCCACGGGCCAAGGTTAAAATCCAAGAGGAAAGTACCGCTGGAGTAACAAGGGAAAACACAATCCTGCGCATAATCACTTTGGTATCTGCACCAAGTACTAACGCGGATTCTTCCAAACGTGTATCAATGTCGCGTAATGCGCCACCAATTAACAAAAAGGAAAAGGGGTAATAGTGTAGAGCCATCACGACAATAATTGGAATTGGTCCAAAGGAAAGCCAATCTGGCAACTTAAAACCCATCCACTCCAAGATACCCGCTGCCCCGCCAATTCTCCGGTTCTTAAACAAGGTGATCCACGCCAGCGCCAATGTCCAAGAAGGCAGGGTATAAGGTATAATCGCTAGCTTGGCAATCATCCTTCTCCCAGGTAGATCCGTCCTTACCACAAGCCACGCCAATACCCCGCCGATCAGTAAAGCAAGGGCAGACATGGGGAAAATCACCAGAAGGGTATTAAGGAATGGCTCAAAGAACAATACCGTTCTCATCCTACTGAAGAACGTGCGCACAAAATAATGGGTAGTAAATTCTCCAGCCTCACCGGCAACGAACAAAGCATCTCTCGGATGTAAGGTAAATGCCGATTGAATCATGGTGAACAATGGACCAATTACCAAGTATAAAAGTGCTATTAACAGGAAAACGCTCAAAATAAAGGGTGGATTGCTGAAACCTTTTTTTGTTATGTTCCACATCCTCACAAAAAATAGCTTGCGCGTGGGTTGCCTGGCTGCTTGTTGCATCTGAATCCCTCCAATACTATTGCTAAGCTGAAGCGGAGTAGGCCCCCCGGAATCCAAGGGACTTCCGGGGGGATTAACTTTTCTATTCAAGCGCTAACGACGGTTGAGAATCCAGAAATCCAATACATCTCGCGAATATTTTGCTGTCGCTTCTAGAGTAAGCGGCCAGGTAAGCTGGGACCATACGTCAAGACCACCTAGTGGGTTTTCAGGGTTAAAAGAGTTTTCGGGATTAGTGGAGAAGTTACCCCAATCCTGAGTCCAGGCCTGCATTCCTTCGTCGGTGAGCAAGACGCGAACCAAGAGTTTCGCAGCATTTGGGTTCGGGCTATCAGTTACCAATAGACCGTAGGCAGGATAGTGATAGCCATTGATGGGCACGATATTTTCTGCCACGCCCAACACGAGGTTTTGCTCAATATTCAGTCTCACCTTTCCAACGGTGGCAAAGCCAACAGGAGGATCCGCCTGTCCCCGGGAACCAACCGCTTCAGCAACATCATCGTCACTGGAAACGGTGACCACGTTATTCTGGGCTAAGCGTTTGAGAAATTCCCAGCCAGCATTTTCAGTGGTTAGCTTGATTTCTTCTCCAAAATACTCCTTGTAGGCGGCTGCCATTTCGTCTGCCCTAGCCACAATCTCAGCAAAGAAGCTGATATTGGTGGAGGTAATCTCAGGGTCACGTATAATCACTTTGCCGCGCCATTCAGGAGTGGTTAGCTCCCACAGATTGGTAATCGGGCATTCGTCGTAAACTTCGGTATTGTATAAAATGGTGCGTGGTTGAACCAAGAAAACAAAGGGATCCCGATAAGCTTCATCAATCTTATCCACATACATCTCGGGAATAAAACTCTCTACGTATTTAGAGGGCAACAATTGTCCGGCCACTCCCAAGATGTCCTCGGCCATGATAAAGTCAACCGAGCTGATACCTGCTTGTTTTTCGCGAACAAGTCTTTCTGTGATTTCCATATCACTCATCTTGGCATGTTGAATCTTAACCCCATACTCTTCCATAACAGGAGCTACCCTTGCCAGGCGGCTGGAGGTTCCCCAAGTTACTACAACGCCCTCTTCTTTTGCTTTCGCAATAATCTCATCCCAATCTTCCGCCGCGAAAGCGGTGCCTGTCGTCATTATCACTAAACAGAGAAATACTAGAACCCTAGTTACTAAGCTCTTTCTAGACATCTTCTTTCTCCTTTCGTAAAGTGGATTTGAGCCCTCCCAACCTCTTGCACAAATCGCCAGATGCTATTTCTTCTCCTCCCTCACCTCTTTCGTTAGAATCTAAATTAAACCAAAACTCCCTCTCGCTTGCGAATGAGATTGAACCGAAAAACATCAGTGCGATAATAATCATAAGAACGGCAAACGGGCGCATTATTACGTTCATACTGAATTTGATCCATTAACAAAATCGGCACCTCTTCAGGTACACCCATCTTGCCAGCAATGTCCTTGGAAGATTGGATAGGCAAGATTTCTGTTACAGTATGGGTGATCTCAACACCGCATTCGCGCTGAAAGAACTCATTAATGGAACCATCCATATCCCAGTTCAGTAACTTTTCAACTAGCTCTGGCTTTCCAACTTTTTGGATACTGTAGAACACGGGTTTCCCATCGGCAGTCCGCACCCGCTCTACATGGAGAATTTTATCGTTGGGCATAAGCTGCAACCGTTCTATCAGCTCCTCGTCGGGGTCCTCCTCCCTCATCAGAGGTTTAGTTGTGCCTGGAGTCCACCCATGTTGCTGAATAATCTTAGTGATACTATGCAACTCCGCGATATTACTGATATATCGAGCCTGGTTCCTGTGACAAATGTCCCCAAGCCCCGCCTAATAGAGACTAGCCCTTCTTGTGCTAAGGCCCTAACTGCTTCACGCAAGGTTGAACGGCTAACCCCAAACATGGCGGCTAACTCCAACTCAGAGGGGAGCTTTTCTCCATATTTGTATTTCTTGTCCCTAATGTCTTGGGCTAACTTCTCCTTAATTTGCAGATAAAGAGGCATATGATTCAATTTAAAGTTATCCCTGTGCATTCGTTTCACCTCAGACTATTTCCAGACATACGATGATAGTCATCACGTTGTCCTACATCTTCAATTGAAAAAAATATATGGGCGCAGACTACCTCCATTACCACCCAACCATTTTGCTAAAATTATACTACCATCGTGATGAATTTGTTATCATAATTCTAGGGTGGACGCGAATCTCCTTCTTTATTTTAAAATATTTTTACGAACATCAGCATTTGCCCAGCGAGAAACTGCTAAAATAAAATGCGGACCCCATAAAGGATCCGCATTTTCGCATTATTACTGGAGTCGGAAACCATGTTCCGCAATGAAGTCTTTGAGGATCTTCTTTGCAGTAACTAAATCTGGTACGAGTGGATGACAATGGAGCGCCTGAAGGGCTAAGTTGAAAGATTGATTCTTTACAGCAGCAATCGTCAGCCGTTCATACGCTTTTACTCGTCTAAGTAAAGTCTCAGCGTGGGGTGGGATCGGGACACTTACCCGAAACGGATGAATACCGTT
>JGI24708J26588_10003329_pt1 | contig 11663 bp, 8 predicted proteins | sample BioPla1DNA2_FD_26588 | JGI IMG/M metagenome (IMG submission 26588) | reverse complement strand
TTGGATATGGCGGGGGCGGAACGGCTTTTGGGCAAAGGTGATATGCTCTATTTTCCCGCCGGTGCCCCCAAGGCCATCAGGGCCCAAGGTGCATTTATCCACGAGAGAGACATTGCGGCGTTGGTAGATTTTTGGAGCCGGCAAGTAGACCCCGAGGCAAAAGCGGAGAACATAATAAAGGAGCAGGAGAGTGTAGATAGTGAAGTGGTCGTCGATGACGAGCTTTTCGATGATGCAGTCCAACTCATTCTCGATTCGGGACAGGCATCTATATCAATGTTGCAGCGCCGCTTTCGCATAGGCTATTCCCGGGCTGCTCGTCTTATCGATACCATGGAGTTGAAAGGTATTGTTGGACCCCATCAGGGTAGCAAGCCCCGGGAAGTCTTGATAGACCAATACGACAGCTCACGATAGGGGAAAAATCCTAAGCAAATTTGATCATTCACGAAAGAAGGGGTGGAGCGTGACGGAAGTGGGGCGGATGCTAGAGGATGCCCGATTAAGGAAGGGCATTACCCTAGAGAAAGTCGAGAAGGAACTAAAGATCCGTAAGCACTACCTGATAGCGATGGAGACGGGTCGCTGGGAAGAATTGCCTGGCTACGCTTACGCTACCGGCTTCTTGCGGACCTATGGCGACTACCTGGGTCTGCCCGGGGAAGACCTTGCCGAGGAGTATAGGTATTGGAGGGAGACCCAAGGCACCACGGCCGCACACGATGAGACCCCCATAGGAGTTTTCACGCGATCGAAGGAGCTCGAAACCGATAGTGGGATCTTCCAGCTTGGCTCGAGAAGTAGAGGTCGATCCCGACGGAGGAAAGTGTACAAAGGGATCGCCGTTATGCTAATACTTCTAGCAGCTTTAGGAGCATATCTTTTTCTCACATGGAAACAGCCTTTTTCCGACACACAGACTCTGCGGGTGGAAGACGCCGATGTTGGAGAATTGAAACGAGAACCTATAGAGCCAATAGAAAACACGCTGCCCTTCCTTCCCGGAGTTGAACCACTATCAGAGCTCGGTGATAATGGGAAGATGTTGCCGGTGGAATCTTCTGATCCTTCGGATGACGTCACAAGTCTTACCTATGAGACTCCGAAGCTAGACCATGGATTGTCCGGTGAAGCTCTTGGACGCCTTGAGCATGAGGAGCCTATCAAGGAATCTGATAGTCCTGTTGCAAAGCAGCCCTTAGATGAGAACGCTGGGGTGGAGCTCACCTTACCAATCGATGAAATCCATCGTCTGCCACCCACGGAAGAACTGGAGGGAGCCTCCTATGCGTTAGTCTTGGAGGCTAAGGCCAACGGAAGATGCTGGGTGGAAGTCCGCTCTGATGGACAATTGGTGTATTCAGATACTCTATCAATGGGTGATACGTACATTTGGAGTGCTCAAGAAGAGATCAGGGTGCGGTTTGGAAATGCTGGCGCAGTAGAGCTTCGGCTAAATGATCAAGATCTGGGGATAGCCGGTAAGGGAGTACTGACAAGGGTTTTTACGGCCAGCAGTGACTAGAGGTTTCTAGATTAGACCAGCAATTGGCAGATTTCATCAAGTCCCTTCCTACTCGCGGAATATCTTGGCAAGTTCGCGAATATCTATTATGACGGAAGGGGGTTGATGGGCTTGGCTCGTAGAGTTGCAAGAAGGACCCGCCAAACCAACGGTCCAGGTCTTTTGTTTGTTCTTATTGCTTTGGTAGTAGTGGCGGCTGCAGGTGCTAAATATCTGGGGTTGTATGCACCGGAACAGCCAACCTTAGCGCCCTACGGGGTGGGTACTGAGACAGGAGCTGTAGTCTCCACAAGGGAGGCAACAGGAGCAGATGAGATGAGTAGGGGAGAACCGGTTACCGTATTAGTTTACCACTCCCATACCAGCGAAAACTTTTCTCCTAGCATCTCCCATGCCAAGAACGGCAAGGGTGAGATACTGCAGGTTGGAGCTGAATTTTGCCAGGCGATCAGTGAGAAAGGGATTAAGGCTATTCATCTAAAGGGGACCTATGATACCCCGGTGTATAGTGAGGCATTTCGCAAAGCCGGGGAGGCTGTGGCGAAGGCATTAAGTGAGAGCCCGGGCATAGCAGCGGTTATAGATATCCACCGTGATGGATTACCCAAGGGCAAGGATCCGGATTATACTACGGCAAAGGTAGCCGACCAAAGAGTAGGTAAGATCCTCTTCGTGGTGGGTGATGTAGCGAACCCCAATCGTAACAGCAATACTGCCTTTGCTGAGACGATCAAGGGCCACCTGGATGCCATGTACCCCGGAGTTAGCCGAGGAATTAAAGTTCAGCATCGCAACCTAAATGGTGGTTTGCATGTCAATACCCTAACGGCCTATCTAGGTGATTACCATGGTAACACTCTAACAGAGGCCAAATCCGCCGCTCGCATTCTGGCTGATACGGTTGCTGCAGTACTGCTGGAGGAGGCGCGAGAGGGGATGTTGGTGCTTCCTACTACTACACCCTAGAGCTTTGACACGCCCCCCTTTCATTAGGCGGTTGATGGCTTGACTGGACCTTAAAGACTAGTCCAATGACTAATCATCGACCAAAAGACCCACCCCTAGGGGACGATGCTGTTGGGGTGGGCGTTTTCTTTCCATTGGAAAAAAAACGCTGCAGGATCGTGTGCACTATATGGCGAATGTGAAAGGCTGGGCCAGACTCACACAGGCTGTTGATTGATAATAATATCAGAACTGGGGAATATTAGGGATTGGATTGGGGGTGCCCCTACCATGGCGCAGCATGTTCACATGGTCGGAATCGGTGGGGTAGGAATGAGCTCTATTGCAACAGTCCTTCTNCAGATGGGGCATAGCATCAGCGGATCGGATTTGAAGGATTCGGACACATTGCGGGGTCTTGAGCGGAATGGGGCAAGAACCTACGTTGGCCATGCCGCAAGTCATGTGGTGGGCGCTGATCTGGTAGTCTATTCTTCGGCAATTCCTAAGGACAATCCGGAGATAAGGGCTGCAGAGGAGCACGGTATACCAGTTATACATCGATCTGAAATGCTTGCCAGGATCCTTAACGCGGGGTGCGGCATTGCTGTGGCTGGAGCCCACGGCAAGACGACTATCACAGGCATGATTGCCCATATCCTTACTGGCTTAGGTCTAGACCCAACTGTACTAGCCGGAGGGGAAATGCAGAACCAATGTGTCCATGCACGGTTTGGGCAGGGACGCTATGTGGTGGCTGAAGCTGATGAGAGCGATGGCTCCTTCCTTCGCTACTATCCAGAGATCGCGGTGATTACAAGTGTCGAGGCAGACCACCTGGAGAACTATGGTGGTCGTGCCGGGTGGTTGGTAGCTAGCTACAAGGCTTTCGTGGCCAACATAAGGACAGGTGGAACATTAGTCATCAGTCAACAAGCCTACGAGGTTCTGCAAGATGCTATCGATGAGAGTAAGGACAGGCTTTCTGTAGTTGTCTACGGACTACAGCCGCCAAAGATGTCTGCTGAATGTGGAACGAATGGAGTAAAGGAGTCAGAGGGAGTACGCTACTTCTATTGGGCTGATAACCCACGGCTGGCCGGTGCCACAGCTGCCTTCAGTATGTATTCGAAAAATGGATGTCTAGGAAAGGTTCGCATATCCATCCCTGGCACATACAATGTGGAAAACGCGTTGGCGGCCATAGCAGTGGCACAGCTTACTGGCTCAAGTTTTGAACAGATAACTAAGATGCTGGAGGGGTTCTATGGAGCACATCGGCGGTTTGAATGGGTAGGTGGCAACGGTGATATCTTGGTCTACGATGACTATGCCCATCATCCCACTGAGATTCAAAGGACTCTGCAAGCCGCTAAGAAGGGCTTCCAGCGACGGGTTGTGGCTATCTTTCAACCTCAACGCTATAGTCGTACTCAGATGCTCATGGAGGAGTTCGGACGCTCCTTTAAAGATGCGGACTTAGTAGTCATTACGGATATTTATGCTCCTCCTCCAGAACGACCACTGCCAGGAGTCTCAGCAGAGCGATTGGCTGCATTGGTCGGTGAGGATATAGGCCAAGAACGAGTGCTCTATGTTGGCGATAAGCATCAGATTCCCGAGGCTTTGCAGCCTCACCTTAGGGAGAATGATCTAGTCATTACCATGGGTGCCGGTGATATATGGCAGGTAGCTCGCGCTCTGGCAGCCCGCTTGAAGCAGGAAGACGTCCAGGCATATAGTAGCCCTTAGTCGGGACGGCCTAGGAAATGCTGTGCAGCAGATGGATACGGGAAAACGTGGGTTTTTCTGAAGGGTTTTCCCATGAGAGTTGAGCTTTTCTTGCAGGAGATTGTAAAGGGCTAATTACCGGGGTCAAGCAGTGGCTATTAACCCAACGGAGCTTGCGAAATGCTTCACCGGCGATAATATGATCATTTGCATCAGTGCAGTCCCGTGGCTTGGCCAATTATGGGATCAAAGCGCAGATATCGAGTATCGTTGTCGAATCTGGCCTCGTAGATAATCATGGGAACATAGACGAGGGCTGTGGCAAAGGGGCTGGCCATGACCTTAGGCTGCAAGCGATTTTTTAGCTCTTTAGTTCGCATTGCTTTTTCAGCCATAAGAAGGTCACTAGGTGCTGTGCCTATAGCCTGATCATAGTATTTTTCCAGGGCCTGCAGCTCCTCTTGGAGCCGATTACTGGCCGATAAGGCCCAGGTAGCGTCTTCTTGGGCCAGCATGTACGCGATATCCTGGATCATATAGTCATAGGCCTTCTTGATATTAATGCGACGCTTAGCTTGGGCCACGCCTGGCAGGGGGGTTTTGGCTAGCTGACACCCCAAGAGACTGTGATAGTATCCAGAAGTAGTGTCGCCACTTGTCAGATTAACCGTCAAGTCCAGAATGCGATGGGTTGTGGTGTGATCAGTTCGGTAACTCAATCGCCAGTGTGCCAGCAAATGGGGCTCATAGATCAGCTGCCCGTCATCGGCTTCTAGGGCCGCCTCACCGGTATCCATACAGCCCGGCACTCTTACTACATATTGACGACAAAACCTGGCTTTTTCCAGGGTTATCTCTTGAAATCTATCCCAATGATAGCTTCCAGGGACAAAAAGTTTCGCGTCTTTCTGCCGCTGTGCTGACTCATAAGATAAAGCCAGCTGACAGGTGTAGCCCGGGGTGCGGGGCCCGTCTACGAGGCTAGCAGCTTCATCTGAGAGTTCTAGGATGGCAACGTCATCCTTGGTCCATCGACAGTTGATATCTATATATTGGCAGAATTCCCGGAGAAAATCCTGCAGCTCTCCCAAGGATGTTCATCCTTTCGCCTGGAAGCTAGTATTTCGCACATGGTAGCGGTACAAGATGTTACGGTACAAGATCTAAAATGCTGGCTCCTCTTTGGGAGTGTCTGGCAGCCAAGAGAGTATGGGCCAGTACATCGAACTCCCGGGCCAGATCAGACTCGTTTTTTGCTCTAGTAATAATGTCAACCAGATGACTTTCAAAGGACCTGGTGAGTTGAAGGTGGGTGAGGATGGCATCTAGCTCGCCTACCACCATCTCAAATAGGTTTATTTTCTCATGAAGCAACCGCAATATGTGTTCTTCGATGGTGCCTAGTGTGGCCAGATTGAATACATGTACATCCTTTGTCTGTCCTAATCGATGTACCCGGCCGATCCTTTGCTCCAACCGCATGGGGTTCCAAGGTAAGTCAAAATTAATCACGGTGCTGCAGTACTGGAGGTTGATGCCCTCCCCACCGGATTCGGTGCTGACCAGCACATCGCCGTAGCGACGGAAAAGGAACTTGGTGAATTCCTTACGCCCCGCTGAAAGTGTGCCGTCAAAGGTCACTGTTGCCAGTCCCGATGCCTCCAAGTGTTTCTTGATGAAAGCCTGGGTGCCCCGGTATTCGGTAAACACAATGGTCTTTTCATCCCTGCGAATCTCCATTAGCTTAAGGAGCTCTTGCATCTTTGCGCTGGTTTCGATGTTAACAGCTAACTTGAGTAGATGAAGCAGCTCGCCTTTTAGATCCCGCTCCGCCTTTTCACTAAGCTTTTTCAAGGTAAGAGCTGCTGCCCAAGCACTGCTGCACACCTCTCTGAGCAGTACTATATAGGGCAAAATGGTATGTTTTTCAGCCAGTGATTTCTCCATTTGTTGGCGGATGAAACTATTTACTGCACCATATAGTTCTTTTTCCCCGGCGGTAAGCTCCACAGATACTGGTTTTACGATTCGTTTGGTAAATTCAATGGTTCCTGTTCCCCTGCGGTTTCTGATCATAACTTGGCCAAGCAGCGAACGTAATGCCTCAGGGTCCCGAGGGGTACGTTTATCTACTACGAACCGCTGCCTGAAGCTTGAGTAGGTGCCCAATTGGCCAGGCTTGAGGAGTGTGATCAGGTTATACAGCTCTTTGAGATCATTTTGAACCGGTGTAGCTGTTAGCATCAGAAAGTACTTTTTCTCCAATGCATTGACGAATTTCCAGTTCTGAGTGTTGGAGTTCTTTAAGCGATGAGCCTCATCGACTATGAGCATGTCCCAATCCATGGCCAAAATCACTGCTCTGTGGGGCTCTCGCTTGGCGGTATCAATGGAGGCAATCAAGTAGTCGCATCTAGACCAGTCGTATTGACTACGTTGGAGGGTAACGGGAATGCGGAATTTGCTCCGAAGTTCCTCGAACCATTGCCAGCAGAGAGAGACTGGTGTGAGGATCAAAGCTCTGCGGACCAAACCTCTTAATATGTATTCCTTTAGGATCATTCCTGCTTCAATCGTCTTGCCAAGGCCCACTTCGTCGGCCAAAATGGCCCGGCCCCGCATTTCTTCAATAACCCGATGCGCCGTATGCAGCTGATGGGGGTACGGAATTACTCCCACTGCTTTCCAGTGGGAAGCAAGATGGACAGGACATAATAGTTGGGCGAAATCCGACCTTTGAGTTAGTTCTGCACCAAAGCGAGCGAGCTTATGCCATTCCCAGCTGCAATCGACACCGGATCTTAAGTCACAGACAAGTCGATGCAAGCTTCGTTGACTAAAGTAAACAGAGTAATGATCATTGATGGCCACGGGTTCTTTGAATTCCTCTGGCTCCGATGCCGATAGGAAAGTTCTGTAAGTGTTTTTGAGTATAGGAACGGTGATACGGATTTCCACATCGGTCCTCCTAGTTGCATGGCACGACTTTTAGTCTACCCGGAGGTGAAGAATAATATCTGGTAGACAAAGAATCCCTACTCCTATATAATATAAGGTATCTAAGGGCCTGTAGCTCAGTTGGGAGAGCGCTGCGTTCGCAACGCAGAGGTCGAGGGTTCGAATCCCTTCGGGTCCACCAGATCGATGCCCACCAGGAGTTTTTCCTGGCGGGCTTTTCATTTTGCCCATGCCAGAAGGGAAGAGGCGCAAGGCAGGAGTACGGGGCTCAGCCCAGAAGCCTAAGAAGGAAAGCTTGCTGGTGGTGAGGTGAGGACCCTTGAACTGGTGGAAGCTGTACTTAACCATTCTTGCCATTATGATCTTGTTTTTCCCGGCGAAAGCCATCTACATCGTATTTTTTGCTTTGGCTTTGGTATATTGGGGCGGAGGTCGATTTCTTCGGTATGCTTTCGAAGGTCTGGAGATCACCCGAACAGTTGAGTCCACGAGACTTTTTCCTGGTGAGACAGCGGAGGTAAGCATTGTATTCTGCAACAGAACCGCCTTTCCCATAGCTTGGCTTTCGGGATATGAACACCTTCCCGTGGCTTTGGAGGCCGGCCGAGCCCAACGCTGGGTAGTGTCTTTGGGTCCTTGGGCCAAGACTACAGTCAGTTATTCTATCACTGGTTCCGAAAGAGGCTATTATGCTGCTGGCCCTTTGGATGTATCTGTGGGTGAGCCCCTTGGCCTACATCAGTTTTCCGAGACTATTTCCTCTAGCCATGAGATTATTGTCTATCCTCGCATTTCCCCCCTGGCCGAGCTGGGGTTGCCCTCAAGACTACCCTATGGGAACACCAAGACTAGCCAACCCATTTTCCATGACCCATCTCGTCTGGCTGGGGTAAGACCCTATCAATCCGGTGATAGTCGGCAATCCATCCATTGGAAGCTCACGGCTCGTACCGGAGAGCTGCAAGTGAAGCAATTTCAGCATACAGTTGCAGTAGATACCATGATCTTCCTGAATCTCAATGAGGAAGATTATTCCGTTCATACCCTGTATTCGGATAGTGAGTTGGCTATCGAGACAGCTGCCAGTCTAGCCAATNGTCTATGCCAATGGGGAGAGTCTTTCGGGCTTATATCCAACGGGCATCTTCACATACAAAAGGCACAAGTCTCTGGTCGGGAGGAAGAGCCTGTGGCACCGGATGTTAAGGGCGCGGAACCTACGACAATGCTATTGCCCCGGAAAGGTATTCCACACCTGATGGTGATCTTGGAGACCCTTGCAAGTATGGAATGCCGTCCGGGGCCAGACTTTGTGCCTCTTTTGGCTAGGGAGACCAGCCAGCTAAGCTGGGGAGCGACTTTGTTGGTCATCACTCCCGTTGATTCTGTGCAGTTGATAGAGACCGCAGCTTCGCTAGTTTCTAGGGGATATCAAGTATTGGTTTTCGTTGTTGGTCGTGAGATTCTGCACTCACAACTCTTGCACCAATCATCCGAAGCTAGTCTTCAGTTGTTTCGAGTGCGCAAAGATGAACTGATTGCCCTGGGATCAGCATAGGGTTTGTCTTGCCAAGGGAATCCAAGGTGGGAGATTCATGCAATATCTCGAAGGGAGCAAAGCCACTTTGACCTTAGACAATCATCATAGGGATACATTACTGGCCATGGCTGCGGAGCAGACCCATTGGCTAGGCAGGATGATCATGCCTCTTTTAGCCTCTGCCTTTGTCACCAGTTTGCTAGCCCTTGCCAAGCAGTACTTGATGGTTTTCTTGCCGGAGACGAAGTTCCCTTGGTGGCTCTTATTCGTAGGTGCCGCAGTAGCTTTGGGAAGCACCTATGCTGCAGGTTTGCATCGACGTTTGCGCACGCCGATGAGTTTACGATTGGGAGAGTTCATCGGAGTGATGGTGGTAACATATGGGTTTCTACGTCTAGGTGGTTGGGGCGGCGCCGAACCGTTTTTTTCGGCCGTTATTTGGCAAGAACGCGATATCTTAATATCTTTGCTCCTGGTGGCTGCCGGTTGGCTTCTTGCCAGGGGATACGGTGGAACTTTTGCACTGCTTGGTGATATAGCCCGGGATGTGGGGGATCAAGGCGCGGCTACCTTCTCATGGGAGGCAGAGTCTCTCCTATCGGATTACCAGGTCAGTAGGGAACGAGCTCGGGCCGTCGGGTATTTTGCCCGTAGACTGCTATTCTATGCTTTCCTAGCCTGCTTCTTCCGGGCCATAGCCTTTGAAGGCTTTGCCCACCGGTTAGGCGGGCTCCAGGGATGGGAGAAGAAAACGAATGTGGCTACTCTCGTTTTGCTAATTTCCGGCATGCTGTTGCAGGCCTCAGTATATCTTTTTCGCTTACAGGTTATCTGGGAGGAAGTTGGTATACGGGTATACGGGANGTTACCACGGCAGTGGCTGTGGAGTAGTTTNGTTTTCGTCATGATTGTGCTGGTAGTGGCTAGCTCGGTCCCAACTGTCTTATCGCCGCTAGACTTCAGTGGCACTATGGAGGCTGTGGGCATGTGGATTGGGGCGGGATTGCAGTTTTCCTTGCCCGAGCAGGACATGGGAAGTCGATCTGCGTATCGTCCATCGACACAAATAGGGCCTCGGGAGGGCGTCGAGCCGAGCTGGTGGATGGCACTTTTTTATCTGTTGATCTCGTTTTTTTGGGTAATCTTAATTGTGGGTACGCTCCTCGTTGGGTTGGGGCTGTTACTTTTCATGTTCTTTAGCGAAGAATGGGAACGACTCCATGGTTTGGTGCGGGTTCCCATCTATGCCTATCTATGGTTACGGGAGACACTCCAAACGCTCATCAGGTTCTGGAGAGCCAGTTTGCGTCGAACCAGGGTTCTCTTGAAGAGCTTGCATATACCGAAGCCGGAGATAGCCAGCGGTACCCGGCAAATGGCGCGGGTATCCAAGACCTCAGCACCTTCGGCTCCAGCGATGTACATTCGTCATCTCTTTCTTCTGCTAATCGATACTTTGGGTCAGCATGGTATGGTGCCTAAACCCGGCGAGACCGCTTTGGAGTATTTGCAGGCTCTGGAACGTAAATTAGACGTGGCTCAAGACGAACTCAGGGCGTTTACAGAATACTACTTGCGGGCTCGCTATAGCAAAGACACGTTTTCACCAGAGGTCAGACCAGTGGTAAAGAGACTATGGCAAGCTGTAATGGAAAGCGTTGGTGCTTGGCTTGATGATGCGGGACTCAAGGCAGAGTAAGGTAGAAAACAGTGAATGAAGAAATGGCCTTGGCCTCGTGGGTTTTGGCAACCGTGGTTCAGAAGGGAGAGTCATGTGAATGCAATCACCAGCAGAGGAAAGACAAGAAGTCGATGTCTTGCGGGTGCAGTCCATTTGCCAGCAGATTATAGATAATGTTGGTAGGGTGATTATTGGCAAGTCGCGATCAGTGGAGCTAATGCTCTTGGCTTTGCTTAGTGAGGGCCATGTGTTAATTGAGGATGTCCCTGGAGTAGGGAAGACCATCTTGGCCAGGGCCATGGCTTTGTCTTTAGGATGCACTTTCAATCGTATTCAGTGTACTCCTGACTTACTCCCCTCTGACGTTCTGGGAGTTTCGGTATTCGATCCTGTAGAAAGAGAGTTTGTCTTCCGTCCTGGGCCGGTGATGTCCCAGATTTTGCTGGCAGATGAGATTAACAGGGCCACGCCGAGGACTCAGTCGAGCCTTCTGGAATGTATGGCTGAGGGCCAGGTTACCGTCGATGGCAAGACTCGGTTGCTGCCTCGTCCCTTTGCAGTGATTGCCACCCAGAACCCTGTAGAATACGAAGGCACTTTCCCCCTCCCGGAAGCTCAGTTGGACCGCTTCTTCATGCGAATTAGTCTCGGATATCCTACCGAAACAGAGGAAAACGAGATCCTTATGCGTCTTCAGTATACACATCCCATTACTGCCATTGAGGCTTGTGCTGATCCAGAGACATTTGTCGATCTGCAGGAAGCGATCAGAGGAATTTATGTGGAAGACTCTGTCAGGGAATATATCGTCAGGTTGGTAGCGGGAACCCGTAGGCACAGTGATGTGATCTTAGGGGCTAGCCCCAGGGGCTCCTTGGCCCTCTTTAGAGCAGGCCAAGGATTAGCAGCAATGCGGGGCAGAGATTATGTCATTCCGGATGATNTCAAACATGTAGCTATACCGATCCTCGGTCATCGATTGATCCTAAAGCCCGAAAGTCGGTTGCGGGGCAAGACTCCCGAACACGTTGTCCAGGAGCTGCTCCACTCAATTACTGTCGGGTTTGAGGAACTCTGAAGGTGCCTTGGTTAATTCAAAAGAGGCATGATCTGGTTTACCGCTGGCGTCAATACCTCCAGGAGCAGCTCAGATCTTAAGCCCAATACGACGCTGACCAAGATTAGCAGGGTGGCCACTGTACCGGCACCAACCGTCAAAGATGGCCAGCTACTATCGGCTACACCTGATTCTTTTGGCGGTGGGCTAGCCAGTATTTGTGATA
>JGI24708J26588_10003328_pt1 | contig 11663 bp, 6 predicted proteins | sample BioPla1DNA2_FD_26588 | JGI IMG/M metagenome (IMG submission 26588) | reverse complement strand
ACGGCAATGCTGTCCTCTCCCCAGAGCAGTTCACATTCGCGGCGCACCTGTTCCAGGGCGGAAGCCAGATCCACCCCTGGATCCAGGCCCACCGAAATGTTGTAGAAATGGGTGGTGTCATCGGGCCCGCTGCGGTAGGAGGGGATGACTGTCACCGGCGCCCAGGCCATGCGGTTGTCTGCAAAGAGGGAGTAGGAATCAGTGTCTTCAGGAGCAGCCAGCACTGCAATAACTGTGAAGTCCACTGCTTCCGAATCATCGAAACTCAAAGGAACGGTCCGGCCGATGGGGTCCTCATCTCCGAACAGATCCCTGGCCAGGGTTTCCGTGATCACCAGCACGCGGCTGGCGCTGCGTACGTCGTCCAGGAGGAAAATGCTGCCCTGCTGCACCCCGGCGCGGGAAAAGGCGAAGTAGGACGGGAGGGTACCTGTGAGAAAGATCTCATTGCCCCTGAACCCGTACCAGATATCCTCCTCTTTGTTCTCATCCTGGGGAAGCAGGTTTGTGTATGCCGGCCAGCTCAGTTCCACATACACATGCATGCTGGGCAGGAGCTTCTGCAGCTCCAGCACCTCATCCAACGGGGCGCTCCAGGATATACCGGTGGGATCCGTGCTCACCAGAGCGATGGGGGCCAGCTGCCGTTGGGCTTCTTCAGCCCGGCTCACGATCTGCAGAGAGCGAAAGTAGTCCAACTCCTCGAGTTTGCGGTACTCCTCCGCCACGGACCAAAACATGGCCAGCACCGTGATGATCACCCCGATGCCCAGCCCGATGGCGAGAGTTACAAGTATGGATTCCAACGCCTGGCGCTTGGAGTGGCGCAGCGACCACTTGAGCTGATCCACAATAGACACCTGAGCACCTCCTAACTGANTAGATCAAAGACTGCTTTGGTGAGATCGCGGCCGCACAAATTCCAGAGCTCAGNCACAGTGCGGGCGTAGTCCAGCTCACTGTGGAAGTAATCAAGGTGNGNCTTCTGCACNNCCAGCACCGCCTCTTCCACCTGCAGCTCTGTAACTAAGCCCGCGGCATACTGCCTCTGGCGCAGCTCCAGATCTTCTTCCGCTGCAGCCACAAGCTCAGCCCGCAGGCGGATCCTCTCTTCAGCTGCAGCAATGGCCTGCAGGCTGCTGCGCAGCTCACCGAGGAGGGCAGCCTCCACCGCCTCGAGGTTGTGTTCTGCTTTGGCCGCGGCAAGCTCAAGTTCGTCCAGGATGATCCTGTAAGGATACAAGGTCTTAGACGCGGAGAGCCCCACACTCAGGTCCGGGTCCTCGCCAGCCTGCAGGGCACCTGATACCTTCAGATCCCAGCCTTTGCTTTTCCGTTCCAGCTCCAGCTCGGTCCGGGCCCGCTCAAGCTGCTGTCTGGCGCTGCGCAGTTCGGCACTGGCGGCAAAGACCTCTTCCTGCAGCTCTGCGAGGGCATAATCCACTTCCTGGACGCCCGCCGCGATGAGCGGCTCGTAGAAGGCGGGCTCAGCGGTTCCCAGTACCGTTTGGAGCTGCAGCTGCAGCTGATCAACCCTTTCCTGGGCAGCACCCAGGGCAGCTGTCTGCTCCCGCAGCTTGGTGCGGAGTTCAAAGTCATCATAGTTGGGCGTTTGCTCAGCGGCCGCCAGCTTGGCTTCCAGGTGCGCCAGCACCGCTTGAGCGTAGTCCCTGCTGTCTATGGCCTGGCGGAGCTCGATGAGCAAGTCCAGGACTTGAAGCACCAGGCGGCTGACCTCCCGCCGCCGCTGCTCCTCTGGCGAAAGGGAGGCCCCTTCCTCCTTAGGCAGGGCAAAAAGGCCATACTCCAAGATCAAGGTGCCGGTGGGCCGCAGGTCTACTCCCTGGCTGTCCACAGCCACGCCCATTTTACCGGACAGGGTCATGTGCCTGCCCAGGGGCACGCTGATGGTTAAGGAACCCTGGGGGCCCTGCAGCTGCCCGTCCTCGAAGCCCGCGGGCTTAACCTCTGCCGCCACCTTCGGGTGCTTCTGCAGGGCTTCCCGGCGCTGGGCAAGATCCTGCTCCCAAAGGAAGAGGGCATAACCCATATTGTGCTCCAGGGCCAGGGCTAAGGCGTCTGCCAATGTGATGGGGCTGCCTCCCGCTCCGGCCAAGGCACCCCCGCCCAGGGTCAAGGCGAAGCTAAGGGCCAAGAAACCCGCCCACAGCCGCCGCTTAAGTTTACTCATGCTGATCCGACTCCTCGTGCTTCCCCATGGCTTGGAGTAGTTTAACCCTGGCCAGGCTGTACTGCAGCAGATTCGCGCTGTACTCCTGCTCCAGTTTGGCAAGGTTTTCCTGCTTGGCAACGATCTCCGCGTTGCTGATCACGCCCGCTTCATACTTACTCTGCTCCGCCTGCAGGGCCTTACGTTCCAGCTCAATATTGCGCTCTGCCATTTGCAGGGCATGGACTTGATCCTGCAGAGCGTAATAATCCCCGCGAATGCGGAAGTAAAGGGCCTGTTCCGCCTGCTGAAGCTGGATCTGCGCCTTTTCCTCGTTGATCAGGGCTTGCTCCAACTCCACCCGGGGAGTAAAGGGGCTTCGGGCCGCTGCCACCGCTTCCTGTGCTTTGGCCAGGGCTTCCCGGGCATCGGCCACCGCTCCATCCAGCGGCAGAGCAAGTTCGAAGCAGGTCTGCAAATCATAGTCGAAGGGGACAAAGGCCAACAGCAGCCGCTCTGTGAGCACAAGCTCCGTATCCAGGGGCAGGCCCAGCAGTTCATTGAACTTCATGCGCCTAGTCTCCAGATCCACCAGGGCCCGCTGGTAGCGCCGCTCGGCGTCAAGTAGGCTATTGCGGGAGCGTTCAATATCCAGGGACGAAAGCAAGCCGGCCTTATGCTTATTCTCATCCAGGGCCAGCTGCTTCTCAGCCCGCTCCTTGGCCAGCAGGGCGTTCTCCACTGTGGCCTCGCTCTCCAGAAGCTCCTGATAGCTGGTGCGCACCAGATCCTTAAGCTCCTGGGTCCTCTCGGCGTAAGCTTTCTCCGCCTGGGCCCACTTTTTTTCTGCTTCCCGGAGCATGTCTGCATCGCCCACAATCTGGGCCCGCTCCAGGTCCGCTTGGGCACTCTCCCAGTCCAGGGTAGCCACTCGATAGCCCAAATTGTACTGCAGGGCCAGTTCCGCGGCGCCCTGCACCGTCAGCTCCAGGGGCTCCTGTGCGGCGGCTCCCAGGCTCAGGCTGAAAAGCAGCGCCGCCAGCAGTACAAAACTCGCGCTTCTTTGCATTTTGGCTCCTCCCTTAAGCCTCTTGGGCAATTTGTTGTATCAGCTCATCCGAAACGATTTTCCCGTCCCGCAGACGCAGCAGGCGTTTCCCGAAGGCGCTGATGGCGGGGTCGTGGGTCACGATGACAACGGTGGTCCCCTGCCGGTTTAGATCCTGAAGGATGCCCATGATCTCGTTGCCCTGGTCGGTGGCCAGGTTCCCCGTGGGCTCGTCGGCCAAAAGCAGGGTAGGGCTGTTAGCCAGGGCCCGGGCAATGGCCACCCTCTGCTGTTCGCCACCGGAGAGCTGAGTGGGAAGATGTCCTAACCTGTGTTCCATCCCCACCTTAGCCAGCAGCTCTTCCGCCCTTTCCCGCCGTTCCCGCCTGGGCTTGCCCGCGTACATCAAGGGCACCATCACGTTTTCCAAGGCTGTGAGTTCAGGGAAGAGGTTATAGGCCTGGAAGATGAACCCGAAATGCCGATTGCGGATTTTGGACAGCTCCCCGTCCCGCAGCTGGGTAATGTCAACGTCCTCCAGGTAGTACGCTCCGCGGCTGGGCTGATCCAAGACGCCCAAAATGTTGAGCAGCGTGGATTTCCCAGAACCGGAGGGTCCCATGATGGAGACAAACTCGCCGCGCTGGATCTCCAAATCGATGCCGTCCAGCGCCCGCACTNCCACATCACCCATGTAGTACTCCTTAGCAATTCCCTCTAGCCTGATCAAAGCGCATGTCCTCCTTCGGGCAGGATTTGGATCTCATCCAGATGGCGAAAGGCGTCGTAAGTGCTGATAATCACCTGTTCTCCCAGCTCCAGGCCGCGCAGAATCTGTACGGAGTTGCCCTGGAGGAGTCCAAACTGCACTTCACGTTTTTTGGCCCGATTGCCTTCTATGACATACACAAAGAGCTGCTGACCGCTGGTGAGATAGGCTCCCCGCGGCAAATACAAGCTGTCTTTGTGCAGATGCAGGTGAATATCGGCCGTAACCGAACTGTTGGGGCGCAGCTGGGGTACTTCTTCCAAGAAATCCACCCTCACCAGCACAGTGGGCCCATCGTTGCCCTGCTGGGCTTGGGGGGCGATATAGGTGACTTCCCCTGCGTAGCTCGTCTGCCCCAGGCTCACGGTGACGGCGCTGCCCACGCCAAAGCGCTGGGCCTGACCCGGCGGGACCTGCAGCTGCACCACCTGCCTCCTCAAGTCAGCCAGTTCACCCAGCTCCTGATGGGCGGTGACCACCCGGTTATTGGGCAGCTTCAAAGAGAGAATGCGGCCGTCAAATGCCGCCCGGACCAAGAAATTGTCGGTGTTTTCCTGAGCCTTGGCCAGCTTCTCTTCGCTGATGGCGATGGACTTGGTGATGGCTGCCAGATCGGCTTCGTGCTTGCGCAGGAGCAGCTCCAGCTCCCATTCACTCTGGGTGACCAGGCGTTTGGCCGCCTCCACGGCTTGTTCCGCCCTTTCCAACTCTACCCGGGGAATGGAGCCGTATTCGTAGAGCGTCTTCTGCAGCTCCAGATCCCTTTCAGCGGCAGCCAGCTTCTCTTTAGCTTCCAGTACTTTCAGGCGTTCCGTCTCCTGTTCCTTTTCCTGTAAGATCCCCTTTTCCGCCAGTTTAGCCCTGGCTTCACTCAGTTCTGTCTCCGCCGCATTTTTCTCGCTCACAATCTCCGCGGAATACAGACGGAGCAGAGGGTCTCCAGCAGCTACATCCTGCCCTTCTTGGACAAAGACCTCTTCAATGGTTCCGCCCACCCTCGGCGTGATGACGGCCACCTGCTCTGGAANAACCGTGCCCTTCACTGTCAGGGTCTCCAGGAAATCCTGCATGTCCACGGCNGCGTAGGTGTAGAAGTTGAGCACGAACTGCTCCTGTTTGGGAAAGAAGAAGTAATAGGCTCCGAAGGCGATGACGCCAATGGCAGCCAAGGTGAAAACTGTTAAGCTCAGCTGCCTCATTCTACCTGGAGCTTTACGCTTCTGCTGCTGATTCCGGAGCCTTTCCGGAAGAATGGATTCGCTCATGGATGTGACCTCCTCCGGAAGATCTTTCTGGACCTGCCCACCCGTTCCTGTTGTGAATTGCTGGATTAACCGCGGGCAGAGGTGTCTGCTGTCACAGTTTTCGCTAAATTATTCGCAACTCCTCTGTACGGTAGGACACTTTCGGAAACCTCTTTAGCACATTTGGCGAAAAAAAGAAAGCCAGGGAGCCTTGCGGCTCAATCCTGGCTTTCCATTGGGTCTAGGAGAGGATTGCTTCAATTTTGTCAAGAAGCTCGGAACTTAACTCCACTTCCACCGCCTTGACATTGGCTTCGATCTGCTCAGGCCTGGAAGCCCCCACCANGGCGCTGGCCACGTTGGGCTGCCGCAATATCCAGGCCAGGGACATCTCTGCCAGAGTTAACCCGGCTTCTTCCGCCAGATCCTGCAGGGCATCCACCTTCTGGATCACTCCAGAAGCAATGAGCTCCTTGAGCCAGAGGTTGATCTCGGGGTTGGCGGCCCGGCTGCCCTCGGGGACGCGCCCGCCTCTGTACTTACCCGTGAGCAGCCCCTGAGCCAGCGGTGAAAAGACGATCTGGCCGATGCCGTGCTTCTCGCACACGGGAATGACTTCCGGTTCGATCCAGCGGTTCAGCATGTTGTACTCAGGCTGATGGACTACGATGCGGTCCAGGAGGTAATCGTCGGCGATCCTCACCGCCTCCTCGATTTGCGCCGCGGTCCACTGGCTTACTCCCGCGTAGAGCACCTTGCCCTGGCGGATCAGATCATCGATGGTGCGCAGAGTTTCGTGCACAGGTGCCTCCGGATCATAGCGGTGGCAGTAAAATATGTCCACGTAATCCAGCTGCATTCTCTTTAGGCTGGCATGCAGCTGCTCAAACACGTGCTTGCGGGAAAGGCCCCGATCATTTGGCCCGTCGCCCATGGGCCAAAAGGCCTTGGTGGTGATCACGTAAGACTCCCGGGGGAAAACGCTGAGGGCCTTGGCCATCACCCTTTCCCCTTCTCCCCGCTCGTAGACATTGGCGGAGTCAAAGGAGTTAATCCCCAGCTCATAGGCGCGGCGGATGGTCCTAACAGCAGTGTCGTCCTCCACTGACTTTCCGTAGGTGAGCCAACTGCCCAAAGAAATCTCGCTGACTTTCAGACCTGAACGACCTAATCTGCGGTACTTCATGCCCACATCTCCTCTCTTCCTTGATTTTTCTGTAACCCACTGCCGAAGGCGCTGGATAGCATCAACTTGATCCGGTTCAACTGGTTGACCTCGCTGGCACCGGGATCATAGTCTATTGCGACTATATTACTATCTGGATAAGCATTTTTCAAGCCCCGCAGCACACCTTTGCCCGTGACATGGTTGGGCAGGCAGGCAAAGGGCTGCATGCACACTATGTTTTTCACACCGCTTTCTATGAGATGGATCATCTCGCCCGTCAAAAACCAGCCCTCTCCCGTCTGATGACCCAGGGAGATCAGCTTGGAGGCAGTCCTGGCCAGCTCCTGGATGAGCTTGGGCGGGGTGAAGCGCTTGCTTTTAGACAGCACCTCCTTGGCGGCCCGGCGGTACAGTTCGATAATATCGATGAGCAGGCGGCTGGTCACGTCTTCAATCTTCCTGCCCGCTAAGTAGCGGTATCTGAAGGAGAGGCCAAACAGGGAATACAGGAGGAAGTCGATGAGATCCGGCACCACCGCTTCCGCCCCCTCCGCCTCCACCAAGCTGACAATATCGTTGTTGGCCGTGGGATGGTACTTGACCAGAATCTCTCCCACCAGTCCAACCCTGGGCTTCTCCATCCCCACCGTTTCCAGGGAGTCAAACTCCTCCACCATCCTGGCTGTGGTTTTCTTGAAGCGCTGGGGTGCTAAGGATCGCAGGGAGAGCCTGCAGATCTCATTCCATTTCTCGTAGAGCAGATTGGCGGAGCCGGGCACCTTTTCGTAGGGCCTCACCCGGTACAGGCACTTCATGAGCACATCTCCGTAAACCAGGGCCATCATGCCCCTGTGCAGCAGGGCTGGAGTAATCCTAAAGCCGGGATTCTTCTCAAAACCCTGGGCGCTTAAGGAGATCACAGGAACATGCCCGTAGCCAGCATCCTGCAGAGCTTTGCGGATAAAGCCAATGTAATTCGTGGCCCGGCAGCCGCCACCCGTCTGGCTGATAATCACCGTGGTGTTGTCCAGGTCATGCTGGCCTGAGTTGAGCGCTTTGAGCAGCTGCCCCACCACAATGATGGCCGGGTAACAGGCATCGTTGTTCACATACTGCAGCCCCACATCCACAGCCTCTTTATCCATGGCAGGGCAGATCACCATGTTGTACCCCGAGAGGCGGAAAGCCTCCTGGAGCAGCCGAAAATGGATGGGCGCCATCTGGGGTACGATGATGGTGTGCTTCTGCTTCATCTCCCTGGTGAAAACTTTCCTCACATAACGGTAAGCGGCACCTGCGGGCTTGCGCCCCTGCCGCGCCCGCTCCAGCACCGCGGCCTGCAGCGAACGGAGCCTGATCCTGGCCGCCCCCAAGTTGCTGATCTCGTCTATTTTCAAGCACGTGTAGATCTTGGAACGGGCGTTTAAGACCTCCTGGACCTGATCGGTTGTAATGGCATCCAGACCGCAGCCAAAGGAGTTCAGCTGGACCAGCTCTAGATTCTCCTCTTCTGAAACGAAACTNGCTGCCGCGTACAGCCTGGAGTGATAGGCCCACTGATCCACAACCCGCAGGGGCCTGGCCACCCTGCCTAAGTGGGCCACCGAATCCTCCGTGAGCACCGCCATGCCCAGCTCGTTGATGAGNTGCGGGATCCCGTGGTTGATCTCCGGATCCAGGTGATAAGGACGTCCGGCCAGCACCACACCCCTGAGGCCCCGCGCCTTGAGATACTTCAAGGTCTCTTCGCCCTTACGTCTAATGTCTGCCCGGTAGCGCTGCAGTTCTGCCCAGCCCTTCTCAACCGCTTCCCTAATCTCCTCCAGGCCTATGCCCATGGGGGCAAACTCTTCGTGCAGGCGNTCAGCCAGCCTGCGCTTGTGGTCGAAGGGCAGGAAGGGGTACATAAACTGCACACGCCCACCGTAGGGGCGGATCACATTGTGGTTGATCACCTCGGGATAGGAGATGACAATGGGGCAGTTGAAGTGGTTGTCGGCCTCAGCCTGCTCCCTTTGTTCGTGGGTGAGGCAGGGGTAGAAGATGAAATCCACGCCCTTTTCCAACAGATCCACAATGTGCCCGTGGGTGAGTTTGGCGGGATAGCACACCGATTCCGAGGGAATGGTCTCCATCCCCTTTTCATAGACCGCCTTGGAAGACCGGGAGGAAAGGACGACGGAAAAGCCCAGTTCGGTAAAGAAGGTGAACCAGAAGGGGTAGTCCTCGTACATATTCAACACCCGGGGAAGGCCCACCGTGCCCCGTTTGGCCTGGGCCGGATCCAGGGGCTGGTAGGCGAAAAGACGCTCATAGCAGTAGTCATACAAGTTGGGCAGCTCCTGTTNGCTCCGCTCCTGGCCCCCGCCTTTGCTGCAGCGGTTGCCGGAGATATACCGGCGGCCGCGGCCGAAGTGGTTGATGGTAAGCAGGCAGTTGTTGCCGCAGCCTCGGCACCTGGTATGCTGGGTTTCCAGGGAGAGCTCCTGCAGGGCCTGGCGATCCAGCAGGGTTGAGCTGTACCCCTCCACATACCTCTCCTTGGCGATGAGGGCTGCCCCAAAGGCGCCCATGAGGCCGGCAATGTCCGGTCTGACCACTTGACGCTTTGCCAAAAGCTCAAAGCTGCGCAGAACAGCGTCGTTGCAGAAGGTTCCGCCCTGCACCACAATCTTTTTACCCAAATCGTCCGTCTTCCTCAGCTTGATCACTTTGTACAGGGCGTTTTTGACCACGGAGTAGGCCAAACCCGCGGAAATGTCGCCCACAGTTGCCCCTTCCCTTTGGGCCTGCTTAACCCGGGAGTTCATAAACACCGTGCAGCGAGAGCCCAGATCAACCGGTTCTGAGGCAAACAGGGCTTCCTGGGTAAACTCCTCAATGCTCAAGTTCAAGGAGTGGGCAAAGGTCTCCAGAAATGAACCGCAGCCGGAAGAACAAGCCTCATTGAGGAGGATCTCATCGATGGCCCCATCCTTGATGCGCAGGCACTTCATGTCCTGGCCCCCGATGTCCAGGATGAAGTCAACGCCGGGCAGGAAAAAGTCAGCTCCCTTGTAGTGGGCTACCGTCTCGATCTCTCCCAGATCCACCTGCAGCGCGGCTTTGATCAGCCCCTCTCCATAGCCCGTAACCGCGGAGTTAGCGATCCAAGCTCCATCAGGGAGGGCATCGTAGAGCCCCAGCACCGCCTGGCGTACGGATTTCAAGGGGTTGCCTTCGTTGCTGCCGTAATAGGTATAGAGGATGGAACCTTCCTCATCGATGAGCACCGCTTTNGTGGTGGTGGATCCCACATCAAGGCCCAAAAAGCACCTGCCCGCAAACCCATCTAGGCCGCGCCTAGCCGCGGCATGCCGGCCGTGGCGGGCCCTGAACTCCGCTAANTCTTCCTCACTGGCAAAAAGGGCTGGCAGCCGCAGTGTCTCCTCCATCTTCACGTCCTGCGCCTGCTTAACGCGCTCCATCAGNGCNGAAAAAGGCACGGGAGCGCTCCCCAGGGCGGAGAGGGCTGCTCCCATGGCGATGAACAGCTGGGAATTCTCCGGGAAGATGGCCTGGTCATCTTGGAGCTTTAAGGTCTCCACGAACCGCTTCCTCAGTTCTGACAGGAAGTGCAGGGGACCGCCTAAAAAGGCCACGTTGCCCCTGATGGGCCTGCCGCAGGCCAGGCCGCTCACCGTCTGCAGCACCACAGCCTGAAAAATGGAGGCGGCAATATCCTCCCGGGCAGCCCCTTCGTTCAACAAAGGCTGGATATCGCTTTTGGCGAACACCCCGCAGCGGGCGGCGATGGGATAGATGATCTTGTGCCCTTTGGCCAGTTCGTTGAGGCCCGCGGCGTCGGTGCGCATTAGCACAGCCATCTGATCGATGAATGCGCCGGTGCCTCCGGCACAAATGCCATTCATGCGCTGTTCTATGCCGCCGCGCAGAAAAGTGATCTTGGCATCCTCTCCCCCCAGCTCGATTACCACATCTGTCTGGGGGAAAAAGGCCTGGATGGCCTGGGTGCCTGCGATCACTTCCTGCACAAAATCCACACCTAGATGCTCCGCCGCGGCAATCCCGCCGGAGCCGGTAACGGCCACTGTGACGCTATCTTCCTGAAAATGCTCATACGCCTGGGTAATCAGGCTCACAACCACCTCTCTGATCTCGGCGTAGTGCCGCTGGTACCTGGAAAAGAGCACTTCGAGGTTTTCATCCAGGACAACCAGTTTGACTGTTGTGGAGCCCACATCGATACCCATATGCACTACTCTACCCAACCAAAAATGCCTCCGTTTCTGCGAAATCCCGAACAATCAATCATATTATGCTGCTCTGTCTGGGGAAACCTTCCTCAGGCACCTTGTCCACTGCCTGCTTCAGTCTTTCCAGCACCGCAGCACCTCTCCTTTATGTTGACATAAGCTGCCATCCTTTATTGAATTATCTCTCCATCTGTATTCTCCTTCAATTTTTCGATTCAGGCACAGGACCGGGTTACGAAAAAGAGCCGATCCCTGAAGATCGGCTCCTTACAGTTCGAACTGGTCTTTACTGGCGCGCATAGGCCGCGATGGCATCCCGGAGAAACTCCGCTGCCCCTTGCCCTGCTTGATCGTCGTAGTAAGCGGTGAAGCGTTCGTCGGCCACGTACATCTCAGCCAAGCCCGCATGGGCTTCCTTGGAGTAGGTGGGCCAGAAGAAACTGAGCCACTTGCGGTGCAGCTCCGCAATCCTCAGCCCTTCGACTCCCGCGGGATCCTCTTTGCCCACCGCTGCTGCCAGGGAGTCAATAATCTCCTTGCTCAGCCGCTCCACCTCCGCGTACTCCTTTTCAGAGAGGTTCATGAGCTTAGCGTTGGAAGCATCCACCGCCTTATCTCCCCACCTCTCCCGGGCCTCCTGACCATACTTCTCCTCGTTTTCCTTAATCAGCTTTTCCTTAAAGCCCCTGAATCTGTCTTTGTCCTGCATGGGTATTCCTCCTTCTAGAGCAGCTAAAGTCTGGTCCACGTTTTGGAGCAGCAGATCTAGCTGCCTTCTCTTTTCCAGAAGGTGTTCACGGTGTTGGAGCAGGGCCTGCTTTTCATCAAAGTGAGGTGCATCCAAGAGTGCCTTGATGGTCTGCAGATCCACCCCCAGCTCCCGGTAAAAGAGGATGTACTGCAGGCGCTGCACCTCTGCGGGCCCGTACATGCGGTAGCCTGCCCCGCTTACCCAGGCGGGCTTGAGCAGATCGATCTGATCGTAATAGCGGAGGGTGCGGCCGCTTA
>JGI24708J26588_10003323_pt1 | contig 11674 bp, 3 predicted proteins | sample BioPla1DNA2_FD_26588 | JGI IMG/M metagenome (IMG submission 26588) | reverse complement strand
GACTTTTTGTCAGCGATATTTGTCGCAAAAACAACGTAGAATACTACTATGGACACAAGACAATCTCGTTCACCAGCTGTATTCTGACCCGAAAGAAATAGCATATTAAACTAATATAATTAAACCAAATAGCTAGAATGGTTAAGTTGTGTAAGTAACTGTTCTAGTTATTTTATATTCTCAAAAAAGATTTCAAAGAAATCTTGTAATCTTAATGGACTCCGATTTTCATCTGCGAGCATTATTTTCTGGGATTTGACTCATAATATCCAGAACTAAGATTAAACACACAAGACTCAGCGATATTCAAGCCTATATATTGGTCAATTGTATAAAAAAAATATATAATATGATAAATGTTTTATTTGATTCTGGGAAAATAAATATTTATATGAATTATGGAGAGCAAATTAATGATTAATGCCAGAAATGTCATAGAAGAAATTAACAATAATGTTATTGATGAAATGAAAAATCCGAATATTCACTTAATTGGTGAAATATATCTTCCACTTGATGAATATGAAAAACTAAAAGAGAATTTTAGCAAATTATCGCACAAATATTTTAATATGAATGCAGCTGATTATAAAGAATCCCTTGTCTACTTGTTAGTAAAAAATGCTCAACGGTACTACGATGGCAACTTTTGGGATCATCTTAGTTTTAAAACTAACCATAAACAAAGGCAAGAAATTAAAGACATTTTTATTAAGGTGTGTGAAAAATATGATTTTCCAATTTTCGAGGAAGAAAGCAAAGCAGGATTTTCAATCATCACTCCGTTTATTTGTCATGCAGGTATTCCAAATGAGCAGCTAGAATCTTTCTTTTCTGCTTTTGACAATTACTATGAAAGTGGAGAAATATTTTCCTGGTGGGAAATGGTAAAAAGCAAACAAATACTACATAGATCGACGATGAGATATTTTAATTTTCTTGGCGATGATCTTTTTCCTTTTCTTTTACAATGGGAAAGTGTGACAGATTATTATGATGAAACCAATAGTACAAGAGAAATTCATTCACTCTTAGAGAAGAACTTTGAGGGAGATAATATTCTTATACCTGAGCGATATATAGAAAAATATTCCGAATGGCAAAGTAAAAGCACAATAGAAGTATCAGGTAAGAAGAGAGTTGGTAAGCAGAGATTTGTAAAACCTGTTATTAGCATAGATTCGGAGGGTAACGGTTTATTATTAATATTGCCGGAACAAGAGATTCCAAAAAGCTATGATCCAAACTATGCTAATGATAAATTGGTTTGGCTGATTTATATTGGAGATGTCCCCAAAAGAATTGAAACTAATATCTATCAAAATGTTTTACAGAATAGGTACCTAACTGACGAGTACCTACTAACTCTACGTCAGCCAGACATTGACTCTTTTCAAGATATAGAAGAAATAAAAGTACAGGTTTATTATAACGATATCGATCATCATATTAACACTTGGAACTTAGATTTTATGCCAAATGGTTATTCAATTTTTGATCTTGCAGGTAAAAAAATGATCGGTAATAAAATTAACAGATCAGATTTTATGTTATTTGCATCTGAAGAATACGATCAAATTGAATGTAAAAATTATGAACCAAGCTCGATTCCCTTCTGGCAAGATTATGGCCTGTTTAGAATTAGTCTTCAAAGAAATGAAAAAATGACTTTGACAAATTCCAGATTAAATACAAATTTTGAGATAGAGAAAACAGAAGGCTACAACTTACCTGAGCTTGCCAATGGGCAAAAATTCTTTAATAACGATTCAATTTATCTTGAATTACCGAATATTGTTTTTGCCGAGAAGACAGATACTCCTCAGATTCTTTATGTGAGTAATGAGGAGTTAGGCACAATGGAACATCCGATATCTAAAAATACGGAAAAAATATTATTAGCAGATATTCTTGAGAAAGATGTATACGGAAAATATGAATTGCGAATAAAAGGATTAAGAAGAACTATTTTCCGAACAAGTTTTTACTATATTCCTGCTATTGAATTAGAAAATAATGTAAAATTTTGGCCGGAACCGGGTAAAGGATACCAAAGCAATCATTATCAATTTCTTTTGCCACTTAATGCTGACATTGCACTTGATGGCTTTCAAAAGGAATTTGAAGATACAATTTATGAAGATCAAAAACGGATCAGATTTGAATCAATAGAGCAAAAAAACTCTATAGGTGGGATGATTTTATTAAAGTCAGAAGAATTAGATAAAGAGACAAAAATACCTTTTAAAATGTCTGCTCGTCCAATATTATGGGCTATAGAAACTTTTGATGAATCAAATAAAATAATATCTTATCAAGATACTCCAATTTTTTATACTGATGAAGAAATTAAGAGTTTGAGGGAGCCCTACCTGTTTTTATCGGCAGGCGATATAGGCGTTCCTAAGATGACAATAGGTCTGCAAGCAATTGATAATAAAGGCCATCATTTTTATAAAACAAAGTTATTTATAAATAGTGAAAAAACAACCTCCTATCCTTTAATTGATCTCTTTAATTCCGTTCCCGGAAAAACAACGCAATACTCACTGGCGATCAGTCTTTTCACACCGACAGGTGAAAAAATTCGAGATGTTGATTATCCAATTTTAAAAGCTAGACCAGCGGTTAAACATAGTCAGATCGAGATGGAATTTTTTGATCAAGCTTCAATACAGTTTTCATGGCAAGAATATAGTCCTCCTACTGAAAGAGGCTTATTTATGACCAATCTAACAAATTCCTGGAAAGATTCACAATACTTCCCTGTTTATGAAGATTATACTGATTTAATATTACCCAAAAAGGTGATAGAACCAGGTGTTTATGCAGCCTGTATTGATGTACCTCAACAAAAGCGTTTGTTCGATATTCAAAATTATTACGAACCAAAATCATGGAGCGGCCAAAATATACTTATTATGCCACCTGAAGATATAAAAGAAAAAAGCCTATGGGCTTTTAACTATTATTTATTATCTTACTTATTATTGGAAAAAGATGAGTTTTTTGAATACAAGAACTTACCAGGAGAATTAATAATTGATGATCCTACTAAAGTAATTAATCTTTGCAAGTCCTTTTTGACTATTAAGTCATTTGAGAATTTAGAAAAAGAGGAACAATCCGGTAAAGAGACAAGATATGAAACTATTGTACGTGAATATAGAAATGTTGCCAGAAACATTTCTATGCCGAAGGAAGAACTTTTAAAAACTATTTTAAATGCAGATTTTAGTGAAAGCCAATATTTAGAGCTTTTCAGTTTTTTCGAATTAATATTTTTAACAGATCAGGAAGTAAAAATAATGAATTGGACCATGGTATATCATGATCTAGAGAGAACAATGCCTGATTTCGCATTCCAAATAGCGATGGGGACAAATAGTCATTTGGAAAGTGTAGAAAAATGGATTGGCACATACTCTCTGAGAGAGCTTTTAGGTGATTCAAATGGTTCTAATCCTACTCAGATTATGCAAGATCAAATTGAAAACCAGATTAAAACTAAAAAATGGGCAAGTCATCCAGATTATTGGGGATCGTATGATGAAGTAAAACAATTCTCTATACAATATTCTAAAGACCTAAGATTTAAGAAATATCAGAATAAATCACTTGAAGAATATCTTGAATATTATGAAAAAGAATACAAATCTTCCTTAAAGAAGATTTTCGGTAAATCTTATCTAAGGATACGCAGTGACTTAAATTCGAAAATTGCAAATAATAAAGTTATCGAAAAAGTAACAAACAATCTTAACGATTGTGTATCCGTTGAAATTAAACCATATTTTAATTATTTAAAGAATAATTATGCAGAAGCTTTTAACCGCATTAGAAATATGGCAAGTGTATTTGATTCAAGTGAGGCGGATCTCGCTGTTTATACTATATATTTAATTATGTTTGTTGGCACTTTATATCGTCAAGGGATATGGAATTATCAAACAAGTTTAATTCTAAGAAATATTGATAGAATAAGACGATATTTTCCTGAGCTTTATCAACATACTTTAGTAATTTTCGATTTATATATTAGAGATGGGGGCGAATAATATGAATATGAACCCTATTACTACAACAGATTCAATTAGAGAACAATATTTAAAGTATTTAAAATCAATGTTCTCATTTAAGGACAAAGAGCTAGCGAAACAAGCTAATCAGCTTTTAGATGAAGAAAATCGTTTTGTAAAAGGTCCTTATGTTGAAATTGTTGCACCTTTTGTCCTTGGTAGGACTTTAGATGACTTAATCGAAGAAGGTGTATTATCAAAAGAATTTTACCATATTAACCAGAATGAACTGCCGACTAACAGACCACTTTACAAACATCAAGAAGAGGCTATTCGGAATTTAACGGAAAAACAAAGAAATGCTGTAATTGCGACAGGTACTGGTAGTGGTAAAACAGAATGCTTTTTGATACCTATTATTAATTTCCTGATGAGAGAGAAAGAATTAAAAGATGAGATATCTCCTGGAGTTAGAGCTTTACTATTATATCCGATGAACGCACTCGCTAACGACCAGGTTGCGCGCTTAAGAACTTTGTTAGCAGAGTATCCTGATATTACTTTTGGCCGATATACCGGAGAAACAAAAGAAGAATCTCTAGCAGCTTTAGAAAACTTTAGAAACACAAATCCTGATGCGAAAGTTTTGAAAAACGAATTATTATCGCGCGAAGAAATGAGAGAGAATCCACCGCATATTCTACTAACTAACTATGCGATGCTAGAATATTTGCTCTTGAGACCCGTTGATAATACTTTTTTCGATGGTGAATTTGCGAACAACTGGAGTTTTATAGTTCTAGACGAAGCTCATACTTACAATGGAGCAAAAGGCACAGAGATTTCATTATTAATATCGCGGTTAAAAGAACGCACACTAAAAGCAAATAATCAACAAATACAATTTATTGCAACATCAGCAACATTAGGTTCAGGAGAGAACAAACAACAAGATATTTCTGAGTTTGCTAATAGTATTTTTGGAACAAATAATAAAACAAGTACACCATTTGCTAGTCAGGATTTAATTGAGGCAACACGCTTAGAATACCAAGAGAAGAAAGATGGACAAGTATTATCTTTAGCTGATTACAATAATCTTGAGCAAAAATACGATCAGGGCAACAAGAATGAAGTTTTCCAAATTTTACAAAATGACTACAACGTTTATAATTTACGTAATTATCTAGCTGATAATTCTGAATTAGTAACAAAGACAGCTGAAGATTTATTTGAGAATACGAACTTAACCTCTAACGAAAAAAAGGAAGCCCTAGTCAAATTAATAAAAATAGCATCGGGTGCAAAAGAAGGTGGAAGCGATCTGCCGTTATTACCCGCTAGATATCATGTTTTTGCAAGGGCGCTTGAAGGCGCATATGTGTCTTTTTATCCACAGAAAAAAGTTTTTCTAGATCGTCACAAATCTCTTAAGACGGAAGAACATGGCGAGATTCCTGTTTTTGAGTTGGCGAATTGTAAGCGATGTGGGCAAGAATATCTTTACGGACGAATAGAAAATGACAACCATTTCGTACAAGGCGAAGTATTTAGTGATGAATTGGGTGTAAAATATACAAAATGTGATTATTACTTGTTAGATGTTGAACCGATAAATGTAATTTTAGATGAAGATATTCTGATAATTGAAGGGCTTAAAGATAATGACGCAGGATTAAATGATATAGATGAATATACATTATGTACTGCATGTGGAAAAGTTTTAGAACAAGAGCGTGCAGGGCATGGTGAATGCTGTGATGCCGATAACTCTAAGCTTGTAAGAATATTTAAGAGAACAGGAAGGACTCAATCAAATTTAAATAGCTGTTATTCATGTGGTGCAAATGGTAAAGGTATTGTTTCACGTTTTATTTCGTCTGATGATGCAGCAACTCAGGTACTAGGAGAAAGTTTATATTCAAATATTCCCGCTGAACTTATTAAATCTGATTCAGCTGGAGCAAAAGAAGTGGAAAAAAGTTCTGGCATTTTTGGTGAATTAATTGCTCCAAGAGATGATTTAGAGCCTGGTAGTAGAGATGAACGCAAGCGAAAATTGTTGATTTTCTCAGACAGTAGGCAAGACGCCGCTTTTTTTGCAAGTTATATGCATCAAAAATATGAACAAAGTCTCTGGCGCAATTCAATTTTAAAAGTATCAGCAGATCTCTCTAGAAATTCTACTAATTTCAAAATAAAGGATTTACATGACAAGCTAGTTGAATATGCAGAAGAGAATCAGTTTTTTGCTAGGAACGATTCGGATATAGAAAAAATAAAAATAGCAGGCAGATATCTGATGTCTGAATTCCATAGATATGATAGACGCTTAGGTTTAGAAGGTGTCGGTTTGCTTACTTTCGAATTACCAAAATCTACTAATTGGCCAGAAGGATTATCAAACGAATTTGGCTTTACTAGTGATGAAATTTGGGTATTACTTCAAACTATTCTTAATAGTTTACGTGATGGACAATGTTCCACGTATCTAAATCATGTTTCTTCTAGGGATGAGTTTTTTGCACCTAGAAATCGGCCCGGATATTTTTCAATTACAAAAGGAGCAAAGAAAGGTAATGCCTCTGTATTAAGTTTTATTCCTGCTCTAAATTATTCTAATAGACGATTAGATTATGTTCAAAAGATTTTATTAAAAACCGAACCAAAACTTTCAGAACGAGAAGCTCAAAAAAAGGCAAGAAATTTTTTAAATTTTTTGATTGAACAAGGTATATTATTATTCTTAAAAAATTTTGAATACTTATGTACAGATGTTGCTGATGATGGAAGCACACTTTACCAACTAAATCTAGATTCTTGGCAAGTACATTACAAACCTGAAGCGATTTATAGATGTAATCGCTGTGGAGATTTTACAATCCATAACCTACACAACGTTTGCCCACAATATCGTTGTGCTGGAGAACTGGAAGAATTTGATTATCAAATGACAGATCGCTTGGGTTACTTTGTTGATTTATATGAAAATAAAAAATCTATCCCCATGATTGCCAAGGAGCATACAGCTCAATTAACTAGCAAATACGCAGCCGAATTGCAAAATGATTTTGAAAAAGGGAAAGTCAATGTCTTGAGCTGCTCGACTACCTTTGAAATGGGTGTTGATGTGGGTCAGCTAGAGGCAGTTTTTTTAAGAAATGTACCACCTGAAACTGCTAATTATATTCAACGAGCAGGCCGGGCTGGCAGGCGTGTTGATTCGACTGCTTATGCATTAACTTATGCAAAAAAGCGATCACATGATTTGACTTATTTTCAAAATCCGAAAGAACTTATTTCAGGCATTATTAAAACACCTTATATTGTTAAAAAGAATGAGAAAATTGTCTTGAGGCATATTTATGCTATAGCGTTAGCCTGGTTTTTCAGAAAGTATCCTGAATCTATTAATACAGTGAATGATTTTTTTGATTTTGATAAAGGAGGTTCAGATTGTTTCTCTCCTATTTTACTTAATTTATTAAAACAAAAGCCTCAAGATTTATTAGACTCATTAAAAATAGCCATTCAACCATTTGGAGAATTTGAGTATTTCAATAAGACAAATTATTGGAGCTGGATTGATTTACTAGCTGATCCAGAAGAAGGAACAATTACATTAGCAGAAACTGAATTAAGAGAAATAATAAAAGAATTAACACAACTTAAGGAAGAGAATTATAAAAAAGGTAGAAGAGTTGATGCTATAAATAGAAACATTAAAACTTATAAAACAAAACCACTGATCTCATATTTTTCTTCAAAGAATATTCTACCAAAGTATGGTTTTCCAGTGGATATTGTTAACTTAAGAATTCTTAATGACTCAACTGATGCCCACAATGTGGAATTAGATCGAGATTTAAGAATTGCAATTTCAGAATTTGCTCCAGGTAGTAGTATTGTAGCAAATGGTAAGGTCTGGCAGCCATATTCATTGTTAAAGTTGCCAGGCAAAGATTGGCCAACATATTACTATGCTATCTGTGAACATTGTAAACATGTTTATCGTTATTCTACTATTTTAGGAGAGCCTAAGGATGATGAAAGCACCAAAAAATGTTGTGGGCAAGCATTGAATTATAAATACTATATTGAACCACAATTTGGTTTTACAACAGATATTTCATATCCTACAAAACCAGGTGAACTAAGAAGTCCTAGAACTTACTCGACCAGAATATTGTTTGAGAAATATATTGATAATATAAGCAAACAAACATTGACTGCATCTTATAATTCATTACGAATTCAGGATAATATTCTTGAATATCATTATTCTGAGAGAGGTCAACTATTATTGTTCAATCAAGGAAGAAATACTAGAGGTTTTTTAGTTTGTAGTAGTTGTGGATATATGGAACCAGTAGAGGGGAAAATAAGTAATACACACAAAACAAGTTATGGTAGAGATTGTAGAGGTGTATTAAGAAATACTCATTTTGGATATGATTTTATGACAGATGTTTTGGAAATTAAATTGCCTAATCTTAATCCTGTTCTTGTTGGTGGTAAAGAAGATTCTCAAAGATTTTCATGGCAGTCTGTTTTGTATGCAATTTTAGAGGGAGCTGCAATAACTTTAGGCATTAACCGTAGGGAGATAAATGGTACCTTGTTTTATAACAATACCAAAGCTGAAAATTTGGAGATACCTTCTTTAATCATTTTTGATGATGTACCGGGAGGAGCCGGTCATGTTAAACATATTGTTGATCAATTAGAGGAAGTGATTGAAGAAGCTAGAAAGAAAGTTGATGGTATCTGCGGCTGCGGTGAAGAAACAAGTTGTTATGGTTGTTTACGAAACTATTCTAATCAATACATTCATGAAGAACTAAAAAGAGGCGATGCTCTGTATTATTTAAACAAACTTTTAGCTACAACAAATAACCTGAATTTAGCTGAAGTAAATGATGAAAGCCAGAATGCTGATGATTGGTTAGATGCAATTCAGTTCTCTTTGTCAGAGAAAGCCCGTTCTTTTGCTCAAAATGCATCAAAGACAGGGTGTGAGGCCCCTGATGTTATTGGTTATGAAGTCCAAACTAATTCTGGTGAAGTAATAGGTGAAGCAGAATTCTTATGGAATGATTTGAAAATTGCGGTCGTAGACAAATCTCAAAAAGAAGTTTTGAAAGAATTAGAAATTATTGGATATAAAACATTTCAATTAGGTGATTTTGAAGAAGAGTATCTATTCTCTCTTCTTAAATAGGAGACAAAGATGGCTATAGAAATTGGGTTAGTTACAACTTTTTTGGGATCATGGAGAAATCTTGATTCTAGTGTCGGTTCAAAGGTCCTGCAAACAATTGATAAGTTTTGTAATAATCCAGAAGGCCGGGGGCTTAATTTAGAAAAATTAAATAATGATTTTTGGTCTATTCGAGTAGATCAGGCATATAGAATTATTTTGCATCGAAAAAACAAAGATAAGGATTTTATGTTTGTTTGGGTTGATCACCATGATGATGCTTATAGGTGGGCAAATTCTCATTCTGTTGATCACAATCAGAGCTACACACAGATTATTGATAATAATTATATAAAATCAAAGAAACCTGTTACTTCAGGTCTTTATTCTCATTTAACAGATAATGATTTCGAGAGATTAGCAATTCCTGAGACAATGTATTCAGCAATTCGGTCAATAAAAAATAAGGCAGAACTAGCAAAACATAAGTCTTACTTACACCCAAGTGTCTTTGAAAGTCTACGATATTTGACTGATCAGTCAATTTCTGTTTATGAAATTATTGAAATGCAGAGTGAGAATAATAGCAACGCAGGTGATGTTGAAAGTGTTGATAAATCTGAATTACTAGAAAATCACCAAAACATAGTTAGAATAAAAGAAAATGAAGATTTGTTATTGCTAGAAAAAGCTCTTAATGATCCACTAAATGAATGGCGATTGTTTTTACATCCATCTCAAAAAAGATTAGTGGAAGGAGAGTTTAGGGGACCTGTAAAAGTCTTAGGAGGGGCTGGTACTGGTAAAACAGTAGTTATTGTTCATAGAGCAAAATATTTAGCGAGCAAAAATCCAACCGAAAAAATACTTGTTACCACTTTTACGAGAAATTTATCAGCTGATATTAAAAAGCAGATAAAAAGCATATGTACGAAAAATGAATTTAATAAAATAGAAATTAGAAATATTGACAATCTAATATTTGAATTATTTTATCAATTTTTTCCAGAATGGACTCTTTCATATGATGATGAGAAATTAACTGAAATCTGGGAATCTTGTCTTAAAGATTCAAAAGTTTCAGAAAAGTTTTCTGTTTTATTTTTACAAGAAGAATGGGAAAGAATTATCATTCCTCAGAATATACAAAGTGTCCAAGATTATTTTTTAGCAAATAGAAGAGGCAGGGGAGTAGGGATATCTAGAAAAAATAAAGTTGAATTGTGGGAAGTTTTTTCGAATTTCAAAATGAAACTTAATCATCAATGTTTAGCAGATACTTCATACGCAATAGACATGATTATTCAAGCTTTAGACCAAGGAAAAATTAAAGTTAGATATTCTTCTGTATTAGTTGATGAAATGCAGGATTTTGATAATATGAAACTTAAATTATTAAGAAAGTGTGCTGGTGAACAACATCAAAATGATATGTTTCTAGTAGGAGATAGTCAACAAAAGATATACAGAAAAGAAGTTATATTAAAGCATTGCGACATCACTATTGCTTCAAATCGCAGTTTTAAATTAAATATTAATTATCGAACTACTGAAGAAAATCGTTCATGGGCTTATGGTCTGTTCAAAGATGAACTGGTAGATGATTTAGATGGTAGTTTTTATGAAGAGCAAAGGTATATTTCTCTAACTACTGGCCCTAAGCCTAAAGTATTGCATTTCGACAATTTTGATCAAGAAATGGAAAAAATTGTCGAAATGATTTTAGATTTAGAAGGAAATTTCAGATTAGAAGATATTTGCTTAACTTTCAGAACAACAGAATATCTAAAAAAGTATAAAAGAGAATTAGAAGATTTAGATATTCGCTGTTATGAAATTAAAGCTAGTTCCTCATCTGTTGATTCATTACCAGGGATACGTATGGCAACACTGCATCGTGTAAAAGGTTTAGAATTTGATCATATGATTATTTGTGCTGTAAACGATGGAATGATTCCTAGAGAAAGTGTTATTAATCGAGCAACGGATTTAGTAATGAAAAAAGAAATAGAAGCTAGCGAGCGAAACCTATTATATGTTGCTGCAACAAGAGCAAGAAAGACATTATCAGTTTTTAGTCATGGTAAAAAAAGTCGTTATCTGATTTAAATACTTAGTTAAATATATTTGTTACATCTAGTCTCATTACTTTAACAATAATGTATATAGTAAGGGGTGCCAATATATAAATCATATTACTATATTGCCCATACCTCTACCTTACCAGCTACATTCTGACCCGAAAGAAATAGGCTAGATCTCAATCAACTCATACTCTCTTGAACCCAGGCCTATTTTCTCAGCATGGATGAGACCTGATTTCCAATCCGAATCAGGTGAAACGTTCTTGAAATGATCATCATAAAGATCTTCACTTTCACTGAGCAGGCTATTATCCATTATAGGAGCGGCATTGACCAAATCGACACAAGCTTGATCAAGAGCAACAGGATCA
>JGI24708J26588_10003313_pt1 | contig 11706 bp, 8 predicted proteins | sample BioPla1DNA2_FD_26588 | JGI IMG/M metagenome (IMG submission 26588) | reverse complement strand
TCTGCTCGAAGGTTAATCCAGCTTTGGCGGCATGCAACATGATAATATCGCTATATTCAACAGCAATGGCTTCAGAAATTACCAACCGTATTTCATTGCGGGCTATGGACGAAAGAAGTCTTTGAGCATGTCTATCGCTGTGAAATAAAGCGTTAATGACAACATATGTGTCCATAACAACGTGGATCATTTTTTCTTAGACTTGCGTAGCTCACTGAGTAATCTCCTGGAGTCAGCCCTGGAAAGTTTGCACTTTTGGGAAACCCAATTGCCCCATTCGAAAAGATCGCTTAAGTCACTCTCATGATTGGGGTCAACCTTTGGGGGCACAGCAAAACATTTTCCAGCTATCGCTTCCATCTCCGTCCATCCCTTTTTTATATCTGCCTCCTTGATGGACATAACCGGGTCCCCCTTCCGCCTTTTTTGTTTTTTTCCACTTTTACCTTGCTCATTGAACTTCTTCACTATATCCCATTTCCCTTCCGGGAACCTGTAAGATTTTAAAGAATAAGATATCACTAATTATTATGCCTATGACGATAGTCCATTACAAGATTACTAATGGAACAAGATGATGTCTGGTCTACCGGAAAACTATACTTCAAAATACCCTTGACCGTGTCCCTGCACCGCATTTTTGCAGCAAGATAAGCAGGGTTGATATTATATTACGTTACCCGGTTTCGTAAATGAACAAGGCCTTGTCGGAAGGAACCATAGTAATGCAGGAAGACATCGTAGACTAGCTTCATCTCTTCATCTTTCAAAAGTTCCTCCATCTCCTCCTTGTCGAACTTTTCTATGGACCCCAGCTGTTCCTTCAACACCTCTACAATTTCCCCGATTTCGAGGCCTACAAATATCTCAAAAGGACCATCCACCATATCTGTGCCATCCACCAGATCCGCCAATTTCACCGGTTTATTGTTTTAAAAAGAACTATCTGTCTCGTCCATTTTCCTAGCCTCTTTCCAAAACGCTATCTCGTTTCGTCGCTCTTAGTTTCATTATATTGATCATCGGCATTTTGAGGGGAGGGTTAATTCCCGACTGGGATGTCACACTTATTATATACGCCCTTGATATTTGCGAAAGGGTGATCAAACCGTTCACTACAGTATCAATATTACCTTTCCCCACATCTCCATCCCTTTTTTACCCCTGCTAGTCTACTAACCATTTTCAGACCCAATGGGTGAATCTCGACGGCGTAAGCCATATCTGCTTCCCCCAGCGTCCTAGCCAACGGCTCAGTGTACCACCCCGGGACCCGCCCGTAATTGATAACTTTCTGTCTTATCCGGATACCGGTTTTCGCTAACACTTTTCCTGGCGCTGGAAAAAGATTTAATTAGACAGCCGTAATCTATCGCCGAAGCATTTAATTAATACACAACCAGAAAGTCTTCCCGCAGGCGGTGCTGGTAATCCCAGTAACAGCCGCTGTAATTTTGTGCCACATCACGGGGATCGGGCAGTGCGAAAAACTTAAACAATGGTAAGCGGAGCTGACGCAACGAAATCTGCGGTGTCTGAAGGATGTCCCTTGCATACAACTGTAACATAAAGCACAGCTGCTCCTCCTCCACCGGTAATGGCTGCCTCAGGAGCATCTTTCCACCCTCCAGATGAATAAGACCAAAATATTCAAGTGTTTTCAAAAATGAACGTACCGATCTGTTTACCACATCGCGGTCCCCGAGCTTTCCAGCCATCTTTTGCTGCAAGAATGCAGCATTTACCGGCTTGCCATAACCATACAGCCGAAATAGATGGCCAGTAATCCTGTAAAGGGTAGCCGAGGCACCCACGAGGTAGAAAAGATAGATTGGGATCATAAAATCAAAACCCCGCTCAACGCTTAGATCTTTCAAGGGAAGCATCTCCCGTGCCCTTGTACGACAATACGGATCCCTTAAAAAATAGCGAAACAGGACCGTACGCACCTTGCGCTTGCCCTCTTTTCCGGTCAATTCCCGGGCCACTTCTTCAAAAGGCCCATTCAACTTTGATAGCCTTTGGCCTGGTTCAGCCATCAAAAGGGTTTCGTAAATCCAACGAGGCCTCAATGGCCGGTCAAACCCGATCATGATAGAACCTCCACAAAGGGTACAATTACCTCTTCCAAATGCATGCCTCCATGAGTCACTGCACTGTTACCCTGTAAATCGAACATTTCCCGCCCCCTGGGAACAATTAATATATTTTCACCCAGGACTGCCGGTTGCTGAAAGAGTATAACATTTTTGCCACCGGCAAAATCCTCAGCCAGGAGACGGTTTGGATAGAGCAAAGCCCGTCGGGCCCGGGCATCTGCTAAGTGTTTTTCTGCCCGATAACCACTTCCCCAGCAGTAAACAATACCGTGGTCGGCGGTTAGGTAAACCTGGAATCCCAGCTGCAACAGTTTACCGATAAGCTCAGCTACACCGGATTCCTTCAGTTGTACATCTAGGATCATTTGCAGCAACCGTTTGTCACCCTTGTTCAAGCTGCGAGAATGGGCAATGTCATCAACAACATTAAATATGAGGCCCAAATAATCATAGTCGCCGTATACCGGTCTCCATTCCAAAGGAGCATTGAGAAAAACCTCTTTGTATGCGCTTTTCCCTTCCCTCCAATAAACATCAATGTGCTGGATGAATCCTTTACGCTCCGGCTGAAGCGCCGCCATCTCTTTACGTCCGGTAAAAAGAGCACGCCTGGAGACAGCAGTGATCGTCGGCAAAAGCGCGAAAACTGCACTCTGGTTAAAATTAGTTAACCCATTGGCCTTGAGATGTTCCTTGATGCAAAACCATTCCTGAAAACCCATTCCGTCAAAACAGAGAAGCGCTTTCCGCTCCCCGTCACGGCTACCCAAAAAATGCATGACTTGATCAATGGTAACAGGTTGATCCTGATAGCTGCGGTAAAAGAGTTTCTCGTGGTGGTTGCGCAAATAGATTTCAAATCTTTTGCTGATCGCGGTATCAAATTGATCATATTCCGGCAACGACACCTCATCTAAATCCTTTAAATAGTTGCAGCGGCCCCAGAGGGCAGCCAGCTCAGTCCAATCTTCGGAGCCCACATCAAGCACGCGACCGATCCTCTCCCACAACTTCCGGCACTCCTCTTCAGCTGAAGGCGTTTTCTCTAAAACAAGCCCCACCCGCAACCAGGGGTTATCAGCCAGAAGCTGGGGAAATGATTCGTACTGGGGTTGCGGGCAAGGCTGCATCTGTCCCTCCAGGAACAGTCCGGCTATTATTTCCCGTAGGGGGGGGTCGGCGAAATCAACCGCAGGGTTGCTCATATCGCCCATTGCAGTCAGATATTTTTCCCATTCTTCGGAAAGCCAGCGGTAGAACGTATCGCGGTTTCGCCATACTCCTTCGGGCAGCACATTATTTATATCTTGCAGATGCTCACCCAAAATGGCAGGAAATTGCTTTTCCTCAAGGTAAACAGCTGCCAAAAGTGCAACCGCCCGGCTTAAATTGTTCACAGTGGTCAGATTGATCCCATATAGCCACTGGCAAAGCATATGTAGTGTTTCAGCAACACCGGCCTCTCCCAATGAACCTTCCATTACGCTATAGGATTCGTAAATCTTCTGATAGTGTCGTAATGAAAATTCCTTTATTACAGTTATATCCAGTCTGGGGAAAAGCCCTTTCAAACGCCAGATAACAGTACAAGCCGAGTTCTCCACATCAAAAGGGATATAGACGCCAACTGCTGGTTTGAAGATGACTGCTCTCTTTCCTTCCCTCTTTTCAAGAAAGGCGCGCAACGGAAGTTCACCCCGGTAATCATGCAGAGTAAAACTGTCCTCCAGGGTTTTGCGGATGGAGGCATTTCGTCCCAGCCTATCTTCATCCAGGACGATAACTAGGTCACTGTAAGTTTCTTCAATTTTATCGATTAGCGGTTCATACCATATTCTCATCTTAACCAAACTCCACATAAGCAGTCAGTAAGCGCTCCAAAGTCGATAGATCGCAAGATAACCCTTCGCCCCGGCGAACTTGTAACTGTCTACTGTATTCCGGAAGCGATTCCAGTCTGCGAGAAAGAGAGACGAATATTGGCCGCGAACTGATGCTGTCCATACGCTATACCCTGCGCTCAAGTCCTTTACGAACCTGATCGCCTATCAATGTCACAGCAAAATTCCCTTATTGATGGAATGCCAATTTCAGCACAGAACGCAATTTTAGTGTTTGACCGCAGGTAAGTCTGTCTATACCATAGTTTAACTATCAATTTCATGGTAACAGTTCCCATAGCCCTTTGGGCGAGGATTTTGGGGGTTTGATTATTCCGGCCTTCCTTAATTTTGTGCCATCCCAACGAATACGATATTGCCATGTGTAAAATAAGTCACCAGAAGATCGTAATTCCGCTTCATATTTATCCCATACAAACTTGCAAATATCTATGATGGTTGCTTTTCCATCAAAAAATCTCAATGCCTCTATTATCCATTTGCCCAGGTCTTCACTGGTTGCCACTTTTATCGACCACCTTAGCTTGTTTTAAACCTGGCGATTTCGATGAAGTCGCTGATTTCGCTGTTGTTTTCAATGATTTTTTTATTGAGGCGCTTGGCAACGGTAAGGATATCCTCGTAGCGTTTCTGCTGGTATGCCTTGGTAAAACCATGGATAACAGCTTCTTTGCGAACTTCTTTCAACCTTTTTCCGCTACGAGCATCGTTAAGAATAGCGTCAAAGGTTTTTGCCAGATCCTTTTCTCGCTGCTCCTCAACAGTCTCCTTTTCCTTCTTCGTCATGGGGCGGCGATAGCAACCGTTTTCAAAAATGAAGTTCTTATCCAACAGTTCCTTTATTTCAGGAACCTGGTCTTCGACTCCCGCAGCGATCTTGCGGGAGGCGGTGAAAATTTCGCTATATTCCTTCGGCTCATCAAGAAAGTTGTACAGCCAGGCGATGGCAGATTTTTCGTCACTGACAATGACAATCTGTTGACCAAGGCGGATTCCTTCCAGCCCTTGTTTTTTCTTCCATTCATCATATTCCAGAACCTGGCTATCAGTAAACCAGTAGCCATCTATCAACTTAAAATTATCCCGCAAAAGTGTATAAAATTGGCGGGCATTTAACCTAATTTCATAGCCCCGCTGTACATAGTGGGCTACCAATTTCGAAAAAAGCATCTGCTCGGTACGGCCAATATTCGGTTCAACGGGCAGATGCTCCAGCAGGTCCTGGATAAAATCTTTCTCCAACCCTTCTCCGGCCTTTTTCAGAAAGTGCTCTGACAGATCCTGTTGAGGCTTATAGGCGTTGATAATTAGATCATTTTTTACCGCGCCGGAGGAAGTGACCTGCTTGAAGCTGCCCTGTTGCTTGTCCATTACTGTTACCTGGGCAATGATAAAACCGGCCCTTGTAATGGCATCCTGAATAGCATTCCACACCGAGGCCCTAGAGTTATGGAAAACAACAGTCATCCAACGGTTGGGCTTTAAAATGCGGTACATTTCCTTAAAACAGGACGTCATTAATTCTTTATACTTAGCTAAGCCCTTTCTCTGGGTATCATTAATTATGGCTTCAGATAGATTGTTGGTAAATACCTTCAACCAGGTTTCCCAGATAAAGTTTAGTTCTGAGTACATTAAGTTGCCGCCAAAAGGAGGATCTGTAAAAATATAGTCACTTCCACACTCGAGCAGTTCAATATTAGTACATGATTGTTCGCTGATACAGTTACGAGAATAAGTAATTTCACCCGTATAAATCTTGAGGATATCACTTAATTTATTTCCAAATAAGGGAATTACAGCCCTTTCGAACACTAGGGAAGGCACATATAGCGTTCCACTTAAGCCACCTGTCCCCCGCCAGCGGAAACGGTTGGTTTTGGTGGCTCTATTTACTGCACTTTGGAAAACGAAAAGTAAGTTTTGGAATAGGCTGTTTGCTGTTGACTTAGAATATAAACAACTTAAAAGCCAAAGATTCCGTTTAGTATAAAAATGGTGTACGTGTGTTATTCCAGTACGATCGTTCCTCCTTGATTCATCCCCCGCCGGCATCCTGTCTGTAGGAAACCAGTAGGGGATCACGCTCTCCTCAATCTTTTTTATCAAATCCAGATCGAATTGCTCCGGCTCTTTCTCATACCGCTTTTTGCCCACCGAGTAATTAATCATTACCGGCACTTGCTTAGCCTGTGTAACCTCCTGGTTAATCGCCCGATCGTGAAATGTTACCCAGGCCCGCTCGCATTCACGCTTGGTGATTTCAGCACTGCAGGTAGGACAGGCATAACTCTTTTTTACCTTACCCGCCTCTTGATCAACCGCGGCCTCCCAGAAAATATACTCATTTTTACAGTAGGGGCAAACGAAAACGTCAGACCAAACGGTGTAATTGATCCGCCCCCTGGTCTTGCCATCGGTATGCAGAGTCTCATACATCCAGCCGCATTCTTCTTCCACCTCGGCCAGTATGCGCCTTGCCTCACGCTCAAATCTATCTACATCCACCGGGGTATTGTAATTATAGGCGATAAACGATGCAGCCGGTGAAAGATCGCAGAGGATGGCCCGGCGATTAAGTAGGCCGGCGGCCACTCCGGTCATACCGGTGCCGCAGAAGCCGTCAAATACAATATCCCCTTCCTCGGTATAATGCTCAATAAATTTCATAATCGCCTTATGAGGAACCTTGGTATGATAAGAGTGAGCGTTGTAGATGGGATCGTTCTTTCCCTCGCTAACGTCACCAACAAAGGGTTCGCGGTGATAGTCGTCGGTTTTGGGATCATAAGGTTTCCCATAATGCTTGATAAAATCATTTATGTAAGGATTAGGGCAAGCAGTATAGTAGGGCGGATCAGAAAGAACTAAAATGTCTTCATCTTTGCCCAAGGGGAAACCTTCGATATGGCGAACCGAATCGAGGAGCTCTTCCAGCGGTCGGCAATTTTGGGCAAACTCATCGGGCTTGATTTTTAGTTGTTGTTCTTCAGGAACAAACATTCTTTTCTGATGTTCGTCTGGCATGTTGTGCTACCTCCATACGTTTAGCTCCTTCTCTTTGGCGAGGTGTGTCACGCCCCTATGTCCTCAATTGATCAGCCCTGCAGACGACACACGCGCCGCTCCTGCATTTCACTTGACACTATTTAATCGGGCTGCTAAGTTTGATTCGCACTTTGTCAAGATCGCGGCCGGCGGTGAGCTGCTGCTTATATTCAGCTAGGCGGCGCTCCAGCGTATAGTAATCGATTACCTGGCAGCCGGCGAAAAGTTGCTCCAAGAGATTCCCAGGATCTAGCTCCACTAACTCTAGCTCACTAAACAAGTTGTTCAAAGCAATGACCAATCGCTCAGAAACAAGGCCTTCCAAGTTGCCTTTTAGGAACACCTGACGGATCAGTGCTGCTTCATCATCACTCAGATACTGCAGGTTGTCCCGATAATTACCCAACTCATTCATAATATCGGCTTCCCAGCTGGTGCAGATCGCTGCTACCCTTTCTTCCAGGTCGGCGATCTGATTATCGATACTTCTACCACTAAATCCGTGAGGAAACTGGCAGCGGGGGCAGGTAACCCTGTTCTCCAGAAGTTCCACACGAAAATCAGGGCAACGTAATGTGTTCAAAGAAACGATATCGTTTTCCAGCTTACCAAAAGGTGACTTGTTCACCAGAGCAATATGTTTTAGCAACCGCAGGCTGCGATAGATATCGCCCTGGGTTAGCTCAGTCAGGCGCTGCCAAGTAGCGGCATCCCCAACGTAAGCCCGGTGAGCATGGTAGTAGGCAGCGCTGTATTTCTGCCTGACCTGCTGAAGTTTGCCGAGTAGAGGATTAAGATGCCCCAGTTCCAATAACCTAACAGTGTCGCTAAGGGCAGCAAAAGATTCCTCCAGCAGCCCCTTTAACCCCTCCACCTGAAATATGCCCGGGTAATCTTCGAGAATACGCTGCACCTCNAGGGCATAGTCTACTGCGGTGCTGATCTCTTCGAAAAACCGGGAGTAAAACTTATAGAGCCGCTGCAGTACCCGGCAGGCATCACCGATAGCCTGGATCTCTTCATCAGCATAGATAATTTTCCGCAAATCGGCGGGCGTTTTTACTTTTGCAAATTCGTCTAAAGGCAGCCTTTCAAGAACCTCATGCCGTTCCTTAAGGCCAGCGATATCGATAATCTCGCCATGGTGCAACAAAATATTTTCATGCTTTTGCCGGACATAATCAAGATGTTCTCGCAATTCAAGATACCGGGTTCGGAACCCCTGGACCGCTTCACCCCTTTTACCGATAGCGCGAAGCTTTCCGATAAGATCGGTACCGATTCCCAAAGCGGTAAAAAGCTTGATCAGGGGCTCAGGGCTAATCTCCGACTCCAAAGCCAGATAGCGAATATTTTCAAAGGCCTCCAACCCAGTGCTAAAAACTTCGCGCACTTCCGAAGAGGAGACCACCTTGCCACCGGCAGCCCGCAGCGAAATTTCACCGTTGTATGTGAGCATTACAATAACAAATGCGGTCATGAGGGGAGCGTAGCCATAGGGCTCGACGCTGAAACGCTGTAGCAGTCTTGGCACATCTACATTGGCACCCTGATTTTTACCAGCAATCTTGATAATTTCCCGAGCCACTTTCGAACCTACAGTAGAAAGATTTCCGTCTGCATCAATCAATTCTAAAGCGCTCAGAACAGATTTGGCATTGGCAAAAAGGGCCTGAACCCCATTTTTCTGCAAGATCTCTCTGAGGGCAGCGTTAAATTCCCCTACTATATTATCCCGGGTGATCTGTCGGGTAAAACACGGATGCTGAGGATAGCGTTTTTCAAATATTTCTTCCAACAGCCGGGGCTTAATCTCGGAAAATAGTTCATCAAAATTGCTAAATTCCCGGCTGATCAGCGACTTAACAGACTTTTTCATCAAGTCTGTGCGCACTAATCCTGTCTCCAGATAGGCCTTTATCATCTTCTCGACAAAACGAGGCCTCAACTTAGCATAGCGGTTTTCCATGACACTGCGGTTGTAATCCTCTTTAATCAGCATCCTAGCGGCGGCCGTCTGTCTCAAGAGCAAGAGTGCCTCTTCATCGAAACTGCCGCTGAAAAGTAGACAGCTTGGCGAAGCTTCATAACGTTGTTTTTCACAGAAGGGCGAGATAAAAACAAGCTGGTAGTCACCCTCAAGGACGGCGGTTTCACCCTTGCCTGTTTCATAGATAAAACGGCCTTCCCGATAGGAATGACGCGCAGGCCAACGACAGTTGTCAGGGTAACTGTATCCGCTTTCCGGCTCGCCAAGGCCTAGTTGCTTATTCAAGATGGCAATAATTTCATCGTCTAGCGCATTTTCCGGCAGGTTTCCGGCTCTTCGGGCGATAATTTGGTCATAATCAATGGTTAGGTCCAGATCGAGAAAATAGTAACCTTCGCTGTTGCGGTTAATAAACTGGCCATCGGTGACCTGCCGCAAGCTGTTTAAAACAAGTTCGATCTCATCGGCGGCTTCAAGCATTTTGTTTTCCGGAAGAAGCAACAGCGTATTGGATAGCTCCTCAATGGTAGCCCCATTGCTGGTGCTCTTACCATAGAGTTTAAGTACCGCCAGAGCCTTGATCAGATGGCGGGCTGTTTCCTGGTGACGCTGTTCCAGCAAATCGATCTTGCTGTCCAGCGTCTCCACGGCATTGACTACCGGGGCGACCCCCTCCAGGTTTTTAATGGTATGTCGCGAATAGATCTCATCGTAGATCAGATCATAGGTGATCAGATAGGGAAACTCATGATCGAGGATCTTGCCGACCTCATCGACGGTAAATTGTATAATGCCCCGTTTTTCAAAGTAGGGCAGCTCACTGAAGATCTGGATAACGTAAGGGTGCAAAGGGAAAAGGCTAATATATTCGTCCAGACCGGTGCGCAGGTTGGGGAAATACTCCAAGTGCCGTCCAAATAATTTTTCCAGTTCAAGGCGCTGCTCAGGAGTCTTATTTAAAACCCGCCGTGAGATAACCCGCTTGATATCTTCTCGCCTGATAGTGATCACGTCGAAACGCTCCGCGACCCGACCGATACTTTCGGCTTCATCAACATACTTGGGGTTGCTAAAGACATGCTCCTGCATGGCACCGATAAACATGAAATCACAGGACTGGGCCACCTGACCCAGAATGCGCATAAATTGCACATCGCGATTGATCTTTTCTTTGCTTTTCTGTTTGAGAAAATCAGATATCTCATCAACAACCACCACCAAACCACGAGTGGGGTGAGCCTTCTTCACCTGATCCAGGATGGCTAGTATATTTTGCTTATGATCTGTTACCCGAGCTTCAGGCAGCTTTATCTCAATACCATAGTGCTCGGCCAACTGTAAGGCAACTTTATCGTAAAAGTATTCGCTTAGTTCATTATCGTTAGGCTGCAGTTCCCAGTAAACCACCGCATAATCGCGCGACAGATCTGTAGCAGCTTGGTGCACCTTTTCATTCTGGATAGAGCCACGCAGNTCCCTGTCGGCAAGAATGGAGATAATAAAAGCGAGCAGGTGAGATTTTCCAGAGCCGTATCCACCAATGATCTGCACCGCCTTGTGAGTGCTGTTATCTATATTTTTGAGCAGGCTGATAAGATGATCTTCCATGGTGGGGGTGATCACATATTTCTCCACCATATCCCTCTTATCGGATAGAACATCGATATCGATGACGTCCTTGATGATTTCAAAGTTGATCAGGTTACTGATTCTCTTAGACATCAATATCCTCCATTCGAACGCAGATTAGTTCTCCAACATCCATTTCGGTGTAGTCCTCACGGCCATGCTGGGAATAGGTGAGTCGATTACCCATAAGCTGGCCTTCCATAATCACTATAATTTCTTTATTCCGGGAGCGGTATTTAAAAGCGCTGATGGGGTTCAACCTGCCGAAATCAGGGGAGTAAAGTATGTTGGGATTATAGAAAATGACCTTATCCGGCAGTGAAAGAACCCATTTCTTGATCTCGTCTGCTATTCTTAGACGAAGTTTGTCTGTAGGAACATTACTCATCAACCGCAGGGCGCTGCGGTTAACATTGTAAGCTTTCCACCCCTTATCCTTGAGGGCGTTGATGATCTTGTAAGGGTCATCGCTGTTATCTACGATCACCAGCAACTGGTAGTGGTTGGCGCGATTATGTTTAATCAGTTCTGGAAGATTCATAAAATCATCCCCTTGCAAGACTATTACTGGTATATCGACTTGGTTCGCTATTGGAAAGGTTTATTCCTTCATAAATTGATTTTCGTCTTACATGTAGCAACTATATGTGAAGAATTGCGGGTTGTTCGTATTTAATGAGCAACACTTATAAATCCTTTGTTATCCAGACCATCCACTACATCTTCAATATATTTTGATTCAAAGTGAGGTTTAAGGTCATAAACAAGCTCGATAAGTTGATCGCGACTATATGTTTTATCTTCCTCCTTGAAGTTTCGTTCAGCGTAAATAATGGTTGATCTAAGTTCCAGCTCCCGGGCGTTGTATTCGCCAAATTCACTGATCGCTGCATCCATTTTCGATTTTGCCCGGCGGATGCTGCTAGCAGCTTTTTCTACAAACTGAGTATGATTAGCCCCCTGTTTAATCCGGAAGCCCCTAGTTTCAGAATTGACATAATTAATTTCAATGCCCCCGTGGTGTTCGATAATCTTTAAA
>JGI24708J26588_10003311_pt1 | contig 11709 bp, 9 predicted proteins | sample BioPla1DNA2_FD_26588 | JGI IMG/M metagenome (IMG submission 26588) | reverse complement strand
CTGCGGGGGTTTCTTGTTTAGGGTGCTAGAGTTCAGTAGTTCCAAAGGTGCTCAGGTAATCCTCGAGAAAACCCTCGGCACTGGCATCGGTGAGGGGATGCTGGGCTATCGCCTTGAGCAGTTCTGGGCTTACGGCTGCGCCGTGGCCCCCCGCCAAGAAGAACTCCAGAACCTGACGGGAGTTCTTAAAGCTGGCTCCCAGCACCTTGGTTTCCCAACCATGGCTATCGATCATCCTGACCAGATCCCTGACAACCTCCACTCCATTGGCAGAGACGTTGTCAATTCTGTTCACATAGGGGGCTAGATAGGCTGCCCCGGCCTTAGCCGCCAGAAATCCCTGGTGGGCAGTGGCCACCGCGGTGGCAGTGATCTTCATGCCCTCCTGGGCCAGGATCTTTATGGCCTTGAGGCCCTCCAGAGTAACGGGGATTTTCACAAACACGTTTTCATGCCAGCTGCTCACCAGGCGGGCTTGGTTCAAGATATCTGCAAAGTCCGTGGCCACCACCTGGGCATGGACTCGCTTATCGTTTCCAATAATCTCAAAGATCTTCTGCACCGCTTCAGCGGTCCTGATCCCGGCACGGGCTACTAGGCTCGGGTTGCAGGCTACACCATCAATGGGCAGGATACCCGACCAATACTCGATTTCCCGCAGATCAGCAGAATCGATGAATAGCTCCATCTCAGATCACCTCATCTGAAGAAATGTACGGCTCTTACTTCAAGTATACTACCTGCTGTGCTAAAAACGGCCGGCCTTTTTTGCGGCCGAAGCTGGGGGCCTTAAGTACCTTAGGTAGGGACTCTCACTGCGCGGCTTTCCGTTTTTGTGGCGGAAATAGCTCACAAAAAGCCGCTGCTTAGCTCGGGTTACTGCCACATAGAACAGCCGCCTCTCTTCCAACTCTCGACCCTGTTTCAAAGCTCCATAGTTGGGAAACTCCCACTCACTCATACCCGCCAAGAACACCACATCGAACTCCAGACCCTTGGCTTGATGCACCGTGATGCAGACCACCTTGCCCTCCAAATCCATGCGATCGATGTTGCGGGCCAAGGCAGCGAAGTTGGTTAGCGACTCCAACGCCTGCATGGGGGACAGCCGCAGATCATCGTGGGCTAAGGCGGTCCTGTGCAGTTCCCGCAGATTCTCCACTCGGCGTGGTTCTTTGGCGTAGTGTTCAGCCAGCCCGCTTTGCCGCAGCACCACTTCCATGAGCTGCGCCGGTCTCACCCGGGGCAGAAGGTCGCGCCATTCTGAGATCAGGTAGGCAAACTCCACAAACTGGGGCCTCACTTTGCTGATAAACTCCTGCCTGGCCTGGAGCTGCTCCCGAGCCAAAGGCAGCAGTACCTTCAGGAGGCTGAAGGTTGCCGCCACATCAGCCTGAGCCCTGTGGGTCGGCGTTTCCTCCAAGTGAAGCTGGGCGGCCAGATCCTCAAGACGGTAGCTGCGAGCGTCAATGAACCGCTTGGCCAAGGCCAGGGTATCGTAGTGATGCCCTACGGTGAAATTCACCCCATGGCGCCTCGCTGCCCCCTCGAGCATACCCAGATCGAATCTGGCGTTGTGGCCCACCAAGAGAGCCCCCTGCGCAAACTGGGCAAACTCCGCGAGCACCCGCCGGGGATCTTCGCCCTGGGCCTGCAGCAGTTCGTCGGACAGGCCATGGACGCGCTGGCTGAGACCTACGCTCTTGGAGGGTTTGAGCAGTTTCTGGAAGGTGTCCACGTGCCTCCCCTGGCGGATTTTGTAGGCAGCCAGTTCCACGATCTCATCTTCAGATGGATCGAGCCCCGTGGTCTCGCAGTCGAAAATGACCACCGTATCCTGGGCAAAGGCCTCAATAAGCCGGAGGAAAGGATCGCCCACGGCAAAGGTATCCATGGAAGCGAGATCGGCTAAGCGCAGTCCCGTGGGGCGCATTCTTTCCACGGCCTCCAAGGTTGCTTCACCGATGCCCCGGCCGGGACGGCGCAGCATCCGGCGGAGACTCACGCTGTCCTCGGGGTTCAAGAGGAACCTCAAGTAAGCCATGACGTCTTTCACTTCCTGCCTGCGGAAAAACTCGTAGGTCTCCACGGTAAGATGGGGTACTCCCTGAGCTTGCAGGCCCTGGGAAATCACACTGGCCCGTCCATTGGAACGGCAGAGAACCCCCATCCTGTCATAGGGCACCCCTTCCCCATGCAGAGACTGAATGGTTTGGGCTATCCAGCTGGCTTCTCCCCGTTCATCATGGGCTCCATGAATAACGATCGGTTCACCTTGAACCGCGCTGCTCACCGGCTCCGAGGGAGTGCCCCCAAAAGAAGTAGCCACCCTTCCCGCCGCCTCCAGCAGCGTCCTGGTGGAGCGGTGGTTTTCTGTGAAAGTCATGCGCCGCACATTGGGGAAGTCTTGGCGAAAGCGGGAGATAACCTCATCGGGCGTGGAGCCTCGCCACTCATAGATGGTCTGATCGAAGTCTCCTACCAGCACCAGACTCTGGGCCCGGGCCGCCAATCTGGCGATGATCTCGTATTCCGCTAGATGGGTATCCTGCATCTCGTCCACCTGGATCAGGGCAAAACGGTCCCGCCAGTCCTCCCAAAGGGGTCCCCCAGGCGCCAGCGCCCGGCTCGTCTCCACAATCAAATCGGCGAAGTCCAGACCGCCCATGCTGCGCAGCTCTGCCTGGTACCTCTGGAGATCTGCCGGGGCATCCCCATGTAGCCCCTGCTTACGGGTCTTCAGCTTCAGATCGTGGAGTTTGTGATACACCTTTTCAGGTCCTTCCAGACCACTGCCTAACCTCAACTGGCGGATAATCTCCTGGGCATCGTCTTCATCCACAATCACGAAGTCCTGGGGAAGCCCCACCTTTTTGGCTCCTAGGCGCAGAATCCAGGCGCAGAGTCCGTGAAAGGTCTTGGTCACCACCCGCTCACTGCCGGGGCAGTAGAGCTGGATGCGCTCGCTCATCTCCCGGGCAGCCCGGTTGGTNAANGTGACNCAGAGNACCCTCTCCGGCGGAACGCCTGAAGAGACTGCCTTGGCCACGCGGTGCGCTAAAGCAAAGGTCTTCCCTGTACCTACTGAAGCCTGCAGCAGGATGTGCCTGTCCAAACAGTTGATAAACGCCGCCTGCGCCGGTGTTGGTCTTTTGTGCACAGCAACCCCTCCCCATCCCTGTTTTGCCAGTTCTGCACCGGCAGGGAAAAACCTCCCGGAAAAGGAGGGCGGGCCTTTTTCGGAGCCCGTATAGCAGGACTTTCCATCCCAGCGTGGAACCATTTGACATAGCTGCGGCTGCGGGCATGGGCTGCGGGATACCTAACCACCTGGAGGGATGGCTTTGGCCAATGAATTCTACCAAACGCTCGGAGTAGCCCCAGACGCCTCAGAACAAGAAATAAAGCGAGCATACTTTAGGTTAGTGCGAGTCCATCCTCCAGAAAAGGATCCAGAACAGTTCCAAACGATACGCCGGGCCTACGAGATCCTGAGGGATCCCAAGTCCCGGGCCAATTACGATTCCCTCCAGAGCCACGGGCAGACAATCCGAGCGCTCATGGAAGAAGCAGAGAACTATTCAGATCAGGAAAGATGGGGTCAGGCCGCGAGCACTTACCAGAAGATCCTTAGCCTTGCCCCAGGCCTGGATTGGGCCCAAGATAGTCTGGGCCTGTGTTATATTGAACTTCATGACTGGGAACGGGCAGAGAGGGTATATCAAGAGCTCACTGAAGCAAACCCCACCGTTCCCCTTTATTGGTCCCGTTATGGGTATTTGCTGTACAGCAAAGGAAAGCACCTTGACCAAGANTACTATTTGCGCCAGGCAATGCACTACTACCTGCGCGCCAAGGAACTGGAACCCCGCAGTTCCAAGCATTATGTGGATGTAGCCTCCTGCCATGTGGCTCTCGGCGATTACCCAACCGCGCTGGAGTGGGTGGATGCGGCCATCTANGCCGATAACGTGATCGACCGCGACGATTTGGATCTGTTCAGCGTGAAGGCCATGCTCCAGCCCCATGTGGAGGGGCTGGATTTCATCCCCGCTCTGCTCCAGGAAATCAGGAACGGCTTCGGTCAGGATCAGGAGGTTCTCCTGGCGGCGGCCCACTATTTTGCTGGTGAGGCCGTTTCTTTGTTGAAAGCGCGCAAGTTCCTGCCAGCCTTAGCCTTGGCAAANCTGGCCCAAGATTTGGATCCCACAGACAGCGACATCAAAGAACTCCACGACATCCTGGAACCCCCGGGTTTTGCCGAGTTGGAGTTTCGGAGCCTGAGACAGGATCCTGAAGTGCTGGAAGCCCTGGTGAGCGTGGCGGCCCTCAACCTCATGGTCAACAGCGGTGAGGCTGAAGACCCAGAAGCGGTCTTCGACCGCATCATCTGGAAGCTGATGGCCGACCAATGCCAAGGTCTGACCAGCTCCCTACACCACGTGCAGACGCACTATCCCTGGACCTGGAAGCAGCAGGAAAACGGGTGGAAGATCCTGCAGGAGCTAGCTGGAACCTGGTCCGAGCTTACCAGGCTGCGCAGTGACTACAGAGTCGTCCAGCCCCTCACTGAGCTGGCTGTGACCGTTGTACTTATTTACTACGGTCTCCCTAAGGATGAAGAGTACAACAGACAGTTGTTTGACGCACTGGCCAGTTATGATCTGCAAACCGTCTATACTGGAGCCAAACGGGTGCGGGATTCCTACGGGCGCATCTATGAAATCGCGCGAGACTTCTTCGACAATCTCATTGAGAGCTGTGAACGGCAAAGCGGTCCCACCAGCAGCCCTACCCCGTCCAGCCGCGGCCAAGCCGCAGGCTCCGGATGTCTGCTGCCAGTTCTCCTGCTTGTGGCCTTGATGGCCCTGCTTTCCTTCTTGTAGTTCCGAGACCAAGACAGAAGTCCGTTTTGTGGAGATGGAGGGATAGTAATGCCCCAGACCAGAGACCGCAAGGAATACCGCCTGGAGATTATGATCATCCTCTTCGCCTTCTGCGTGCTGGCCATGGCTTCGTTGGTGGTAGCCGTTCGCTTGTACCGCGAGGGCGGGACCGGTTTCGTTCCCAATGCTTTAGTAGTCTTTTCCGTTTTCGGACTGATGGGCGGCGTGACCGGGTTGATCGTGGAAGCAAGGCAGCTGGCCTCCCCTCCCCCTCCCCCGCCTGCACCCCCAGCCGCTGATCCCCAGCCCGAGAGCATTGTTAAGGTCCGCCTGGGCAGGTTTGTGGATGCACTGGAGGAGCAGAACAGGTCGCTGCGCGCAGATAAGGCAGAACTGCAGGAAGAAGTGCTCGAGCTGAAGGGCGAGATCCACCGCCTGGAGCAGACCATCAGTCAGTGGCAGCAGCGCAGCGTGGAGATGTTCCGCCTTATGGAACGAGTCCTCAACAGCGACAACGTGATCAACGAAGCTTATATCCAAGCCATGCTCAGAACCAAGAAGCATTTTGCGGGGCTGGTGGCGCCCATGGGTGTGGCGGTGATCGAACCGGAGCGGGGAGACCGCTTCGACGATCAGCTCCACCAGGCGGTGGAAGTGGCCCAAGACGCTTCACTGGAACCTTGGACGGTGACCGCCTGCCTGGAATGGGGATACACCATCAATGGGCAAGTGGAACGACCGGCCCGGGTGATCATATCCAGGACGGAATAGAGGAGGAAAGGTTATGCAGGCACAAAAGCAGCTGCCCGTGGGCATCGATTTTGGCACCTCCACCTCGGTGATTTCTGTGTTTCGAGACGGAGAGCCCTATCCTGTTCCCGACAGCAGCAATAGGTTTAAGTCCCCCATAGTTCCCTCCCTCGTGGCCTTGGACAGCCGCGATCGCTTGATCGTAGGCGAACAGGCCAGGGCCAATGTGGATCTACCGGGCCGGGGGGTGCGGGAAGTGAAGCGCACCATGGACAGTCCCCAACCTGTGAAGTTGGGTGATCGAGAATACAGGCCCGAAGTGATTGCCAGTATGGTCATAAAGAAGCTCAAGGAGAATGCCGAGGCGCGCTTTGGCCCCATTACAGAAGTTGTCCTGAGCGTGCCGGCCATCTTTTCAGAAGTGGGCAAGTACAACACTAAACAGGCGGCCAAGCTGGCCGGGCTCAATGCCATTCACCTGATCAGTGAACCCACCGCGGCAGCACTTGCCTACGGCATCCGCAACCTAGATGCGGACGAAAAGGTATTGGTGTTTGACTTCGGCGGAGGCACGCTGGACATCAGCGTCATCGAAATGATGGACGGTGTGCTCGATGTGAATGGAACTTTTGGCGATCCCCACCTGGGAGGCAAGGACTTTGATGAAGTCTTAATCAACCTGGCGGTGAGCAAGTTTAAAGCTCAAGAGGGCCCCGATGTGGAAGTCTCCGCGCGCGATCTGAGCAAACTCAAAGAAGAAGCAGAGGCGTGCAAGATCGCCCTTTCTGAACAGGAAGGGTTTACCATCATGATTCCCTTCTTTGGCTCGCGGGATGGCATCCCCCTCGATCTGGAAGTGGACATTTCCAGAGACGAGTTTGTCGCTGCCTGCTCCCATCTTTTGGCCCGTGCCCGCCAGTGCCTGGAATCTGCCCTGACTGCCTCCAAAGCCACTCCCGAGTCCATCCAGCGGGTTTTGATGGTGGGCGGCACAACGTACATCCCCGCGGTGCGGGAGATGGTGGCCTCGGTGTTCAACTGCCCCATCTCCACCGATGTCCCACCCGATCTGGCGGTTTCCATGGGGGCAGCCATCATGGCCCATCTGAAACAGCAGACGGAGGCAGATGGAGAAGCTCCCCTGCAGCTTATTGACAGCTACGCCTACGGCATCGGAGTTGAGGTGGCGGACATAGTGCACGGACAGATCCAGTTGACCTATGATCCCCTCAGTGCGCCCAACACCACCATCCCCTATTCCGTGTCCAAGAACTACAATCTGCTGTGGCCGGACCAGGAGTCCATAGAGGTGCGGGTATTCCAGACCCTCAATCCCCACACCAATTCTTTGGCAGAAGCGTATTTCACCGGGATTTCAGCGGTTATTGAGGACATCCCCCCGTCTCCAACGGGAATACCGCATCCCATCCGCATCGACTTCAGCATCAACACAGACCAGATGATCGAACTGCGGGCCCAAATCCCCACCACCGGACAGTCCCTGATCGTCCGGGCCAACACCAACGAACTCCGCCTGGAGGATCCGGAGGAGTTCAAAAAACTAAAAGACCAGGTTGATGATCTTTGGTAAGAACAGCAAAAGGAGCACCTTAGCCTCTACGAGGCGGTGCTCCTTTAATATTCAGACCGATGTGGAGGTTCTTCCCTGGGAAGCAGCCGCTGGGCCCCGTCGCTTCTAGTCACGCAGCGCCCTTTTCGGGGAATCGCTTCACGTTTCTAGCTGGGAACCTCTATCTCCAAAAGCGGAGCATTCTGCTGCGCGCCGTAAAGATCCCCTGCCGAAGGGTGATCCGAGGGTACGTGTTTGAGAATGGACATCTTGATCCCCTGGCAGTCGTCGACGAACCAGATGCCCAAGACGCTTTCCACGGGAAGTTTGTACAGCTCAGCCAAGAGCTCCTTGGTCAAAACACCTGAGGCCTTCACCGCCTCGTAGTTCTCCCTCTGAGCGAAGAACACATCCAGAGTGGTGACAAAGGGCGAAGCATTCTTGCTGCGGATCACGGTAGCCAGGTCCTTGAGCTTCACTGCGCCCTCCCTCCCTTCGCTGCAATGGTCTCAATGGTGGTGCGGAAAGGCTCCTTAGGATCATCCAGGGGCCAGGCATGCCAGATGCTGAATTCATACACTTCACCCACGGGCACCGCCCGCCCCGGAGAGAAGGGGATGGCGATGTTTCCGGCGGTACTCAGCCTCCCGGGGAAACCGTGGTGGGAGATGGTTGAACTGGCAAAGGAGCAGACGCTGTCCGCCAGCTTCTGAGTTTCCGCGACCACATCAATGAGCACGCAGATCTCGTGACCCTGCACATAGGGCGTGGGCTCGAAGGGCCCCAACACCGCATCTTTACCGTAGACCTTGAAGTTCAGGGCATAGCTGTCTTCTGCTAAGTAGGAGAAATAGTCCTCAACGATGTCCCTGCTTTCCTCGAGGATCAGTTCCACATTCGCCACTACCTGGGGATCCCGCATCCCGGCAATGCAGATGCTGCGGTAGCCGGTTTTGGCTGCGCCCTCCAGCTTTACGGTGTAGGCAGGCGCCTCGATCCACCTGGCTCCGCTCACCCGCACTGTCACTTCATCCAGCTGCGTATACACAGCTTGGCTGATATCCAGATCCCCGCCCGGGTTAGCCTCTCGATTGGGATCACTGCGCTCGTAGAAGGCGTGTCCGGTGACGCTTTCTGGTGTGCAGCGGCGCTTGGGGTTAGTGGGGCGCACGTCGAAGTGATCCTCCCGAATTATCCCCAACAGTCCGTCATTCCCGCTGCCGGGGGTGGCCGCCAAGGCCCCATCTTCCATCACTTTCCCAAAATGCATGGCCAGTCCCTTGTCAAAACCGTGGAGCAGAGGGATGGCCGCGTACAGCCCCACATCCAGGGACCGCCCGGCGATTACTCCGTCCAGATCTGGGTTCTGCTCCCACAGATCCATGATCACTTCCGGGCCCACCTGGGCCACAATGCGCTCCGCCTGAAGCACGCTCTCTGCACTCAAGTTTTCTTCCAGCGCCGGATGGGGTACAATCCGCCGCGCCCTTTTTCCCTGCTTCAAACCGGACAGCAGATAATCCTTGGCGATCTCGCTCCATACTACCCCCAGCTTCAGCGATAGGCTGTGTTGAGAGCAGATATCCTCGATCAGGTCCAGAACCAACCTGGTGGTGCCGTCCGCACCACAGCCTCCAGCTGAAATGATGAAGGGCACTCCATTAGCCTTGGCGATGGTGATGATCAGCTCCAAGTCCCTGCGCAGCGCTTCCTCCGCCATGACGGGCTTGGCGGCACCCAGGTAATAGGGCCCTGCATCAGTGGTTGTGCCCTGGGCGATGACAAAATCCAAGTCGTAGTCCATGGCCCGCTCTAGGGGATTCTGTCTACCCCGTGGCCCATGAATGATGTGGCTGAGAAGATCCTCAGCTCCTTTTTCCGCAACATGCCGTACTCCTTCCTCTAGTCCATTAACTCCGCCAGCTCTTGGGCGATCTGCGCAAGGTCTTTCCCCTTGGTGAACTCCAGGCAGGTTCCCGTGGGGTAACGGGTCTTTTCGATCCAGCGGGGCGGAATCTGCGCAGCACCCACGCTAGCCCCCAGCAGCGCCCCCACTATGGCTCCGATGGTATCCGCATCACGGCCGAAGTTCCCGCTGTAGATCACTCCCCGGCGGAAATCGCCTTGGCTCAAACGGAAGAGGGCAAAGGCCTGGGAGACAGCTTCGGGAACAGCTGCCTTGTAGGTGGTCCACAGCTCCGTGTGGAGGGGCACCCAGCACTCCTCCAAGGTTTCGTACTGGTCAACGATGGCCATGGCCTTACTGAAGGTGTAGTAGAACCAGGAGTCACCTGGGATTACGCTCTTCGCAGCGGCGATCACATCGTCGACACCTCCGCCAACCATGGCGCAGGCTACTCCCACGGCGACAGCCTGGGCACCCCAAACACCATCCCGGAAGTGGCTCACCTCCGCATCGATCTGGGCAAAGCGGGCCGCCTTCTCCAAATCTCCGGCACAGACGATGCCGATGGGCGCCGCCCGCATGGCCGCTCCGTCACTGTGGTGGTAAGCGTTGTACATCCCGGTATAGGGGGGCTTTAGGCCCCTTCTCAAGTTAACCACGGCCTCGATCTCGCTGGAACCGCCTCGGTGGAAATCCTCCTGGTAGAGGATGTATTTCTCCCAGGCCGCCACCACAGCTTCTGTGGAGAACTGTCCCCCGCAGTCAATTAAGGCCTGAGCCGTGAGCAGNGCAAATTCCGTATCATCTGTNCTCCAGGAGGCCTCTGCGGTGAAATCCATGGTGATGCCAAAGCGCTGGTGATTGGCTTCTGTCCGGGAAGCATCGCCGAAGGAATCACCAATAGCCAGTCCCGCCAATGCTCCAAAAGCCTTATCAACCTTTCTCCGTTCGTCCATCATGGTAATCACTCTTTCGTTGAAATGCTGTCAAATCTCTCTGCTTGAAGCAAAGTGCGTCGGGCGAGCTGATCAAAACTGGAATTATCAAAGCCCTGCAGGCTCGTGCGGATTCGATTTTTCAAGGGAGCAATCCACTTCTGGGGAAGGGCCGCTGCGCCCAGCAAGACTCCTACAATGGAGCCCACGGTGGCACCATTGCAGTCCGTATCCCAACCGCCCATTACTGCATAACAGATGGAACGCTCAAAATCTCCTTTCCCGAACAGCAGGGCTGCGGTTACCAGGGCAGCGTTGTTGATGGTGTGCACCCAGTGGTAACGCCCGTAGCGCTCGCTGATCTTGTCCATGGCTGATTCGAAGCTGTGCCCGCCGGCATCATAGAGGCTGAGAGTAAAGCGGATGGCCTCGCTCAGGCGGCTCTTGGCGGGAATAAAACTTAAACCCACCTGGATGATGTCCCGGATCTCCGTGAGCGTAAAGCTTGCCGCGATCATGGCCGCCACAAACATCTCCCCGTAAATCCCGTTTTTGGTGTGGCTAATTATCGCATCACGGTAGGCCAGCTCCGCGGCGAGCCGGGGATTACCCGGGGCAATCCAACCCCAGAGATCAGCCCGGATTTGGGCGCCGATCCATTCCCGGTAGGGGTTGCGAAAACGCGCCGTTTCAGGGGGTTCTAGCAGCCTCAAGGCGTTGAGGTAGGCCACCCGCTCCGCNGTGAACACCTGCAGCACGGGGAGGGTGGTCAGCCAGGTCTGCAGCACATCCTCTGGCGTAAACCCCGGACCAAACTGTTCCGCCACATGGAGGTTGAGCATGGAGTAGTTAAGGTCATCATCCTCCGGCATACACACAATGTTCTCTTTGAGGGCCTCCACGTAAGACCTATGCCATGTGTATTCCCGGAACACTTCCTCGGGCACGCCCTGGGCGGTGAAATAGTCGCTGAGGGGCCAGCGCCCGCTGGCTTCCAAGAGCGCGCGAATCCAGCTGCGGGGCTTACCTTCCACGGGTTTGCCCAAAAGGCAACCCGCGGCCCGGCCCAGCCATCCCCCTTTGATTTTGTCTTCCACCTGGGCGGGATCCAGATCCCCAGAAGACGGCCAACGTTCCGGCGCTGCGGCAGCAAAAATGGCGGCAAGTTCCGAAGGCTCATCTCGCTCCCAGGGCCCTGGTTCCAGGACGGCCAAACGCTGCCAGAACGTCTCTGTCCAGTGCCGCAGCTGGGCCAGATCCCGGGCCTGTTCCTTCATTTCCTGCCACTGGGCACGGAGCTCCTCCACCTGTTTCCCTTCTTCTTGGGCTTGGGTGAACTCGTGCTCTAACAGTTCTTCCGGTTTGATCCATGTGATTCTCAAATTGCTACCTCCGTTCTCCCTGGCCCAGGCGTAAGCCCAAAGCGGCTAGGTCCTGGACGAGCTGCAGATAATCCCGGCCAGCCAGATGGGGCAAGCAAATCCCCCGCAGCTTGGCCAGGACAGGCAGCCAGCCGGCAAAGGCGGGATGATCGTGTGCGCTTCCCGCTCCGCAAAGCGCCCCCACCACCGCGGGCAGGCTGTCGGCAAGCTTGGGAAAGGCCAGGGCATACATGATGCCGCGCTCCAAATCACAGTCCACTAAAGCAGTAATGGCAAAGGC
>JGI24708J26588_10003306_pt1 | contig 11721 bp, 9 predicted proteins | sample BioPla1DNA2_FD_26588 | JGI IMG/M metagenome (IMG submission 26588) | reverse complement strand
GTGGTGCTATATTTGTTCTTAAGAATATCAATAACAGCATCAATCGAGATAGCAGAAACAGGATTCATCCTTTCTACATGGTCTATATCTCAGATGAAGGTGAAGTGATAACAGATTATCTAAATCCAAAGGAACTTCTTGATACATTAAGGCTTTTATCTCGTGGATATAAGGAACCTTTCTGCGAGTTATGTAAGAAGTTTAATGAAGAAACAAGAGATGGAAAGGACATGGAGGATATTTCACTTCTTTTAAGTGATGCAATTAACTCTGTTGTGGATGTTAAAGAAGAGTCTGATATTGATAGTCTGTTTAGGGCCGGAGGAACGTCTGCGCTGCTTTCTACTGTGAATGGAATAGATGATTTTGAACTTATATCGTTCTTTGTTGTGAGGTGATAGAAGTGATTGATTTACCAAAAAAGACGCTGTTTAATAGAAGAATACCAAAGCAAAAGTTTTATGAAAATCTAGATATTTCTTCGTCTTTAAAAAGGTCTTTCATAGATGAAATAAAAACTATATATTGGAGAAATAAGATTTCGGAAGAAACGGTTAATATCAAAGCTGGAGAAGATGTTAATGAGATCCAGGTATTTCTTGTAAACTTGAATCAAAAGTCTCTTAATGAAAGAGTGCTTATTCAAATAGATAGGGAGATTCCATACCATATCTTATTTCTTCTTAAGTATGAGGATTCATATCAGGCTGCCATAGGCTATAAAGAAGAAGCGGAAGCAGGAACAAATGCTTTTAAGGTTGCAGGATTTTACTATACGGATTGGATGAAGGAAGAGGACTTACCGATAACATTAAAGGGCTTAGACCTTGATGCGGTCTATGAGAACCTTTTAAGGGATATTGGCGGTGAAAGGCTTAATATCAATGAAGATGAAAGTATAGAAGAGTCTGTAGAAAGAGATGAAAAGATCCAGGAGCTTGAAAGTAAAATAGAAAAGCTTGAAAGTAAACGAAGAAAGACAAAACAGCTGAATAAGAAAATGAAAATAAATGATGAGATTAGAGCATTAAAAAAAGAAATTAGGAACTTAAAGTAAGGAGAGCATGATGGAAAAAATGAAGTTTGAGACTGACGATTTAAGTCAGAAAAACGTTGAGAAAATAGGGGAACTTTTCCCTAACTGCATTACGGAAACTAAAGATGAAAATGGTAAGCTTAAAAAAGCGATTGACTTTGAAATGTTAAAGCAGATGCTTTCTGACGATGTTATAGATGAAGGCGATGAAGCCTATGAGTTCACATGGGTAGGTAAGAAAGAAGCTATGGTAGAAGCTAATAAGCCTATTAGAAAAACTCTTAGACCATGTAAGGAAGAGTCTAAGGACTGGGATAATACGGAGAATCTCTATATCGAAGGAGATAACCTTGAAGTTCTGAAACTCTTACAGGAAAGTTATCTTAATAAAATCAAGATGATTTATATAGATCCGCCTTATAATACAGGTAATGATTTCATCTATAACGATGACTTCAAGATGGATAGTGATGTATATAAGGATGAGACTGGTGAAGTTGACGAAGAAGGCAATAGACTCTTTAAGAATACTGATACCAACGGAAGATTCCATTCTGACTGGTGCTCAATGATGTATTCAAGGCTTATGCTGGCAAGGAATCTGCTTTCGGAAGATGGGGTTATCTTTATATCTATAGATGATAATGAGCAGGAAAATTTAAAAAACATATGTAATGAAATCTTTGGAATAAATAATTATGTTGGAGAGATTATCAGAAAAACAAAGTCGATGACTGCAGACAATAAAACAGGTTTCAATTTGCAACATGAATCTGCATATATTTATTCGAAAAATCGTGAAAAAGTATTTTTGATAGGAAAGGAAAAGGAATTTAAGAATTATTCAAATCCAGATAACGATCCTAATGGAGATTGGTGTTCAGGCGATCCAAGTGCAAAAAGCGGTGGAGAAACAACACGATTTGAAATTGCAAATCCTTATACAGGAAGAAGTGATTATCCGCCTAAAGGACGATATTGGGCTTTTTCTGAACAGACTTTAGATAAGTATATAAAAAGAGGCAAGATAAAATTCAAAAAAGAATATAGAGAAAATGAACGTGGTTTTATTTTTAAAAGATACAAAAATGATGCCCAAAATATATATGAACCAGTAAATAGTTTAGAATTTGATGATAATAAATTTATGAATCAAGCAGCGACAATTGAATTGAAGAACTTATTTAATAATGATTTCTTCACCTATCCAAAGCCAATTAGATATATAAAAGAAATTATTAAAACCATGAGATATTCAGAAAGCAGTATTGTACTTGATTTCTTCTCTGGCTCGGCAACTACAGCACATGCTGTTATGGAGTTAAACGCTGAGGATGGAGGAAACCGTAAGTTTATCATGGTGCAACTTCCAGAAGAGTGTGATGAGAAATCTGCAGCATATAAGGCTGGTTATAAGAATATCTGCGAAATTGGTAAGGAACGCATTAGACGTGCAGGAGAGAAGATTAAAGCTGATAATGCTGATAAAGAAGGCATTGAGGATCTTGATACAGGGTTCAGAGTTCTTAAGCTTGATGATACAAATATGAAGGATGTTTACTATACTCCTGATAAATATAGTCAGAGAAGCTTGTTTGATTTAGAATCAAATATCAAGGAGGATAGAACAGAACTTGACCTTCTGTATGGATGTCTGATTGAGTGGGGAATACCACTGAATAAGTCTTATGAATCTATGGACATAGATGGTAGCATGGTTCATATCTATAATGACGGAGATCTCATTGCGTGCTTTGATGAAGATATTTCAGAGGATGCTATTAAGAAAATAGCTAAGATGGAACCTCTTAGAGCTGTATTTAGGGATTCAAGCTTTAAGACAAGTTCAGAAAAAATAAATGTAGAAGAAATATTTAAACTCCTTTCACCAGAAACAAGTGTAAGGGTTATATAAGAAAGGAAATGTATAAATGAAGAAAATGAAGCTAGAAACCTCTGATTCAAGCAGATTGTATACAAAAAGAGTGGGGGGGGTACTGCCCGAGGTAGTAACTGAAATTAGGGATAAAGATGGAGAAATCAAGAAAGTAATTGATTTTGAAAAACTAAAAATATTATTAACTGAAGCAGATGAGATAGCAGATCCAGACGATGAAAAATATGAATTTACCTGGGTGGGTAAGAAAGAAGCTATGATAGAAGCTAACAAACCTATTAGAAAAACTCTTAGACCGTGTAAGGAAGAGTCTAAAGACTGGGATAATACGGAGAATCTCTATATCGAAGGAGACAATCTTGAAGTTCTGAAACTCTTACAGGAAAGCTATCTCAATAAAATCAAGATGATTTATATAGATCCGCCATATAACACGGGTGATGATATTCTTTATAAAAATGATTACAAAATGTCGAATGATGAATATCAGGAAGAATCTGGTGAAATTGATGATGAAGGTAATATTTTATTCAAAAATACCGATACCAATGGAAGGTTTCATTCTGATTGGTGCTCTATGATGTATTCTAGGATTAGTCTAGCGAGAAATTTGCTTTCGGATGATGGATTTTTCGCAATAGCAATCGATCATAATGAATTGTTTAATTTAGGGGAAATTTGCGATGAAGTTTTTGGTTGTGATAATAGAATAGGTTTAATATCCGTTGTTCATAAACCAGAAGGTCGAAATCAAGCAAAATATATCGGACCAAGCAACGAGTTTATGCTCATTTATATAAAAAATGATGACAAAGCTAAAATGAGACATGTTGCAATTGATGATGATCAAATTGCTAAATTTGATTGTAGAGATGAAAAAGGTGCTTATAAATTAAAAAACTTTATAAGGTTAGCTGATGGCAAATATAGTTTGCGTAGCTCAAAACCAGATTTTTGGTATCCGATTTGGGTTTCAGATGATTTGGAGATACTATCTATTAAAGAATTTAAAGGCTCAAGTGCAGTGTATCCAGTTACAATTACTGGTGTCGAACGTACATGGAAAACTACAAAGGAGACGGCACAAGAGAGAATAATGAATAATGATATTATTGCTAAACAAGAAAATGGTGAAATTCTAATATACGAGAAATTAAGAGAAGACCAGGTGATTAAGACGCACTGGGTAAACAAAAAATATCACGGTTTTCATTATGGAACTAAATTATTAGATGAATTATTAAATGTTAAGACTTTTGATTTTCCTAAATCGTTATATTTGATGCATGATATATTTAAATTGTTTACAGAAAAAGATGATATTATTCTTGATTTCTTCTCTGGGTCAGCTACATCAGGACATGCAGTTATGCAATTGAATTCAGAAGATTTAAATGATAGGAAATTTATACTTGCACAAATTCCAGCAAGTTGCGATGAAAAATCTGAAGCATACAAAGCTGGATATAAGAATATTTGTGAAATAGCTAAAGAACGATTGAGACGTGCTGGAGAGAAGATTAAGGAAGATAATGCTGACAAAGAAGGCATTGAGAATCTTGATACAGGATTCAGAGTGCTTAAAGTTGATGATACTAACATGAAAGACGTTTACTATACTCCGGATGAATATAGTCAGAGAAATCTGTTTGATTTAGAATCAAATATCAAGGAAGATAGAACAGAACTTGATTTACTCTATGGATGTCTAATTGATTGGGGACTTCCACTGAACCGTTCATATGAGAGCAAAGAGATAGAGAGTAGCATGGTTCATATCTATAATGACGGAGATCTCATTGCGTGTTTTGATGAAGATATTACAGAAGAAGCCATTAAGAAAATAGCTAAGATGGAACCTCTTAGAGCTGTATTTAGGGATTCAAGCTTCAAAACAAGTTCAGAAAAAATAAATGTAGAAGAAATATTTAAACTCCTTTCACCAGAAACAAGTGTAAGAGTTTTATAAAGGAGGGCAAGGAATTGAAATTAAAATTTAAGCATCAGAAGTTCCAGGCAGATGCAGCAAAAGCTGTAGTTGATGTTTTTAAGGGACAACCCTTTTTAACGCCAACATATCTTATGGACTCAGGTAAAGGTGCATATCAGATATCTATTGGAGCTAATGATTTTACAGGTTGGTCAAACCATAAATTAGTGCCAGAAATGAATAACCAGGTGATTCTTGAAAATATAAATAAAATTCAAAGAGCAAACGGGATTAAACCATCAAAAGACTTAGAAGGAATGTATAATCTTACCATTGAAATGGAAACAGGAACTGGTAAGACATATACATACATAAAGACAATGTATGAATTAAATAAGCATTATGGTTGGAGTAAATTTATTATCGTTGTGCCAAGTATTGCCATAAGAGAAGGTGTGTATAAATCCTTTGAGATTACACAGGATCATTTTGCGGAGGAATATGGAAAGAAGATTAGATTCTTTATCTATGACTCTAAGAGACTCACTGAGATTGATAGATTTGCATCTGATAACAATATCAATGTTATGATTATTAACTCACAGGCATTTAATGCAACAGGTAAAGATGCAAGAAGAATCCGTATGAAGCTAGATGAGTTCCGCTCAAGACGTCCTATTGATATTCTTGCACAGACAAATCCAATACTTATTATTGATGAACCTCAGTCTGTTGAAGGCAAGAAGACAAAGGAAGGTCTTAAAGACTTTAATCCTCTTATGACCTTAAGATATTCTGCTACTCATAGAGAAAAATACAATATGATCTATAGACTTGATGCCATGGATGCTTATAACAAGAGACTTGTTAAGAAAATCCAGGTAAAGGGTATTACACAGAATGGAAATACAGCTACAGATAGCTATTTATATCTTGAAGGAATAAACCTTTCTAAAGCTGCTCCGACAGCAACAATCCAGTTTGATTGTAAGACGAAGAGCGGAATTAAAAAGAAAACCAAAAGAGTTGAAGAAGGCGATAATATCTATGTTCTTTCAGGTGAAATGGAAGAATATAAAGAAGGATATACAATAGCTACTATTGATGGAAGAGACGAATCGATAGAACTCTTAAACGGCATTAAAATGTATGCTGGGGATGTTATAGGTGAGGTTAATGAAGATGCTCTTAGACGTATCCAGATTAGAGAAACAATATTATCTCACATAGAACGTGAGAGAAAACTGTTCTATAAAGGCATCAAGGTATTGTCCTTATTCTTTATTGATGAAGTTGCAAAATACAAGCAATATGATAAATCAGGAGAAGCATATAATGGAACTTATGCTGATATCTTTGAAGAAGAATATAGAGACATCGTTGGAAATCTTCAGATTGAGTTAGGTGAAGATGAATATATTAAATACCTTAATGAAATTGATGCTAGAAGCACTCATGCAGGATATTTCTCTATCGATAAAAAAGGTAAAATGGTAGATAGTAAGCTTAAGGGAAGAAAAGGCGAAAAATACTGTGATGATGTTGATGCCTATGAGCTTATTATGAAGAATAAAGAACTTCTTTTGGATCGTAATCCTAAGAAATCACCTGTGAGATTTATCTTTTCACATTCTGCACTTAAGGAAGGATGGGACAATCCTAATGTATTCCAGATTTGTACTCTTAAGCAGAGTGGCAGTGAAGTAAGAAAGCGTCAAGAAGTTGGACGTGGTCTTAGACTTTGCGTTAACCAGGATGGTGAAAGACAGGATACATCTGTACTTGGCAGTGAAGTTCAAGACATCAATAAACTTACAGTTATTGCCAGTGATTCATATGAAAATTTTGCAAAAGGACTTCAAACTGAAATGTCAGAAGCTATTACAGACAGACCAAGAAAGGTGAATGCAGAGCTATTTGTAGATAAGACTATTACAGATGACAATGGCAATCAGCAGGTTGTTGATAGGGTTCTTGCAGACAAAATTAACTTTGGCTTGATTGTAAATGGATATGTAGACAGTGAAGGTAAACTTACAGAAAAATATTATGAAGATAAGAAAAACAATGAAATCAAACTTGCAGATGAAGTTGCTGATTCTAGCGATGCTGTAATTGAAATCATAGATTCTGTATATAATACAAGAGGTATGATTGATGATGCTAGAAAGAATAATGTTGAACTTTCTGTAGACGAAGATAAGCTTTATTCAAAAGAATTCCAGGCTTTATGGAAGAGAATAAATAAGAAATCCTATTATACTGTTGATTTTAATACAGAGGAACTTGTTGAAAAATCAATTTCAGCACTTGATGCAAAACTTCATGTTCCTAAGATTTTCTTCAAAGTTGAAACTGGAACAATGGAAGAAATCAAGTCTAAAGATGTACTGAAAAGTGGTACTGCCTTTGTGAGAGAAGAGGCAAATATTTATGGTCAAGGATCTCATGTTGTAAGATCACAGGTTCCATATGACCTCATAGGTGATGTTGTAAAGGAAACAGGACTTACAAGAAAAGCAGTTGTCAAGATTCTTACTGGAATTAGAGAAGATACTTTCGAGCAGTTTAAAGACAATCCAGAAGAGTTTATTTTAAGAGCTTCTAGACTAATCAATGAGGAAAAGGCAACAGCGATTGTTCAGCATATTTCTTATGATTTACTGGATGAAAGCTATGATACAAAACTATTTACAGAGCCTTCAATTAAAGGAAAACTCGATGTAAATGCAAGAAAATCTAAGAAGCACTTATATGATCATGTGGTTTATGATTCTACAAATGAGAAAGAGTTTTCAGAGGAACTTGATGTAAGTAATGAAGTAGCAGTATATGTTAAGTTGCCATCAGGATTCTATATATCTACACCTGTAGGTAAATATAATCCAGACTGGGCAATAGCATTCAGAGAGGGAAGCGTAAAACATATATACTTTGTTGCTGAGACAAAAGGCTCAATGCGTTCTATGGATTTAAGAGAAATTGAAAAGTCCAAGATCCATTGTGCGACAGAACATTTCAAAGCAATAAGCGGAGAAGATGTAAAATATCATGTAGTAGATAGCTATGAGCACCTACTCGAGTTGGTACAGTAATTTAAAAGATAGTGGAATACAGTGTGGAGGAGATGATTTACAATAGAGAACAATAATAATGAAAAAGATAAAAATATTATTCTTGAAGAATGGAAAACATGTGTTGATATGGCGAATTCTATAAGTTCCCGTAGGGACTCTATGAACAATGTGTTTTGCACTATGAATATTGCGATGATAGCAGCTTTATCTTTTGTTTGGGATAAAAAATCTGTTTTTATAGCTGTATCGGGCATTCTTATAAATGCCCTATGGATTAAATTTATTTTGAATTTTAAACGGTTAAATAAAGAAAAATTTAATGTTATAAATGAGTTGGAAAAATATTTGCCTTATGAACCTTTCAATAAAGAGTGGGAATATTTGACGGCAAATAAAAAATATAAAGATTGCACAAAATATGAGATAATACTAGCGATATTATTTGTTTTATTATATATAGTATTTATATGTGTCATATGGTGATAATTTGTCGCATGACAGTAAGGAGGTGAAATTTATAGTGTATAATTTATTTATTAGCCATTCTTGGGCATACAGTGATGCTTATGAACGACTTGTTGGACTATTAGATTCAAAAGAAAAATTTTTATATAAAAATTATTCTGTTCCAAAGGATGACCCAATTCACAATGCGAAGAATGACCGTGAACTCAAGGAAGCAATAAGAAATAAAATTGTTCCAACTTCATGTGTTCTTATTCTTGCAGGCGTATACTCTTCATATAGTAAATGGATTGATATAGAAATCCAGCTAGCAAATGAAATGGGTAAAAAAATCATTGCAATAGAACCGTGGGGCTCTGAAAAAACTTCTAAAAAAGTAAAAGACTCTGCGGATGTTGTGGTTAAATGGAATACAGATTCTATAGTTTCGGCAATAAGAAAATAACTTAAAAACGCGGGAGATGATATCAAATCATCTCTCGTGTTCTTTTCCTAAGTAATTATCATAGTTTTTCTTATACTGATATAGGCGGTCTTTCTCTTGCCGTGCAGCCTGGAGTTGCTCCTGGATAGCTTCGTGTTTAACTGCTAGAGCATCAATGTCTTTCAAGATATCTTTAGTTCCAGGGAGAACTTTGTTGTCCTTGAAAATCTCATCTACGGCAGCTTTATAGATGGTAAGCTGAGGGGAATACTCATCGGCAAAGGCTTTATCTTCAGGATGTTCCTTTGAATATTTGTAGATCTGTTTATACAGATCCACGATGTGTCGGTTCTCCATAAGCTTCATTTTCTTTTCAATTTGATTTTCGATTTTCTTGTTTTCTGTAAGAAGATCCTGGACTTTAGAAGCAGATTCTTTAAGTGCTTCTTCAAGTTGTTCTCTTGTTTTATATCCGGCATTTCGGACTTGGTTAATGGTATCTGCCATAGCATGAAGGTTATGCTTTGTAGCCCAAAATTCGTATCCAGGAGAGTTTTTAATCTTCTCGTTAGCACTTATATCAATTACAGATTTTACGGGCTTAAAAGGAGCCTTAGGACGCTTAGACTTGAAGTTTACTTCATGTTCTATGCGTTCTTTTATTTTGTCTTCAGTGTAGTCTTCGCCGATTCTCATGGCTCTTGTGAAACGCTTTTGTCCGTCACGTTTTCTAAAAGCGATATGCTTGCCAGTTTTTATTTCATAGCCAAAGCTATCCATGAGTTTAAGAAAATCTTCCCAGTTTTTTGCTTTCTTAATTGTTCTATCAATATCGAATTGCAGTCTGCTTTTCCAAGACTTTCCCTGTTTCTTTTGACTGAATTCATACCATGAAGTGCCACGAGTTTTGTATTTTCTCTTGTAGGCTTCATAGTATTCATCAATGACCATAAGATGGTTTTTCTCACAAAGTTTGTCGCTTTCGGTTCGGATCTTATGATAAGTCTTGGTATTAGATTTATAACATTTACCTGTTTCAAAGTTTACATTGTTAAAGATTATATGGTTGTGAATATGTCCTTTATCTACATGAGTAGCTATAACATATTCGTGTTGTCCTTTAAGGATTTTCTTCGCAAGCTCTTCTCCAATCTCATGAGCTTTGTCTGGTGTAACCTCTCCAGGATAGAAGCTTTGTATGAGGTGATGAGCTAAAACATTACCTCTAGTTTTATTTACATCTCTAGTATTTATGAATTGAAGATGTGCCGTTTCTGGTGTACATCCAAATGATGATACAAGGATTTTCTCATCAGTTTTTTTATCGTTTATAATGTAGTCGATGGCAAGATTAAGAGTTTTCTTTATAGGATGAATTTTAGTTATTGCCATATCTAATCCGTCCTTTTTATAAATTTCTTGGTAAGGATATTCTGTATTTTGAGAATATCTCTAGAGATTTCTGTGTTGGCTCTCTTGATATCTTCAATATCATCTCGATAAATAATTCCTGTGGAATTTACTTTTTTGGCAATCTGGTTTATGTTGTTTGCATTGATTCCAAGTAGGTGCTGCATACCTCTAAAAATACTCATATCGATTACAAAGATATCTTTTTCAAGCACACACTTTCTGATGAAATGAGACATAGACTTTGATTTACTCATTGCCATTTTCTTNTTGAAAAGCTCCAGCTCTTCTTCTGTAAGCTGAACTTCNATCCGNTTATTTCTGTATCTATCAGCCATAAAAAATTCCTCCTTTCGCTGAAAGTTNCAATAGGGTATAAGGGGTGTCCCCTTAATCTCTCTGATAAGAGCAAGAGAAAAATGATGAAAAAAAGCGAGCCTTGTAAAAGGTNCGCTTCATCAATTTTTCTGCCAGTGCCCGGGCAGTGGCTATGCTTGCTCCAAAAGAATAACTTAAAAAGCATGCGTCAAGCTAATATTTGATTTATGAGATTATTGTACCGCACTAAATGAGAAATGTCAGCGGCTAAAGTATGTTTTGATTTCAAAAGATATATTATATTGATATACTATATTACAAGATGGAAAGTAATAGAAAGGGAATTAAATTATGTTAGAGGATAAAAAAATTAAAACTATAAAATATGAAGGTATAGATTTTAAGTTTATGTGTATTGATAAAATTGAAGATGAGTTAAAAAAAATCCCCCTAATTATGAATAAGAATGAGAAAAATTATAAAATAATTGCAGTAGGTGAATGTCGTACTTGGTGGTATAATGCAAAAAAGAAATGGGTCTTAAATGAAGATAATGAATTAGATGAGGGATATAGCCGTTTTTGTGTGTATATAAAATTTTTTGAAGTTGATAATAAAAAATATGGAATTACAGTTGGGAAAACAAATTGGGATAATCATGATATTGATGTAAATATGAAAGAACTAAATACTTACAAAAAACTTGATAAACTTGATAAGGAGATAAAGGATCTTACAAAGGAGAGAGCTGAAGCTGCTAAGCAAGAATTATTTGATAAGATTGCTGACCTTAACAAGAAGATTTCAGAGTCTGAAAAAGACAAGAATGATCTTGAAGAGAAACTTGAAGCTTACAAATCCAAGTCACAGAAGGAACTTAACAATTCGAGAACACTCTTTTCAAGAAAAATCATTCAAGAAAACCAATGGAAGTGGTCTCAAGAAGTAATCATAATAAGAATAAAATCTAAAAAGAATGAATTTAATGATGAATCTCAAGCACTGTTAATTGAAAGATATATCGGAAATAAATTTGGTCTCTTTGATAGCTAATTACCTTNTCAAAATTTGATGCAAATTAATATGAATATTATAAGACGGCTACCTTAAGGACGTATATGTCCTCTTGGTATCCGTCTTTTCTTGTGTCTATTTAGGCTTCTC
>JGI24708J26588_10003301_pt1 | contig 11732 bp, 9 predicted proteins | sample BioPla1DNA2_FD_26588 | JGI IMG/M metagenome (IMG submission 26588) | reverse complement strand
AGCACCGGATATCGTTGCTGAAGCTGCAGATCTGGTGTTGGAAATGGATCAACCTCAACGCGGCGTCACCATGGCTCAACTAGCTAAAGAAATGGGAGCTACAAAGATTCTTCACTATTCATTCCCACGGCATATGTCAATGGAGCTTCTTGCCGAGAGATATGACAGTATGAAGGCTGAAGCAGATAGAATAGGCTTAGAAGTTATTCAAGTAACTACTCCGGATCCCATGGGTGATTCTGGATTGACAGGAACTCAACAGTTCATTTTAGAAGATATTCCCCGTCAAGTTTCGCAGCACGGGAAAGATATAGCTTTCTTTGGTACTAACTGTGGTATGATGGAACCTGCTATTAGTGCATCTTTAGATGCCGGAATCATCTTTGTTGAACAATGTTGTCCAAGTCCCTATCATGGATATCCGGGAGCGTTAGGTATTGAGGTTCCTTCCGATAAAGCGGGAGATATAGACTATCTAATCGCACAGATTTCTGATAAAATTTCCGCGAAGGGTGGCACGGGTCGCTTTGCAACATGGATGGCGCCTGTAAACATGGTTTATATTGAATCCGCCGTTGAAATGGTAATTAGGCACTTTGATACAGGTTTTGATTTTGGTGATATGAAAGCAGTAGAAGCAGCAATTTATGAATTTACTGATGTAGAATTGTCCTTATCTGATAGTGGATTTGGTGGAAACTTCTACCTGGTAGTTTCCCCATCAGTTATATTCTAAATAGAAAACAGAGCACATGCTGCGGAGGAACTGCCCTCTTGTTGAGGCTATCCTCCGCAGCTTCACGTTAATGAATAAAAATTGGGAGGCGGATTGCATGAGTGTTCCTACGCTAGAGATGAAAAACATTTCTAAAGCATATTACGGAACTCAAGTATTAAAAGATGTAGATCTTACCTTGCGCAGTGGAGAAATCCACTGTCTAGTGGGGGAAAATGGTGCGGGCAAATCCACCCTGATGAATATTCTCTTTGGGATGTCAGTGATCGCTGAGACCGGCGGTTACGACGGACAAATTTCAATTGATGGTAACCAAGTTAAGTTTGAATCGCCCACAGATGCGATTTCTTTTGGGGTTGGAATGGTTCATCAGGAATTTATGTTATTGCCTGGGTTTTCCATAACGGAAAATATTAAACTGAATAGGGAACTGACAAAACCTAATCTCGTTAGTGGCGTATTAGGTAAGAGACTTGAAACGCTAAACAGGAAGCAGATGGGAAGTGAATCGCGGGAGGCCCTAGACAAATTGGGTATGGGCATTGATGAGTGGTTAGCCGTATCGGCTTTGCCCGTTGGTCATCTTCAGTTTGTGGAAATTGCTCGTGAAATTGATAAAGATAATCTAAGAGTATTGGTTCTAGATGAACCTACTGCAGTTTTAACTGAAAGTGAAGCTGAACAGTTTTTATCTGTAGTCAAGCACTTAGCCGAAGACGGCATTAGTATTTTATTTATCACCCATCGTCTAGATGAAGTTATGGCTGTGGCCGATACTATCACTGTTTTAAAGGATGGGGAATTAGTTAAATCCGGACCAAAAGATTCCTTTACCATTACAAACATTGCTGAGCTGATGGTCGGCAGAAAAATTGATACAACTGCAAAAATTGGCAATGAGCAAAGGGAAAACTCCAATACTCCCGTTCTTAAAGTTAAGGATTTGCGAGTTAATATGCCGGGTGAAGAATTAAAAGGTGTAGACCTAGAGNTTTTTAAGGGNGAAATATTGGGAATTGGCGGTTTGGCCGGTCATGGTAAGATCGCTTTTGCCAATGGAATTATGGGTTTATATCCTACGCGGGGAGAAGTAACCTTCAATGACCAAGTTTTGCTTCTCAACAACCCACGCCATGCCCTCGACCGCGGTTTAGCATTTGTGTCAGAAGATCGACGAGGTGTGGGCCTTGTTTTGCAAGATAGTATTGCTAATAATATAGTTCTAACCAGCATGCAAACACAAGGGAGATTTCTAAAATACGGATTTTTGGAATTGCGTGACGAGAAAAAAATAACAGAGCATTCTTTAGAATCGATAAAGAAGTTCGATATTCGTTGCACCGGTTCCGATCAGATTGTTCGTCGTTTAAGTGGTGGGAATCAGCAAAAAGTTTGCCTTGCGAGGGCTTTTACTCAAGAACCGGAGTTATTATTTATTTCCGAGCCGACTCGAGGAATTGATATAGGTGCTAAGCAGAGGGTTTTAGAGCTTATAATGGAATTGAATCGAACCCTAGGCGTGACAATTGTTATTACTTCCAGTGAACTAGCGGAGTTAAGAAGTATTAGTGATCGNATTGCCATTATTTATGAAGGTTGTTTAGCAGGCGTTCTTGCACCGGATGCTCCTGATGTGGATTATGGTCTATTAATGGCCGGGAAATCACCTAAGGAGGTGGGAAGCAAATGAAAGAGCAAATAATCAACTTTTATGACAAATTTGGTTTGCCACGCTTAATCATAACGCTTTTTGTTATATTAGTTTTAATAGTAGCTACGACAACTGATCTTAATATTGGTTCGTTATTAAGTGATTCACTGGTTCGAATCGGAATGAATGGAATCTTCGTCCTAGCTATGATTCCTTCAATCCAATCTGGTAATGGTTTAAATTTTGGACTCCCCGTGGGTATCCTAAGTGGTATAGTAGGTACATTGATCGCTATGGAAAATAAGCTTGTGGGGTTCGGTGGATTTGCCGTTGCCTTGTTCGCCGCTATTCCCATAGCCATAATAGCTGGCTATATTTACGCACAGCTTCTTAATCGAGTTGTTGGTCAAGAAATGATGGTAGGTACCTATGTTGGTTTTGCAATTGTTGCGGGCATGTGTATTTTTTGGCTCACTGCTCCGTTTAAAAACCCAGCCATGATTTGGGCAATTGGTGGAGAGGGCTTGCGAACAACTTTGACACTAGCTGATAGCTTTACAGGTGTGCTCAATAAGGCACTAGTATTTAAAGTTTTCGGAATTAGTGTTCCCACAGGCTTGTTGCTTTTCTTTGCATTTATGGCGTTTTTGGTATGGGTATTCGCCCAAAGTAAACATGGTGTAGCTATGGAAATGGTGGGTCGTAACCCTCGTTTTGCCGTTGCCAGCGGTCTGAAGTTAAATAAATATAGAACCCTCGGAACTGTACTTTCTACGGTCTTGGCAGCAATTGGCTATGTGGTCTATGCCCAAAGTTTTGGCTTTGTTCAACTTTATATGGGTCCATTAATGATGGCCTTTCCCGCCGTTGCCGGCATATTGATTGGGGGCGCATCCACCACCAGTGCTAAAGTTGCNCATGGTGTGATTGGTGTTATTCTCTTTCAAACTTTGCTAACAGTAGGTATGCCGGTTGCGAATAAAGTAATTGCAGGTAATATCTCGGAAATAGCGAGAGTGATCATTAGTAATGGAATGATTCTTTATGCTTTAACTAGAACTACGGGAGGTGATCAGGCGTGAAAAACCTCCAAAGTATTTTACGGAAAAATGCGGTACCATTACTATTTGCCGTGGTTAGCTTAATGGGAGTCTATTTCGCAAAAATGCCCGCCCAATTTTTGCTAATGGAGATTGTCAAAAGGATGGCGAGAAACTCCTTTTTAGTACTATCTTTGATTATTCCTGTGGTGGCTGGGATGGGTCTTAATTTNGGAATTGTATTAGGTGCTTTAGCAGGCCAAATAGCTTTAATCTTGGCAACACACTGGGAATGGGCAGGCTTAATTGGTCTTTCCATGACTGCGTTGCTCGCGGTACCTTTTGCTTTAATTTTCGGTTACTTCGCCGGTCGCGTTCTCAATCGAGCAAAGGGTCGGGAAATGATTACAGGTATGGTGATGGGCTTTGTCGCTAACGGCCTTTATCAACTGGTCTTTTTATCCCTTGTGGGGACAATTATTCCTTTTAATAATCCTAAAATGAGAATTTCTAGTAGTCCGGGCTTGCAGAACACAATTAATCTGAAGTTATTGAAAGGCTCCTTAGATGGAATTTGGGAAATTCGTTATGGTTTTACTAAGTTTCCCATGGTAACTTTTATGGTTATTGTGCTGTTGGCCATNGCTATCTGGGCTTTCTTCAGAACNAAAATGGGACAGGATTTTAGAGCTATCGGTCAAGATCGCCATATTGCCGGCGTCGCGGGAATCAACGCAGATGCAAATAGAATAGTTGCCATCGTTATTTCCACTGTGTTAGCTGCTTGGGGTCAGATTATCTTTTTACAGAACATTGGAACCCTTAACACTTACAACAGCCATGAGCAGGTTGGAACGTTTGCCATCGCCGCTTTGTTAATTGGAGGGGCGAGTGTTACTAAGGCAACAATAACTCAAGCGTTAACCGGCACGTTTTTATTTCACTTACTCTTTGTNGTTTCGCCCATGGCAGGTCAAACAATTTTCGGTAGTGCGCAAATCGGTGAATATTTTAGGGTATTTGTGGCNTATGGAATCATTGCCATTAGTTTAGCACTCCATGCATGGCAAAATAAAACTAGCTAGACGAAATTTAATAACGAATTCCCCTTGGGATAGACAGTAGGAGTACTAAACTGTTTATCGCAGGGGGAATTTTCTTTGTCTTGACAGAAATCAAGAATTAGTTTAGCATTAAACCANCACGAATTAGTTCAGCGTTAAACCAATTTTGGAGGAGAAAAATGTTAGAAGCAGATGTGGCAAGTCATTTAAGGAAAACTCAGCAGAGACTGAATTATATGTTAAGGGAAAAAGTTGGNGAGTATAAGTTAACCTTTCGGCTTTTGCATATCTTAATGCGTATTGAAAGGAACCCTGAAGCAAATCAAAATGAGATTGCTAAGGAATTAAAGTTTACTAAAGGATCCATGAGTGGCTATGTCAGCCGACTTATGGAGCTAGGCATGCTCGAAAAAAGTGCTTCAACTAAAGATCAGCGATGCAATCGTTTGGTTCTCACTATTTATGGTAAAAGTATTTTAGAAGATTATGAAGAAGAGGTTCATTTGCGTTATAAAGATATCTTCATTGGTTTCAGTCCGGAAGAACTTGCCTCCTTTGATGCTTCATTAACAAAAATTAACCGTAATCTTGAGAAGTTGGAGCTTGAGGAGGGCAAGTCTTGAAGGGGAGGAACCTCAATTTGAAGCAATTTTTAAAGCATATGGAAAAATATCGCCTATTTGCATTACTTAGTCCTATTTTAATGACATTAGAGGTTTTTACAGATATTGCCGTTCCCTACTTAATGTCTCGCATAGTCGATGTGGGTATTGTTAACCAAGATATCTCCTATGTTATACGTTTTGGCATTTATATGATCGTTACAGCTATAATAGGTATGCTTTTTGGAATTTTCAGTGCTTATGCGGGAGCGAAAGCGGGCTATGGGTTTGCTGCGGAGATTCGCCATGAAACCTTTCAAAAAGTGCAGAATTTTTCCTTCTCAAATTTGGACCAGTTTAAAGTATCATCACTGATCACGAGATTGACTAATGACTGCAACACGATAGGTCAAGTGACTATGATGAGCTTAAGAATGGGTATCAGGGCACCATTAATGATGACCCTGGCTTTAGTGATGTCTTTTCGCATTAATTCATCATTGGCTACCATTTTCGCCGTTGCTCTACCACTAACTGCAGGATTTATCTTGTTTATTTTAGCTAAAGCTAGACCTTTATTTTTCGAAATTCAAGAAAGAGTAGATGACGTAAATGCAATCATCAGAGAAAATCTGGCGGGCATTGGTGTTGTAAAATCCTTTAATAGGGAAAAATACGAAGAAGCGCGCTTCAAAAAACGAAATGATGCTTTGATGGATACTGCGATGAAAGCGATTTCCATCATTATTTTGCTCATGCCTTTCATCCACATCATAACTTATAGCACTATTATTGCCGCACTATGGTTTGGTGGTAAACAAATTGTGGCGGGGAGTATGGGGCGTGGCGAACTCATGAGTTTTATAACTTATATTACTCAAGTTTTAATATCGCTTATGATGATCTCCATGTTCTTTATGCAACTATTACGGGGTATTGCTTCTAAAGATCGGATTCTAGCAATCTGGAATACGAAAAGCGAGTTGAAGGAAAAAAACAATTCGGTACACGAAGTACAAGATGGATCCATCTCTTTTAACGACGTTTGCTTTCGTTACTATGAAGATGGAGACGTGGTGTTAAATGATATTAATTTGCAGATAAAATCCGGCGAAACCGTAGGAATTATTGGTTCCACCGGTTCATCTAAGTCAACTCTTGTGCAATTAATCCCTCGGCTTTACGATGTAACTAGAGGTTCGGTGGAAGTGGGGGGCATTGATGTACGGGATTATGATCTTAAATCTTTAAGGGATCAAGTGGCCTTTGTTCTTCAGCACAATACATTGTTTTCCGGTACCATACGGAGCAATATGTTATGGGGAAATGAAGGGGCAAGTGATGAACAAATTATAGAGGCACTACAAAAGGCCCAGGCCTGGGAATTTGTCTCGAAGTTAACCGATAAATTAGATAGCAAGGTGGAGCAAGGTGGAGATAACTTCTCCGGAGGGCAAAAACAACGCTTAACCATTGCCCGGGCTCTCATGAAAGATCCTAAAATAATTATCTTAGATGATTCCACTTCTGCCGTTGATATGACAACGGATGCGAAAATTCAGCTTGCCTTTAGTAAAAATCTTGACCACATCACTACTTTGATTATTGGTCAAAGAATCTCCTCAATCAAACATGCAGATCGCATCGTTGTAATGGAGTGGGGTAAAATTGAGGCGGTGGGAACACATAGAGAGCTATTGACGAGTTCTCCAATTTATCAAGAAATCTATGATTCTCAGCAGAAGGGGGTGGTGTCAGCATGAAGGGAGCGGCAAAGGGAAGAAGTGTTAGACCCGAAAATGTTAAAAGCACACTAACCCGCCTATTTTCGTACTTTAAGTATAATAAAATTCTTTTTATTGCAGGAATTATTTTTATCATAATCGGGTCATTGGGCACCATCGCGGCTAATGCCATGCTGAGTCCGATTATTGACTCCCTTGTTGAACATGCCGGCATGGGTGTATTTATTAAATATGTCCTTGGTATGGCAATTATTGTATTATTTATTGGTATAGGTGAATATTACGGTAATCTATTCATGGCGAAACTTGCCCAGCGAACGGTGCACAAAATTCGTTCCGAAATGTTTGCCCATGTTGAAACCTTACCAATCTCCTTTTTTGATCAAAACGCTCACGGAGAGTTGATGTCTACTTTTACAAACGATGTGGATATGCTTAACCAATCTTTGGAGCAAGGAACCTCACAGATTATAGTTTCATTTATTACAGTTGTGGGTAGTTTCATTATGATGATTGCCATTAGTCCTGCCTTAACTGTGCTTGCCTTTGTAATGTTGTGTGTAATGCTTTTGATCACGCGTGTAGTGGGTAAACATTCTGCTCGAAATTTTAGAGCCCAGCAAATGCAGTTGGGGGACATGAACGGTTATGTTGAGGAAATCATGAGTGGTCAAAAGGTTGTTAAGGTTTTTAATTACGAAAATAGGGCCATGAAAGATTTTGCCAAAAAGAATGACGCGCTACGTAAATCTTCAACTCTGGCTTCGACTTTTGGGGTTATGCTCATGCCAATCGTGGGTAGTTTATCTTTTGTGCTCTACGGTATGATCTCCATGTCAGGTGCTTACTTGGTGATTTTAGGAATTATTACGGTTGGTAACATAGCCGCTTTTCTGCAGTTCACAAGGACGATTTTAAGACCAATAGCACAAGTCTCTAATCAGCTGAACACCTTATTTGCAGCAATTGCCGGGGCGGAGAGGATCTTTAAAGTTTTAGATGAAAAACACGAAATCGATGATGGTCAAGTCAGACTTACTACTAACTGCAATGGTCGCGATGGTCTTTGCTGGAGCATTCCGCAAAATGATGGCGAACCTAAGCTTGTTCCCCTGCGGGGTGATATTACTTTTCATGAGGTTGATTTCGGATACTTACCGGAGCAACAAGTTTTAAAGAAACTCGATCTATATGCTAAACCGGGGCAAAAGATTGCCTTCGTTGGTTCTACGGGTGCCGGTAAGACAACTGTCACGAACTTGATTAATCGCTTCTACGAGATAGATGAGGGAACGATTTTATACGATGGAATTGATATTCGTTCCATTAACAAACACGATCTGAGAAGCACCATGAGTGTTGTTTTACAAGATGTGCATTTATTTTCCGGTACGATTGCCGATAACATTCGTTACGGACGTTTAGATGCAACAGACGATGAAGTGGTGGAAGCGGCCAAGCTCGCCAACGCCCATTATTTCATACAAAGATTGCCCGATGGCTACGACACTTTGATTAGTGCCGACAGTGGCGGGCTATCGCAGGGAGAAAGACAACTGCTTTCCATCGCCAGGGCCGCAGTGGCTAATCCTACAGTTTTGATTTTAGATGAAGCCACGTCTTCCGTTGATACTCGTACAGAAAAACTAATTGCTAAAGGTATGGATCAGCTAATGCAAGGACGTACAACATTTGTTATAGCACATAGGCTTTCCACTGTTCGTGATGCTAATGCCATTATGGTTTTGGAGCATGGTGAGATCATTGAACGCGGTGATCACGACGTATTGATGGATTTAGGCGGTCGTTATTATGATTTAAATGTAGGATCGGTGGAGCTAGAATAAAGTTCAAAAACGCTAGGTTATATAACCTAGCGTTTATCTTATTAAACTTGTTATTCTTCCAGAAGATTCTTTACCGAATGATAGTCAAGGGAAAGATTAGGCGAACTAGTATTACTAACAACTAGTTCTAATTTTTTTGCAGCGCTTTGGATATTTGATTCAATTAATCTTGCTCCTTCTTCTTGGGAGGCGAATTGGCGAGGATCGCGTCCCCACACTCCTATGGGTATTTCATCTTCTGAAAGTCTCGCCAAATCTGTCAAATCCGGCGTGAGGCTCATTACCAATGAAGTTTCATTAGTCGCCGCGTGATCCGTTTGTATCCCTTTCGTACCCTCGAAGCCAAGATCCCAGAGGGTAAATGTTTCTAATTTAAAATTTTGGGCAAAATCATTCTTATTTTCTCGATACATATTCGTTGATGGTCCGTGACCATGAGCCACAACCACCTTGAAACCCGCACGAGATAGATTTCGTAGAGTAGCATGGAGCAAGGATAAGAAGAAATCATCTTCAACATGGTAGGCATTTCCCACTAATTGTTGCGGGGCTTGTTCCTCAAAACTAATCAAATCCATTCCATAATAGACCTTACCTTGAGCGGTTTCACTTTTGCGATCAGGGCCTAAAAATAGCATTGGTAACACCACACCACCTACTAACGTGGCCAGTTGTTTGAAGATACCCTGTGCTTGGATCCCGTCTGCTCCCAAGGGTAGGTGTTTGCCATGCCATTCTAATGTGCCTAAGGGTAGATAGGCCACTGGAAACTTATTTACTTTTGCAACAAATTCGTGGGGTAGTAGTTCTTCGTAAAGAACCTTAGATGGTTTCATCGTAGTGTTCACTCCTTACACACCGGAACGAATATCTCTGATGCCTTCAGGAGAAACGTTTAGATTGCTAAACTGAACCTTGCACCCATTACCCGTTGGTGACTGGGCGACAATTCCTATCTTGACTGAGCTAGATGCGGGTAAGGTGAAATAACGAACCATTTCCCACCACTTGCCGTCAAGGGAATAATGAAAAGCAAAGCAGTCATCAAAGCGGGTGATTCGCAAATAGACACCTTGTGCAGGTACNTCCAGGGAGTTACAATCATCAGACAANCNTTNAGTAACCACGCTGACAATCATGGGTCTTTTATAAGTATATTCATAACAAAGTTTGCCCCAAGTTTCATCATCGAGCATAACCATCATACATGCAGCATCGTAATCATCAATCATTTCGGACTGTACTTTAGTTACGAACGTGAAATCACCTTCTTGTTCGGTATAAAGATAATGTGCTGAGTCTTTTACAACGGTACCATTGGGATCCCTAAAAAAATCNGTTTGAGGCTCGGCCTGCACAGTAAGGCCTTCCGGACAAAATGCCCATTCTTTAGGTTCATTAATCCAGTTAAAACCTTGCGGTAAATTGCGTCCTTCCAGTGATGCAAAAACATTGGTGCTATCCATGATATACTCTCCTTNTTATTAAAGAATTCTTTGATCTGATTTTCGTTAGATGTCTCAATACCTCCGAGATTTAATTTCTGTATAACAACGTGGGTTCCCTTCTAAAAGATTAAAAGATTGTAAAGGGATAACTATGTTGTAAACAAGGTATGATCTTAAATTCTCAGGTTAGCATACCACTAATTGAATTCGCTTGTGTTGCTCCGTTTTGCGTTTAGATAGCTAGGGTCAAACTTAGAACGTTAAAAAAATCTAATTGAGGTGGATGGGTATGGTAAATGTCCTAAAAGAAAAAGTTTATTGGGCCCTTTTTAGTCATGATTCGTCGAATTTATATCTAGCGGCAACGGATCAAGGACTATGTTATGTGGGTTCGCCCGATGCTCCGTTTGAGGAGTTAAAAGCATGGGTCAGCAAGCACATTGCTGAGTATGATTTAATTTAATAAAAGAAAAGATTAAAACCCTACATGAAAGAACTAGTTGAATATCTTGAGGGTCATCGACGTGAATTCTCAATACCATTAGATTTGCGGGGAACCGATTTTCAGTTGGCTGTGTGGGAACAGCTAGTGGTGCAAATCCGGTTCTGATTCCTGTTCCGTGTCATCGTATGTTCGGGAAACGCGGTGAATGGAGAGGTTACCGAGGTGGGCTGGAGATGAAGAAAGAACTTCTGGAATTAGAAAAGATGCTTTAAACGGCGGGTAAGTGAGCAAAATTTGCTTGTGGCTACCTTTTCGTGGTATATATAGTACAAGCATAAATTTGGGGTGATGAATGTGGCTAAAACAAAGACTTATTCATTCGGTTCATCTAGTAGGGAAGCACATGATGCTTCCGAATTTTATAGTAGAAATATTCATGATCTTGACTTACTATCTATTATTTCACATCTAAACACCTTGTCTACTAAAGCACAAACGAGAATCATAGAGGATAAACCCAGTCAAGATTGGGTTAATAGCATCTACTGCCATACTGCAGAAGATATGGTTCATATTCCCAACGAATCTGTGGGATTAGCTTTTACATCACCGCCCTATAATGTGGGAAAGGATTACGAAGACGATTTAGATTTAGTTGAGTATCTAAATTTGATCGCAAATGTGGGTGCGGAAGTATATCGAACATTGGTTACCGGTGGGAGATACGTTATTAATATAGCTAATCTAGGACGAAAGCCTTATATTCCTTTACACTCCTATTTTTATGTTTTACATACAGCTCTTGGGTTTCAGCCGGCAGGGGAGATAATCTGGCAAAAAGGCAAGGGAATGAATGGGAGTTGCGCTTGGGGGTCGTGGATGTCGGCTAAATCACCAAGACTGCGAGATATTCATGAATATTTGTTGGTTTTTACCAAAGAAGGTTTTAGTCGTCCGGATAGGGGCGAATCGGATATATCAAAAGAAGATTTTATGAGTGGAACTTTATCAGTCTGGAATATTCCTCCTGAGTCGGCAAAAAAGGTGGGGCATCCCGCACCTTTCCCGGTGGAACTAGCGGAAAAGGTGATTAAGCTATTTTCTTATAAAGATGATGTGATTTTAGATCCGTTTTGCGGTTCAGGAACCACTTG
>JGI24708J26588_10003293_pt1 | contig 11752 bp, 8 predicted proteins | sample BioPla1DNA2_FD_26588 | JGI IMG/M metagenome (IMG submission 26588) | reverse complement strand
AAAATATCAGCGGCCATCAATACTGGATATGTAAATAAACCTGCATTGACATTTCCTTCGTTTTTTTGTGCTTTTTCTTTAAATTGGGTCATGCGATTTAACTCACCCATATAAGTAATACAACTTAAAATCCAAGATAACTCCGAATGAGCAGGAACATGAGATTGATAAAAAATAATATTTTTTTCTGGATCTAATCCTGCTGCAATATATTGCATTAATACTTCTCTTGAACGTTTTCGCAAACGAGCAGGATCTTGTCGAACCGTTAAAGAATGAAGATCCACAATACAATATAAACAATTATACTGATCTTGTAAATCAATCCAATTTTTTAAAGCTCCTATATAATTTCCTAAGGTTAAGACCCCTGTTGGTTGCATTCCACTAAAAATAATTTTTTTCTTTGCTTGATTTTGTGCTGTATCCATGTATTCACCTCATTTAATTCTCCTTATTTTAGTATAACGATTTTTCCCAAAAGATGCAAGTATATGTCTAAAATAATCTTCTATATATCTCTCTATCTTCATCGATTTTTTAATATATAACTATACATATTTAGAAAAGGATGTTATAAACTAGTTTATAACATCCTTTTCCTTTATAGAATTTCACCATTTGTTTCAATTACTTTTTTATACCAATATCCTGAATCTTTAATAATNCTTTCTTGAGTATTATAATCCACAAAAACAAGACCAAACCGATCTTCATATCCACTATGCCATTCAAAATTATCTGTAAAAGACCATTGAAAATATCCNGCTATATCTACNCCATCTGTAGAAGCTCTTTTTAATTCTACAAGATAACGATGTAAAAAATCAATACGATTCGGATCATGTACTTTACCATCTAAAGATACTACATCATGACAAGATAATCCATTTTCTGTAATATAAATAGGTTTCTTATATCTTTCATATAAAAACTTTGGTCCCCAATATAACGTTTCTGGTGTAATAGGCCAATTTAGGGCCGTTTTAGGAAAACCATCATAACGCTTTACAAACTCGATTTGTCCATTTTCATCTTGACGTACCTGCATACCATTATATATATTTTGGCCCAAAAAATCCAAAGGTTGAGAAATGATTTCCATATCTCCTTCTTTGATTTTAGGCATTAATTCTCCAAACAATTGAACACCATCTTCTGGATACTTTCCAAAAAAGACAGGATCACTCCACCAAGATACATTCCAAGCCCAATTCCCTTCCATTGTTTTTGGCATCTGAAAAATAGATTTTCTTGCCGCTTCAATATCTTCTGGACCATTCGTTGCTGGATAATGCATAGAAGCCGTAGGAGCATATCCTACTTTTACATCCTGTTTTGCATGTTGACGAATAGTCTTTACCGCTCTTCCATGAGCTAAAAGAACGTGATGAGCCATTTGTAATGTATCCGCTACCGATTGTTGAAGTCCTGGTGCATGAACTCCTACTACATGGCCTAATCCAATAAAACACTGAGGTTCATTAAATGTAATAAAATATTTTACCCGATCGGACAACTGATCGGTAACTACTGCGGCATATTCTTCAAACCAAAGAGGACTATCTGGATTCATCCATCCTCCTCTTTTATACAATTCATAAGGAAAATCCCAATGAAATAAAGTTACATACGGTTCGATATCATTTTTTAATAATTCATCTACTAAATTACTGTAAAATTCCAAGCCCTGCTTATTGACTTCGCCAATACCATTGGGAAGTATTCTAGGCCAACAAATTGAAAACCGATAAGCCTTAATCCCCATTTTTTTCATCAGTTGAACATCTTCTTTATATTTATGATAATGATCACAAGCTACATCCCCATTTTGTCCTCCATATATTTTATTCGGTTGCTTACAATACATATCCCAAATAGACAATCCTTTTCCATCACTATATGCCGCCCCCTCTATTTGATAAGAAGAAGTAGCTACTCCCCATGCAAAATCATCTTTAAAAGCCATTCTCATCTCTCCTGTCTCATTATCATTTATTATCCTTTAACTCCCCCCATAGCTACACCACGAATAATATACTTAGATAAGCTAAAATAAATCAGCAATAGTGGAAGAATAGTCAATGAAATTCCTAAGTAAATCCCTCCATATTCCGTTTTATAAATATCTCCTTTTAACATTTGTATCATCAAAGGTAAGGTATATTTTTTTTCATTGGTTAAAAGGGTTAACGGTGTTAAAAAATTATTCCAAGATCCTACTATGCTAAAAATAGACATCGTTGCAATTGCTGGTTTCATAATAGGCAATGTCATTGTATTAAAAATTCTAAATTCTCCTGCTCCATCAATTCGACCCGATTCAATAATTTCAAAAGGCATATTGGCCACTAAATACTGCCTCATAAAAAATACAGTGGAAGGTGAAGCAATAGCCGGTATAATCAAAGGAATATATGAATTTGTTAGTCCTAATTTTAACATAAATTGATAAAAACCTATTAAATTTAATTGAGTTGGAATCATAATAATCCCTATAATAAAACCAAAAATTATCTTTTTTCCTTTAAATTCGTACGTAGTAAGTCCATAGGCCGTTAATGTTGAAAAATATATAGATAAAAAAGTAGCACCAAAAGCAATGATTGAGCTATTCATAAAACCTCGAATCGCATTAAAGCCCTTACCCGTTAAAGCCTCCCAGTTGGAACGCAAAAAAGTAGATGGTAATAAAGAAATACTTTGTTGAATCGCTGTTGTAGATCTTGTTGCATTCATTAACATAATCCAAAANGGGAGTATACTTAAAATAGATAAACTAATTGATACTACATAAACAATAATCTTTTTTATATTCAAAAAAATTTTCTTATCTGTATCGTTCATTTTTTACTCCCTCCTTATTCTTCTTTAAATATTCTAAATAATATACGACTACCAATAATAATAATTCCAAGTAAAATAACAGAAGCAGCAGATGCAATATTAAAATTTCTTCCTCCTGTAAAAGCTTGATTATAAATAAAGATAGCTACTGTAGTAATAGCATTATCCGGACTTCCACTACCACTTCGATTGGTGATTAAAAAAGGTATATCAAACATCTGCATACCACCAATTAATGAAGTAACCAAGATATAAAGCATAATAGGTTTAATTAATGGTAATGTAATGCTAAAAAATATCTTTTTATTGCTTGCCCCATCGATCATCGCGGCTTCATATAGTGCAGGATTGATCCCTAAAATAGCTGCAATTAACATAATCATGGTACTACCATAAAACATCCAAAACTGAATAAAGGATACGAGCAATCGTGTAGCTGTTTTACTTCTAAAAAACTCAAATGGTGTTTCTAAAATTCCAGCCGATACTAAAATATTATTAATTACGCCATCAGGAAATCGAAATAAAGAGCTAAAAAGTACAGCAATAGATGCCGCTGTGATAATACCTGGTAAATAAAAAAGCACTTTAAATATTCCCTGTCCTTTAACCTTCATTCGGATATCTGTAAACCATGCTGCTAATAATAATGCTATTCCAAGCTGAGGTATAAAATTCACTCCCCATATAATTACTGTATTTTTTAAAGATTGAATAAAAAGCTTACTTTGAAAAAGACGAATAAAATTCTGTAATCCTACATATTTATACTCCGTAGCCCATCCTGTTAAATCTGTAATACTTAAATTTAATGTATATACAATAGGATAGAGCTGAAATATTACAAAAATAATAATAAAAGGTGCAACAAAATAATAACCATATCGACTGTAATTAAATGTTGCTTTCTTTTTCAAAAAAATCCCCCCTATTTCAACTTATCTATGGAGAAAGGCAAGAGAATGTTCTCTTGCCTCCCATCTTTTATTCATTCACTTCTAAATCTGGGAATAAATTTTTAACATTTTCTTTAAAATCTTTGATTGCTGTATCTTTATCTTTCTCGCCTTTTGAATAAGCCGTTACTTCTTCTGATAATAAATTTTGAATATCTAAATCATATCCTGTTAAAATACTAGCATCCACCTGTTTTGCCATTTCTGCAAATTCGGCATAATGATTTTGTCCATCTAAAAATGGTTCTGTATACGTATCTTTGATTGTATCAACCACTACTTGATTAGACATTAAATCCCCTGTATCTTTTGCCCATTTTTCAAGGAATCCTTCATCCAATGTTAAATACGTTAATAGATCTTTTGCTTCTTCTTTCATTTGAGTTCCTTGTCGTACTACTAACCAAGTTCCACCCCAGAAATAAGCTCCTGGTCCTTGTACCATACCCCAGTCTCCTGCGGTTGTCGTATTGGTTTCTTTATTTTCTGCATTTTCTTTAAGGNCATAATGTAATCCCCAAGTAGGTAGTACATAACCAAAAATATTATTTCCACTCATACCTGCATACCATCCCTCCGACCATTGATCCGACTGAGCAGTTAACCCTTCCTCTTCTAACGCCTTACTAATTTCTAAGTATTCATCAATAATAGGATCAATAATTAACTTATTATCTACCACCCAACCATCTTTTCGATTGGCAAAAAAGATTTGAGAAGTTTCTCCTATTCCCGCTAGCATTTTTACTTCATCATTCGATGCTTCTTTTAATTTTCTAGCCGTCTCTAAAAGTGTTGGAAAATCGCTTACTAACTCTTGGATCTTTTTAGGATCACTAAAGCCAAAATATTTTTCCGCTAAACTTCTTCGGTAAAAGAAAGCTCCCGGACAAGCCTGCCATGAAATTCCTTTTAATAATCCATTCGAATCCCTTGCCGCATCTTTTACATAGGTCATTACATCATCTAAATCAGAATCTTCAATACCAAGATCTTTTAAAGGCATCGTAACCTCTGAGTTTAAATATTTTTTAGCATATCCTGCCTCAATAGCAAAAATATCAGGAGCATCCTTGCCTGCTTGCAATGCAGGATCAATTTTCGATTGATATTGTTCGTTAGGTACAATAACAATTTCTACTTGATACCCTAAATCCGGATTATCTTTCAAATAATAATCCTCAATCATTTTTTTCACTTCATCTGTAAAAGTCCATANAACTAATTTCTTACTATCCTTTGAGCTTTTACTTATCGTCTCTTNCTGTTTTTCCCCACTACAACCAGTAAATAGCATCGATATTACCATAATAACTATTAAAAAACTTGCCACACCCTTATTTCTTTTCATACTACTACCTCCCCATTATATTTAAATTATTTACATCAGTGTTTTCACTGATGTTCCTTCTAAAATTTTAGAAGGAACATAAATAATTTCCGGATTGTCATTTCCTTCAATTAAGCGAATAATCTTCTCTCCTGCTAGCATACCTATACTTTTTGTGTCTTGTTTAATTGTAGTTAATCTGGGTGTCAATATTTGTGAAAATTCTAATCCATCATATCCTATAAGTGAAAGATCTTCTGGAATCTTTAAATTCATTTTATGAATAACTCGATAGGCCGCCAATGCTGCATAATCATCTGGTAACAACAACGCTGTTGGTTTATAAGGAAGAGTAAGTATTTTTTTGACNCATTGATACGTTGGCTTCCATTCATAATAAGATCCAGCCATCATCCATTCCTCCACAATAGACTTGTTTCTTTCTTTCATCGCATCATAAAATCCTCTTAAACGTTCCTCTGTAACCCCTGTACTATTAGTCTGTCCATGAATAAAACCAATTTTTTCATGTCCATGATCAATCAGATAATGAACGGCTTGTTTTGTCCCCTCATAATTTTCTGAAAGAACACTTGATTTACCCTCTATTTTTTTATCAATTAATACTACCGGAATATCACTATGAATCAATTCCAAAACTTGCTGTGAATCAAAATCAATACATGCTAATATAACACCATCTACACCCCGATATTTACAATGTTCTAAAAAACTAGCATTTCTTTGACCTGCAAATCCCGAAGATATAAATGTAATGTCATAACCTTTATTCTCTAATGTTACTCGAATATTTTCTAAAATATTAGCAAAAAAAGCATGTGTTAAACCAGAATTGGATTCATCCATAAATAAAATACCTATATTATAACTTCTTTTAGTGATTAAAGATCTAGCATGAGAATTGGGTAAATAACCCATTTCACTCGCCAACTCTTTAATACGCTTTTTTGTTTTTTCTGAAATATCACTATGATTATTTAATGCTTTACTTACTGTTGATGCACTAACTTTAGCCTGTTTAGCTATATCATATATCGTTATCATATAAATTCCTCCTAAGTTATATAGTTAAACTGAAACAATTTCTCTTATTATACCATCTTTTATATACAATAAATAATCAATTATTGAATATAAAATCGTATTATTGACTCAATCGATTTCGTTAGGAGGTAAATAAATATGCCTAATTCAATCCCTTTAGACATTCCATAAAGTGTATGTTATTTTAGCAATTCATTATTTAAAACATAAATTAATAGGATTCATTCTATTTATTTAATCTTTTTATATATACTTTTACTCAATCGATTTCTTTGATTTAAATATATAATAATGGATCTTAAAACAAATGTCAAGCGATTTTAAAGATATCTAATAAAACTTTATTCTAACCCTAACATTTATACTTATTCTTTGTTATAATATATGCTAAATGAAATATAAATACCTTTTCAATTATTTTTAAAGAAATCATTGATTTTTTCTTTTTGTATTCACGATTACTTCATTTCAAATACTAATATTAGAGTATCTATATATCATTATTTAACAAAATGTGAATCGTATCTATTTTATAATAACGTATACTATGAAATTTCCTACTATATACATTCCAAAAGAAAGGAAAGATAGATGTGAAAAAAATAGAAAGTTTTCAAGTAAATCACCTTCATTTACTACGTGGTATTTATGTTTCTAGAAAAGATACGATAGGAGAAGAAACCATTACCACCTTTGATATTCGTATGAAGGAACCCAACCGTCAACCCGTTATGAATACTGCTGAAATCCATACTATAGAACATCTGGCAGCTACTTTTTTACGAAACCATCCTACCTATGGATCAAAAACTGTTTACTTTGGCCCCATGGGATGTCGTACAGGTTTTTACCTACTTTTAATAGGAGACCTAGAATCAAAAGATATCCTAGATTTAATTACAGAAATGTTTCATTTTATTGCTCAGTACGAAGATGAAATACCTGGCGCCAGTCCTAGAGATTGTGGAAATTATTTAGATATGAACTTATCAATGGCTCGTTATGAAGCCCAAATATTTATCCAAGAAGTTTTGAAAAAAATTCAAATCGAAAATCTAATCTATCCTAAATAAACTTTTTATTATCCTAAAAAGAAGCATATAATCACTAAGCTCTTGTATATTTTATCCTCCTTTTTCATACACTGTATTATGTATAAAAAAGGAGGATTTTTATGTCAAAATCATTGATTAAGCATGTTTTTCCTGGTGGAAATACCCCTCAAGGTTTTTATTCTTTTTATAATTATATTTTATCTCAGGAACAAGGAGAAAAATTAATTATTTTAAAAGGAGGTCCTGGAACAGGGAAATCTTCCTTTATGAAAGCCATAGGGAAAAAATTTTTAGACTTACAATATAAAGTGGAATTTCATCATTGTTCTTCTGATCCCGCATCTATTGACGCCTTAGTTGTTCCCGATCTTAAAATAGGTCTTATGGATGGTACAGCTCCCCATATAGTAGATCCCATCTATCCAGGTGCTATGGATGAAATTTTATATCTTGGAGAATACTTAAACNAACAGGAATTAAGAAAACAAAAATCCAAAATTATTCAATTAAAAAAACAATCCAGTCAACATTTTCAAAATGCCTACTGTTATTTAAGAGCTGCAGAAGCAATCTATGAAAACTGGATGATCAATGAAGCTATCTATTTGAATAATGAACTTTATAATAAGCAGACTCAATTCCTACTACAAAAAATTTTCAATTCCATTCCTACCACTTCTTTATCCTGTGGNGAACGTCACTTATTTAGTACCGGAATTACTCCGGATGGTTTCATCGATTTTCTACCTAGTATCCTTGAAACTTGTTCTACGATTTATAGGATTAAAGATACCCCAGGAGCTTCTGCTCAAAAACTCATGAATACCATCTACCAACAAGCAACTTTAAACGGACTCTATCTAGAATGCTATCATTCTCCTATTCAAGTTGAAAAAATAGATGATATTCTCATTCCTTCTTTAGATATAGCTATTACCGTATCCAATAAATATCATCATGCCTCTATTACTCCTACTGATACCATCGATCTAACTTCTTGCATTGATAAATCAAAACAACCATCCATGATTCAAGAACTAGAACAAGATCAACAAACCTTTGATGATCTTTTAGAAAAAGCCATTCAATATCTGAAAAAAGCAAAAACAGCCCATCACAAACTAGAAGGCTGTTATATTGCTACCATGAATTTTGATCCAATGAATGACCTGATTGAATCTACTTTTAAAAAATTATTATCTATATCTCGGATAAACAACGATCTGGATTAAAGAAATCTATCTTCTTTAAGGCAAAATATAAAATCATTTACAGCTAGATTGATAAATATAAGCTATTTCTTCCTTAGAAACCTCTCCAGGATGATTTTTTAATTTTGCCTTGTTTTCAATCATTCCCTTCGTATAGCTTTCTATTTCTTGTTCCGTTAAAGAAATACCCCCGCCCAGCAATTCTTTTAAAAATACTTCTAGTTCTTTTAAGGTATTCATTTGCAAAAGTTGTAAGATTCGATGTACCTTTTCTTTATTGGGATGAATACCTAAATAACCGGACATTAACAAGCCATTTGCTTTTCCATGAGGAATCTCTTTAAAATAAGTAAAGGCATACCCCATACCATGAGGCAAGGAAGTTCCTGTCTGAGAAATTACCATCCCCCCAATAGTAGAAGCTACTATCATTTTTTCTCTCTGTTTCATATTCCATTGATTCGATTGTAAAGCAGGTATACACTCTTGCCACAATGAAATTCCATACTCTACCAGTCCATCGCTTAACAAATTTGCTCTTACAGTTAAATATCCTTCCACCAAATGTGAAAGAGCATCAACTGCAGTATGAACTGCTACTGTATGTGGCATCGTAGAAAAATAACGAACATCCAAAAAAGCTATTTCTGGGAAAATACTTGGTTTAAAATTTTTCTTTGTTTGAAGTTGATGATCTGTAAAAATTGCATAAGGAGTAGTTTCTGTTCCTGTGCCCGACGTAGTAGGTATTGCAATAATAGGAATAGAAGAAAGATTACTTTCTTTAAATAAATCATGGACTTCTATCTCTGAATGATTTAATAATACTCCTATTCCTTTCGTAGTATCAATGGGTGAACCTCCTCCAATTCCTATAAGAAAATCTGTTTTATGCGCTCTTCCTATCTTTGTTGCTTTTTCTAAGGTTTCTATAGAAGGATTTTCTTCTACTTCATCAAAAATCTTATACTCAATTCCCTCTGATTGCAATATATGAATAATATCCTCTAAAGAACCATTGTTTTTGGACGAAGAATTCCCCGTCACAATAAAAGCACGAGAACCGTATTTTTTAAATATATCTCTCTGTTTTTCTAAACAATGTTGTCCGAAAAAAATTTTAGTGGGCATATAATATTGAAAAAGATCCATGGGCATGGCAAAATCCTCCTTCTTTTATTTTAACTTTATTATAACACAAAAATTTTAAATCAATGAATAATGAAGAAACCTTTCTTTAATTTTTTATTAAAATATTCATTTTACTATTTTTAAGTTAATCCTTCTTGGCTAAGTAATTCATTACATTTTAAAGGACAAAACTCAATACCCTACTATAAATCAACAAAAAGGATCATTGAAAAACTCAAAATCATGGATATGCATCTTGCAAAATTAAAATGATAAACATATCTATTGGCATACACAAAAAGAACATGACTCTTTTTATATCAGCCATGTTCTTTCCTATTAAAGATCCGTATCTAATTTTTTTATTTAAAATATTGAATTCCTGATTCAAAAATCTTTTGATCTTTTTTACCTGGTATATTTTTACTTATATCTCTTCCTATTCGTTCTGAATGTCCTATTTTTCCGAACACTCTTCCATCTGGGCTAGTAAGACCTTCAATTGCATAATAAGATCCTGTAGGATTATAAGGAAGTTCCATCGTTGGTTTTGCTTGAAAATCTACATATTGAGTAACTATTTGTCCATTTGCAAACCAATCTTGAACTTGTTCTTGTGTAGCAATGACTCGTCCTTCTCCCGTCGATATAGGTACTATATGTGTATCTCCTATTTGAGTTCCTGCTAACCATGGAGAACAATTAGAAATTACTTTTGTTGCAGCCATGGTAGAGACATAACGTCCTAGACTATTTTGTGTAATAGTAGCGCTATTTTCTTGCAATGTTTTGATCTCTCCACAAGGAATAAGCCCTAGTTTCATTAAAGCTTGAAAACCATTACCTAAACCAAGAATAAGTCCATCTCTATTTTGAAGTAATTCCATTACAGCATCAGCTACTATAGAATTTTTAAAAATATTAACGATAAATTTAGCGGATCCACCAGGTTCATCCCCTGTACTCATTCCTCCTGGCAACATCAAAATTTGCGCATTACGAATAGAGGTTGCTATTTGCTCCATCGATGCTTCAATATCCCTAGCATTTCTGTTTTTAAAAATCATTGTTTCTACTTTTCCGCCAGCATTTTTAAACGCTTTTTCTGCTTCATATTCTCCATTCGTTCCGGGAAAGATAGGAAGAAATACGGTAGGTTGTGCTATTTTATTTTTAGCTGAATATACTCGTTTATTCTCACTTGCCTTTTTACAATCTACATCTATATTTATTTTTTCTGCATATGTTTTAGTAGGAAATACAGATGTCAAAGGAGAACTCCAGATTTTTTCTGCTTCCTCTATACTCATTTTCATTTTTCCAATTTGAATATACGGTTGTTCTTGTGTTTCTCCGATTATTTCATAAGTAATACCACGGAAACAAGAATCTACTTCTTCTTTTTTCATCTCTACTACTAATGATCCATAAGCAGGTACAAACCAAAACTCATCTTCTTTTGATAAATCACTATTAAATCCAATACGATTACCCAAAGTCATCTTGGTAATTGCTTCTGCAATACCTCCTCCTCGTACCGTATGAGCCGCTACAATATTTCCTTTTTGAATACCTTCATATACTTTAGTATACAATACTTTAGCAGCATCCCATTGAGGTAATTCCCATTCATCTCGAAGAAGAGGAAGATATACAACAACATTTCCACTGGATTTTAATTCTGGAGAAATCACTTTCGATACATCCACATAATTTACAGCAAAAGAAACTAAAGTAGGTGGTACATCTAAATCTTGAAAACTTCCAGACATACTATCTTTACCACCAATAGCTGGTAAATCCATCATTCTTTGTGCATAGTAAGCACCTAATACAGCACTAAAAGGTTTACCCCAGCGTTTAGGATCTGTACCTAATCGTTCAAAATATTCTTGTAGAGTAAGTCGAATATTACTACATTTACCACCCATAGCCACCACTTTTGCAATGGATTCCATAACAGCATAAATGGCTCCATGAAAAGGACTCCATCTAGATAAAGTAGGATTATATCCATAAGCCATTACCGATCCTGTAGAAGTTTCTCCCTCTACTACTGGAAGCTTTGCCACCATTCCTTCTATCGGTGTCATTTGATATTTTCCTCCAAAAGGTTGAAGTACCGTTTGTCCTCCCGTAGTACTATCAAACATTTCG
>JGI24708J26588_10003285_pt1 | contig 11775 bp, 23 predicted proteins | sample BioPla1DNA2_FD_26588 | JGI IMG/M metagenome (IMG submission 26588) | reverse complement strand
CCTTCAATCACCGAACTTGTCACATTACCATAGTAGTGGCTGAAAAGTAAGGAGGTATAAAGATGGGACAAAAGGTTCATCCCGTTGGTTATCGTCTAGGCGTCATCCGTGACTGGGAGTCTCGATGGTATGCCGACAAAAAGGATTTTGCCAAGCAGTTGCATGAAGATATCAAGTTGCGTAAGTGGATAAAAAATAGATGGGGACATGCCGGTGTTTCCTCGATCGAGATAGAGAGAATAGGAAACGTAATCCGATTTACGATTTGGACTGCAAGGCCCGGAGTCGTCATAGGCAGAGGTGGAAGCGAAATACAGGAAGTTCGCGATGAACTTCAGAAAATGACTGGTTCCCGGGTGATGATCAATGTGCAAGAAGTTAAAGATCCCGACAAGAATGCTCAAATAGTCGCTGAAGGCATAGCGTCCGCTTTAGAGAGAAGGGTTTCTTTTAGGCGGGCTATGAAACAGGCTATATTTCGCGCAATGAAAGCAGGTGCTCTGGGTGTTAAAACCCAATGTTCCGGTCGCTTGGGCGGCGCGGAGATAGCCAGGCGGGAGTGGTATCTGGAAGGCCGATTGCCATTATCGACCTTGAGGGCGGATATAGATTACGGATTCGCCGAGGCCAGGACGATGTACGGCATTATAGGCGTGAAGGTGTGGATCTATAACGGAGATGTATTACCCTCGCTCGAAGAAAGGCCTCGGGATGAGGTTGCGAGCGAGAGGAGGTGAAGGGCTTATGTTGATGCCAAAAAGAGTAAAATACAGGAAGCCTTTCCGTAGGCCTTTGCGAGGCAGGACGAAGGGTGGCGCAACGGTTGCCTTCGGAGATTATGGATTGCAAGCCCTCGAAAACATCTGGTTAACGGCCAGGCAAATCGAGGCGGCACGTATTGCCATAACCCGTAAGATGAAGAAGGGCGGCAAGCTCTGGATAAGAGTCTTCCCTGACGTTGCGTATACGAAGAAACCTTTAGAGACGAGAATGGGCAAGGGTAAAGGTAACCCGGAATTTTGGGTTGCTCCAGTCAAACGAGGACGAGTCATCTTCGAGGTAGCTGGAGTTCCTAGAGAAGTAGCGGAGGAAGCATTCCGTTCGGCGGCGCATAAATTGCCCATCAAGGTACGAGTGATTGAAAGGGAAGAAATAGGTGGTGGAGGACAATGAGATCTAAAGAGTTGCGTGACCTGAACGTTGAGGAGTTAAAGGAGAAGCATCAAGAATACAAAAAAGAATTGTACAACCTACGCTTTCAGCACGCGATTGGTCAACTTTCCAACACTGCTAGGATAACAGAAGTGAAGCGAATCATTGCCAGGATACTAACTATCATACGAGAAAAAGAAACCGGGCGAGATCGCTCCTCGGTATTGAGTTAAGGGAGGGAGTTAGATGGAGGGGCGTAAAGCTCAAAAAAAGGTTAGAAGAGGAGTTGTAGTCAGCAATAAGATGGACAAGACCGTTGTGGTCAGGGTAGACAGGATTGCAAAGCACGCGTTCTATCACAAGCCTATCCTAAAAAGCAAGAAATTCATGGCTCACGACGAGGAGAACGCATGCTCAATGGGCGATAAAGTTATAATCGAAGAAACGCGACCACTTTCGCGAAGAAAAAGATGGAAAGTCGTAAAAATTTTGGAACATGCTCCTCTCTTGGAGCATACTGAGTCAGTCGAGGAGGAATAAAGGCCATGATACAATTTCATACAATGTTGAACGTGGCCGATAACTCGGGCGCGAAGAAAATCAGATGCATCCAAGTCACAGGAGGAAGTCGTAGACGGTATGGCAGTGTGGGCGATGTAATTGTTGCCTCCGTCAGAGAGGCTATACCGAACAGTAAAATAAAAAAAGGTGACGTGGTGCGCGCCGTTATTGTGCGCGTGAGAAAGGAAATCAGGCGGCGGGATGGAACCTACGTACGATTTGACGACAACGCAGCCGTGATAATCGATAACCAAGGGAATCCGCGTGGAACGCGCATATTTGGCCCTGTGTCCAGAGAATTAAGGGATAAAGGCTATACGCGCATAGTATCGCTAGCCCCCGAGGTTGTTTGAGGAGGCGGATGGCTTATGTCTAAGATGCGAATTAGAAAAGGAGATCTTGTCCGCATTATTTCGGGTAAAGATAAGGGAAAAGAAGGCAGGGTTTTGCGGTGCATGCCCTCGGGAGGCATGGTATTGGTCGAGGGCATAAACGTTGCTACCAAGCATACTCGGCCTTCACAGAAAAATCCTCAAGGCGGGATTATCCGCCAAGAAGTTCCTATTCACGCGGACAAAGTTATGTTGGTTTGTCCCGCCTGTGGAGAAGCTACACGGGTGTCTCGTGCGTTTTTAGAGGATGGACGCAAGGTTCGCCTTTGCAAGAAGTGCGGCGAAATAGTTGATAAGCTTTAAGTTGAGGGGGAACAGATAAATGGTTCCGCGATTACTTGAAAAATACAGAAGTGAAGTTATTCCGCGTATGATGAAAAACTTCAATTATAAGAATGTCATGCAAGTGCCTAGGATCGAAAAGATCGTCGTTAACGTCGGCGTTAGCGAAGCAAAACAGGACATAAGGTATCTAGATGCGGCTATGAACGAACTTGCTATGATTACAGGACAAAGGCCGATTTTAAAAAGGGCCAAAAAGTCAGTTGCTGGCTTTAAGCTTAGAAAGGGCATGCCTGTAGCTTGCTGTGTGACGCTGAGAGGCCCAAGGATGTGGGAATTCTTGGACAGACTAATATCACTTGCTTTGCCGAGGATAAAGGATTTCCAAGGTGTATCGCGCAAAGGGCTGGATGGCCGTGGTAACTATAACTTGGGCTTAAAGGAGCAGTTGATCTTTCCAGAAATTGATTATGACGATATCTTGCGCATCCGAGGCATGAACGTGAGTATAACGACGACGGCAAATACGGATGAGGAAGCTTACGGTTTGCTAAAAGAGCTAGGAATGCCCTTTGGGCAATGATGAGGGAGGTTAATATCAGATGTCAAGGAAAGCTCTTGAGATAAAAGCCCAAAGAGAGCCAAAGTTTAAGGTGAGAAAGTACAATAGATGTCCCCTTTGTGGCCGTTCTAGGGCTTTTATAAGGAAATTTAACATGTGTAGGTGCTGTTTTAGGGATTTGGCGCGACAGGGCAAAATACCCGGCGTCGTCAAGTCCAGCTGGTAGCCCTATGAAATAAAGGAGGATCGGCAATGTATGTTACAGATCCGATTGCTGACATGTTAACGCGTATACGCAATGCGAACATGGCCTACCACGAGATGGTGGATGTGCCGATGAGCAACATGAAGCATCGTATAGCGCGAGTATTGAAGGAAGAGGGTTACATCAAGAATTTTAGAGTAATAAATAACCCTGGGAAGCCTTACCAGATATTACGGTTATATTTGAACTATGGGCCAAATAAGGAGCGCGTGATTCAAGGGTTGCGTCGAGTGAGCAAGCCCGGCAGGCGCATATATGTCAGTAGCAGGGATGTACCCAAGGTAATTGGCGGACTTGGAATCGCAATAATATCAACTTCAAGCGGGCTTATGACCGATGCGGAGGCCAGAAAAAAAGGTCTCGGCGGGGAAGTCCTATGTTACGTGTGGTAGAAAAAGGGGGGGAAGACGTTGTCTAGAATTGGACGAAGACCGATACCCATCCCAAAAGGGGTAAACGTTACCCTGAACGGTCGTACTGTTAGGGTAAAAGGTCCAAAAGGGGAGTTGAGCCTTGATTTGCTTCCTAACATCGATGTAGAACTAACTGATGAGTGTATAAAGGTTGCTCGTAAGGGCGAAGATAAAAAAACGAAAGCCTTCCATGGACTGACTAGGGCGTTGTTGAACAATATTGTCCATGGTGTGACCCAGGGGTTTGAAAAGGAGCTTGAGTTAGTTGGAGTAGGATACAGAGCGCAAATGCAGGGACAAAAGCTCGTGCTTAATCTTGGCTATTCTAACCCCGTTGAATACGTACCCCCAAAAGGAGTGACCGTTACAACCGATGGTCCGACTAGGATAAAAGTCTCTGGGGCAGATAAGCAAGCGGTTGGACAAGTGGCGGCAATAATAAGATCTTTTAGGGCACCCGAGCCTTATAAAGGCAAAGGAATTAGATATGTTGGCGAAGTTGTTAAGCGCAAAGCTGGTAAAGCCAGCGCTGCATAATGGAGGTGGACGAATTTGATTAAGCGTAAAACGCGTAACGAGATGCGCCTTTTCCGACACAAAAGGATCAGAAAAGAAGTTTATGGCACTTCCGAAAAGCCGCGACTCTGTGTATTTCGGAGCCTTAGACACATATACGTGCAAGTAATTGATGATGAGCAGGGATGTACCTTAGTTTCCGCGTCCACCTTGGACAAGGAACTTAGGCCTCTTCAAGCGAGCCCCGGTTCCATTGCGGCGGCCAAAGCAGTTGGACAACTTATCGCGAAGAGAGCTACAGAGCGAGGCATTAAAGAAGTCGTCTTTGATCGTGGCGGCCATGCCTTTCATGGCAAGGTCAAGGCGCTTGCAGATGCCGCTCGCGAAGCCGGATTGAAGTTGTAAGGGAGGAATCTTTGCATGGTTAGAATAACGATACCAAAAGGCGTGGAACTCACCGAAAGGGTCATCGCTATAAATAGAGTCAGCAAAGTGGTAAAGGGTGGAAAGAGGTTTAAGTTTAGTGTCCTTGTAGTCGTTGGTGACGGTGATCGCTATATAGGTGTTGGCCTTGGTAAGGCCAGGGAAATACCGGAAGCGGTGCGAAAAGGTATCGAAAGGGCGAAGAAAAATCTTGTTGAAGTCAAGAAAGTCGGCAACACCATTCCGCATCCTGTGATAGGCAACTTTGGGGCGGCAAAAGTGTTGTTGAGACCGGCTGCTCCCGGAACGGGGGTCATAGCTGGGGCCGTTGTGCGTGCTATTATGGAGTTGGGCGGAGTTAAAGACGTGTTAACCAAGGTTATAGGAAGGACGTCAAATCCGATTAATGTCGCCTATGCTACACTTGAGGCGGTCAAAACCTTGCGTAATCCCGATGAAATAATGAGATTGCGCGGAAAAAGCGAAAAGGCCTAACGGGGGTGATGACATATGCCCAAGATTCGTGTTACATGGAAAAAAAGCACCATAGGTCGCCCAGAAAGACAGAAGAGGTGCATACGAGCTTTAGGTCTTAAAAGATTAAATCAAAGTGTGGTACATGAAGATACTCCTCAAATTCGGGGCATGATACGCGCTGTAGAACACCTTGTAGTTTGGGACATCGTCGATTAGTTGGGAGGGAATTGAAATGCGCATACACGATTTACGCGCTCCGATAGGTGCAAAGAAGAAGTCCAAAAGGGTAGGACGAGGCAGGGCAAGCGGGCACGGTGGTTCCTCAACTCGCGGATGTAAAGGGCAAAAATCCCGAGCTGGCGGAAACATCCCGATACAATTTGAAGGCGGACAAATGCCCTTAATTAGAAAGATTCCAAAGCGAGGATTTAATAACGCTCGTTTTGCCAAGAGGTATCAATATATAAATATTTCTTCCCTGGAGGAGAAATTTGGGCCAAATAGCATTGTTGCGCCGGAGCAAATGTACGAAGCGGGCTTGATAAAAGATGCCTTTGTTCCGGTAAAGGTGTTGGGGAAAGGCGATATCACAAAGCCGCTTGTAGTGAAGGCACATATGTTTAGTGCGGGTGCTCAAGCCAAGATCGAGTCAGCGGGCGGCAAGGCAGAGGTGATTTAGGTGTTCAGCGCCCTGCGTGACGTGTTTCGCCTGCCTGATTTAAAAAGCAAGATCTTATTTGTCATGGGGGTCTTGTTAGTGTTTCGCTTAGGGGCACACATTCCTACGCCTGGAGTGGATGCTAAGGCGATGGCGAGCTTGTTCGAACAGGGTGGAGTTTTAAGCTTGTTCGACCTTTTTGCTGGCGGTGCGCTTCGCCGATTCAGCATATTTGCCCTTGGGGTGACCCCCTACATAAATGCAAGCATCGTCATGCAGCTTTTGGCTGTCGTGGTGCCTGCCATTGAGAAAATGCAGAAGGAAGGCGAAGAGGGTAGGCGAAAAATCGTCCAGTACACTAGAGTATTGGCTATATTGTTTGCTGCCGTTCAGGCAATTGGCATGGTATTGTGGCTCAAAAGCATGAATATCATTTACGTGAGCGGTATTTCTATGCTGGTTGCTATCATTACGCTCGTCGCAGGCTCGATAGCGGTTATGTGGCTTGGAGAGATGATCTCTGATCACGGCATAGGAAACGGGATATCGCTTTTGATCTTTGCCGGGATAGTTGCGCGTGTACCGGAGTCTTTTGTCAGAACTTTTACCTTACTTCGTGCTGGCGAAATGAACTTTCTCACGCTGATAATAGCCGGTGTCATCATGATAGTAGTCATCGCCGGTTGCATCATACTTCAAGAGGGGCAAAGGCGTTTACCCGTTCGGTACGCCAAACGAGTCGTCGGAAATAAGATTTATGGCGGTCAATCTACATTCATACCTTTAAGAGTTAATAGTGCTGGAGTAATTCCGATAATCTTTGCTTCTTCCGTTTTGCTGTTTCCAACTACCATTGCGAGATTTTTTTCCCTCAGTTTTGCGCAAACTATATCAAAGGTACTTTCTCCAAGCAGTCCGATTTATATGATTCTTTACGTGCTGTTAATTATCTTTTTTACTTACTTTTACACTGCCGTCGTGTTTAATCCCATAGAGGTGGCCAATAACCTCAAAAAATATGGAGGCTTTATACCCGGCATCAGGCCGGGTCGGCCTACAGCAGATTACATTGAAAGGGTATTATCCAGAGTTACCCTGGGGGGTGCGATATTTCTGGCAGTCATTGCACTACTTCCATCGTTATTGACGCAATTGCTTGGCATAACCACTTTTTATTTTGGAGGCACAGCGGTGTTGATCGTAGTTGGCGTAGCCTTGGAAACCGTTCAGCAGATTGAGGCTCAGTTACTGATGCGTCATTACGAGGGCCTTGTGAGGCGGAAAGGAAAGGCCGGCGGAATACTTCGACTGTAATTAAGGAGGAAGGAAATTGCGCATGATATTTCTAGGTCCCCCTGGCGCGGGAAAGGGAACTCAAGCGGTTAAGCTGGCTGCTAAATACGGAATAGCGCATATATCGACGGGCGATATGTTGCGCGAACACGTAAAAAATGAAACTGAATTGGGCAAAGAGGCCAAAATTTATATGGATTCTGGTCGTTTAGTGCCCGATGAATTGATCATAGAAATGGTTAGAAGAAGGCTTAAGAAAGAAGACTCTAATAAGGGTTTCATTTTAGACGGGTTTCCCAGAACGGTCAAACAAGCTGAGGCTTTGGACGAGCTTTTGAGATCTGAAGGAATTATGCTTGATGCTGTCGTGTTCTTTGACGCTGACGAAGAAACGTTGGTGCGACGCCTGTCAGGTAGGCGGGTTTGTCCTAACTGCAATGCAATTTACAACGTCTACAATGAAGATTACCCGAGTGATGGTTGCTGCAGAAATTGTGGAAGCATGTTGGTGCAGCGCGATGATGATAAGCCCGAGGTCGTGAGAAATCGCCTCAAGGTATACGAAAGAGAAACTGCTCCTTTGCTGGCTTATTACAGAGATAAAGGCAATCTCGTCACTATTGATGCTTCTTCGGAGAGCGACGAGGTTTTGCGCGCCATTGAAAGTCTATGTGGAGGTAGAGATGATTCGGATTAAGAAAAGCTGGGAAATCGAAAGAATGAAACGAGCAGGATTGATTGTAGCCGATGTATTAAAGCTCATGAATGACCTCATAAGACCTGGAGTGGATACCAAGAGTTTGGATGTTAAGGCCGAGGAGATGATAACTAAAAGCGGCGGAGTTCCTGCATTTAAAGGTTATTCTTTCCCGGGCGCTCCCTACCCTTTTCCGGGGAGCATCTGTGTCTCGATCAATGACGAGGTAGTTCATGGCATTCCCGATCCGAACAGGATATTGAAGGAGGGAGATATCGTAAGCATAGATGTAGGTGCCTGTTTTGAGCGTTATTTCAGCGATGCTGCGTGCACCTATCCGGTTGGAAGCGTGAGCTCAAGCAGAGCCAGACTGCTTGAGGTGACGAAAGAAGCTTTATATCGGGCTATAAAGACAGCAAAGGCAGGCAATACACTAGGTGATATAGGATATGCCATTGAACAGTTCGTAACTTCACAGAATTATGGGCTTGTTCGAGATTACGCCGGACACGGTATAGGAAAGAGTCTTCATGAGGCGCCCCAGGTTCTAAATTTCGGAAGACAGGGCGACGGAATTGTGCTTAAAAGCGGGTTCACCCTCGCCATTGAGCCAATGGTAATAGCGGGGAAAAACGAGGAAGTCGTCGTTTTAGATAATGGCTGGACTGTTGCCACGGCGGATCACTCAGATGCGGCTCATTTTGAACATACCGTCTTAATTACCGAGGATGGCGGATTCATACTTACGCCGTGGGAGTGACGATCTTGGATCTCGAGGATTTTGAAATAGGCAGGGTCGTCATCTCTAAAAAGGGAAAGGATAAGGGCACATTTTATGTAATAATAAGCAAGGATGTGTTGAATAATCGGGTTTATGTGGCTGACGGAAAGCATCGTTCCATAACCCGCCCGAAGCCAAAAAACCCTAAACATCTTCAGCCTACAAATTGGCACTTACGCGAGTTAAAGGAACGCCTGAAAGATAATCGCGAGATTAGCGATGAGTGGATATACCAGCAGCTGTTGAGTTCGCTGCGAAAAGAAGGGTTTTAATTAAGAGGGGGTAGGTCAGCGCGAATGGCGAGGGAAGATGTCATTGAGTTGCGAGGTACGGTGATTGAGCCGTTGCCTAATGCGATGTTCAAGGTAAAGCTTGAAAACGGGCATATCTTGTTAGCTCACGTCTCGGGTAAGATGCGAATGCACTTCATACGAATCTTGCCGGGAGACAAAGTGTTGGTACAAGTATCGCCTTATGACTTGACAAAAGGGCGAATTGTATATAGATATAAGTAGCTTTAAAGGGGGAAGCAATATAATGAAAGTCAGGCCTTCTGTGAAACCCATCTGCGAGCATTGTCAGGTTATTCGACGCCGCGGAAGGGTGTGGATAATATGTAAAAGAGATCCAAAACACAAACAACGACAGGGTGTAAGGAGGTAGCCAAACATGGCTAGAATAGCAGGGGTTGATTTGCCCAGAGATAAAAGAATTGAGATAGCATTGACCTATATATACGGAATAGGCCTTCCTTCGGCAAAAAATATCCTGGCTGCTACCGGTATTAATCCGGATACCAGGGTAAAAGACCTTACCGAGGAAGAGATCAATAAATTGCAAAGAGAAATAGAAAACAATTATAAGGTCGAAGGGGATCTTAGACGTGAAGTCAGTGCCAACATCAAGCGATTGATGGATATCGGTTGCTATAGAGGACTGAGGCACCGACTGGGACTTCCTGTCAGGGGACAGCGTACTCGAACAAATGCTCGTACCCGAAAAGGTCCTAGGAGAGCCATTGCTGGCAAGAAAAAAGCCACAATGAAAAAGTAAGAAAAGCTATTTTATTCAAGGAGGGAAATTGAGTGGCTAAAAGCACCAAAAGACGCACGAGGAGAAAAGAAAGAAAGAATATAAACTATGCCGTTGCCCGTATTCACTCCACTTTTAACAATACGATCATTAGCATAACCGATAAACAAGGCGGTGTTATCGCGTGGGCATCGGGAGGAACTGTTGGCTTTAAAGGAACGCGTAAATCCACTCCCTATGCTGCTCAAATGGCAGCTCAGGCGGCCGCAAAGCAGGCACAAGATCACGGAGTAGTAGAGGTAGATGTAATAGTTAAAGGCCCCGGGCCCGGCAGAGAATCGGCCATCAGGAGCCTGCAGGCGGCAGGTCTTCAGATAAACATGATAAAGGACGCTACCCCAATTCCGCATAATGGGTGTCGTCCTCCAAAGCGACGACGAGTATAATTTTGGTTTGGATATGTCGAAGGAGGGAAAGATCACGATATGAGCAGATATACAGGTCCTTCCTGCAGATTGTGTCGCAGGGCGGGAGTTAAACTTTTCTTAAAGGGTGATAGATGCTATACGGAGAAATGTGCCATAGCACGAAGGAACACCATTCCCGGGCAACACAGCCATAGACGCAGAAAGTTTAGCGAATACGGACTCCGATTGCACGAAAAGCAAAAACTCAGGAGAATGTACGGCATGACCGAGAGGCAATTTGAGAGGTTCTTTGAGAATGCGAGCAGGATGGCTGGTCAAAAAGGTCATAATTTTATTCAATTGCTAGAGCGACGTTTGGATAACGTCGTCTACCGTCTTGGCTTTGCCTCAAGCAGAGCCCAAGCGCGGCAGTTGGTCACTCACGGCCATATAACAGTTAACGGCAAAAGGTTAGATATACCAAGCGCTTTGGTAAAAGTGGGCGACGTCATAGGAATTGCCCCTAAGAGCAGAGATATACCCATAATTAAGGAAAAGGAAACCCTCGAGGTAGCCTCGGCTCGAACCATGCCGGAATGGCTGGAGTTACAGCCGGAACGAATGGAGGGAAGGGTAATATCCCTTCCAACGAGAGAGCAAATTGACGTCCCTGTCAACGAGCAGCTCATCGTTGAGTTCTACGCTCGATAATTATTAAGGAGAGGATTAGTTTGGAACGCGTTGTGCCGGATATTAATATCGAAGAATGCAGTTCGGGTTATGGACGAATAAGAATAGAACCTTTAGAAAGGGGTTATGGCGTGACCCTAGGAAATGCCATTAGGCGTGTTTTGCTGTCGTCCATATCGGGAGCTGCTGTTTCTGCCATAAGAATAGATGGCGTATTGCACGAGTTCAGCACAGTGCCCGGCGTAGTAGAGGACGTTTTAGAGATTATCTTAAACATCAAAAAACTGGCGGTTATTTCACATAGTGAAGAGGTGCGGATACTCAGGCTTGAAGCGCAGGGCCCAAAGGTCGTGACTGCCGCAGATATAGTTCCCGACAGCGAGGTGGAGTTTCCGAATCCCGAGGCCTACATATGCACCTTGGAAGAAGGTCACAACTTGGGCATTGACCTTTACGTTGAACGAGGCGTTGGTTACCTTACCATGGACAGGCCCAGGCCTAACTATCTGCCCGTGGACGTATTGTTGATAGATGCGGTGTTCTCGCCGGTTTTGCGCGCTAATTATAACATTAGCGCCGCAAGGGTCGGTCAGCGTACGGATTACGAGAGCTTGCTGGTTGAACTGTGGACTAACGAAACCACAGCACCTACGAAGGCCTTTCTTGAGTCAGTTAAGATATTAAATCAGTATTTCAGCCACATTGCTTCTCTCTTGGTTAAGAAACCGTCAGTTGCAGAGGGAGCTGAGGCATTACAAGAACTCTCCGAGGAGGAAGAAGTAGACCCCATGTTATTACGGCCTATTCGCGACCTGGAACTGTCCGTCAGGAGCGAAAACTGCTTACTACGTGCGGGCATTCGTACAATCGGAGATTTGATCCAATACACGCGAGAGGATCTCTTGAAGATCCGCAACCTGGGAAAGATTTCATTAAAGGAAATAGAAGAAAAACTTGGAGCCTTTGGCCTGACTTTGAGTTCTCAAAATGTGGAATCAAAGGCGGGCAAGGGTCAAAAGGATGACAACACCGGAAACGGTTTAGGTGAAAACAAAGGCAAGGAGGAGTAAAGTATGAGGCATCGGGTACGCTCTAGGACGCTTGGGCGCTACAGCGCTCATAGAAATGCGATGCTCATAAACATGGCAGCAAGCCTTATCGTTCATGAAAGCAT
>JGI24708J26588_10003282_pt1 | contig 11782 bp, 13 predicted proteins | sample BioPla1DNA2_FD_26588 | JGI IMG/M metagenome (IMG submission 26588) | reverse complement strand
GAGAGGCCAGTAAAACCCTGTATTTATGTGGTTTTATGTATCATTCAATCGTTTGATTCTTCAGCAGGGTGCTTATGAGTTCTGCCCGACTACCTACCACAAGGCAAATCGTTAAAAGATGCACACCCCCAGAGGTCTGATCGTTGAAAATTAGCACTTGGCAGCCACAGGTTCGTGTCAAGTATCCTCCGATAACGGCTATTCTAAAACACCAACTATTGCTACAAGGCAAAAAGCACAAAGCCCGAAAGCGGCTTAATTTAAGCACTTTCGGGCAAACAAAAAACCATCTATTGACAAAATTCCTTTTATCAATAGATGGTATTTGATTTGGTGCGGATGAAGGGACTTGAACCCCCACGTCGAAGACACTAGATCCTAAGTCTAGCGCGTCTGCCAATTCCGCCACATCCGCATATTGATTTCCCGCAAAAATCATTATAAGACGGAATCAACGTTTTGTCAAATACTTATTTTTAATTTTTACTTTTAATAATTTCCATTAGATTTATCCTACTAAACTTTCCTAAGGGCCTATATCATAGGCTTTCATGGGCATCATGATTGTTTATCCACAGATTATAGGGAAGTTTTGTGCCGTAATTTGAATAATATTTATTTGATAAATTGTTTATACTAATGCTCTTCTATAAATTTATCAGGATTAATAACACCATAATATGCGGGCTTGGCTTTAAGATTCTTATCAAACAACAGAGGATTTGTTGCAGATCTCCAACTTGTTCCATCATCCATCCCCCAAATAGTTACACGAGATATATGTTCAGCATTTTTACGAAAAATATTAAAAAGCTGCGCATACAGATACCCTTGATCATTTGCCTGTCTTTCAGACAATTGATAATTACTTCCAGCTTGAACATCTAGCTCCGATATACTCACCTCTACACCTAAGTCAATAAATCTTTCAAGAGATAATTCAACATTTGCAGGGTTTGTATTAACGGTATAATGTCCTTGCATGCCAATACCATCAATTAGAAGCTTTTCTGGATAAACTTTTTGGTAGTTCTCATTAATNTCTTTCACCATATTATATACTGCTAGTGATTTATTTTGATTGTCCAAATTATAGTCGTTGTAATAAAGCTTTATATCCCAATCGGGATGCTCATCAAGCACTTCTCTTGCAGCAAGGAAAGCCTGCTCAATATAATCTTCTCCGACAGAATAATACCATGGGGATTTACGCAGCGATGCCTTCCAATCAGAGGGGTTAGTCGAATTGTCACTCATTGCTTCATTAACTACATCCCAAGAAATAACTTTATCAGCGAAGTGTTCGACAACTGTCTTAATATGCGTCCTCATATTATCCAGAGCCTCTTCTCTGCTAAGATAACGCATATTTCCATCTGTATCAATTGCTGTGTTCATCCATTCTGGCGATTGTTGGTGCCACACTAATGTATGACCATGCACCTTCATTCCAGCGTCAAGAGAAGTATCTACAAGATTATCAGCTCCACTAAAAGTAAAGTTGCCTTTAGTACGCTGTAGTTCTCCCGGTTTCATGGCATTGCCTGCCGTAACTGAATTAAAATGCGTTGTTAGTAAATCAAATCTTATTCCAGCAAGATCCTCAGATGAAATTGCCGTACCAATGAGGAACTCATCCTCATAAGATTGTTTAACCGGCATTAGCTCTGACTGAATTTTTTCAATCTTTGAGCCAGTGCTTTCAAAGCTTATATCATCAATATAAAATGATGCTTCGGCATTATCTGAGCTCTCTACATAAATTGTTAAATACTTACTGCTTACATTATTATATCGATAAGCTCCCTCAAGCTGAATCCATCCATCCCAAGTACTGATGGTCTTTTGCGCGAGATTTACATAATTGGCACTTGTACCCTCACCAATCTGTGTAGATAATTGAATTTGTGAGTTCTCAGGTTCTATCAATTTAACCCATACCGAAACTCTGTATTCGGTACCCTCGTCCACATACTTCTCTACACGTAATGAAGGACCATGCCATGTACTGGTTCTACCTTCTGTTTTTAGGGCATATTTGCCGTCGTCTGTATGATTTTCTTCATCAGTTACTGTAAGGGTTTCTGAACCCGCTCTACCTTCGAAACCTTCCATGGTTTGATCTTCAAAGGTTATCAGCCTAAACCCTTCATCAGCATCTCTAACTTTGGCAGCTTCGTCCTCAATATCGATTGAAACATCCTTCTCTTTCATGTATACATGGACAATAAACATGCATACAAGAATAACAACAAAAATCAGGAACAGGATCGCAATCCTTTTTGTTAATGGAGTTCTCATTTCAAACCTACCTCCAGGGATATGACTGGCCGTATTCATAGTGCGCGATTAAGTATCATGCCATCTACCATAATGTTTTTATTGTACGACTGGCCGTATTCATAGTGCGCGATAGAAGTTTCATTAATTCATATCTTAGTGTGGATACTTTTGTTTGCTTGAATTGTATAAGAATGTGTCAAATCATGAGTTAAAAGAACCAGTAATACTTCACCATCAGGCTGAGCTTTTCTTCTCACACTCAGCCTGACAGTTAAAAAGCATAGATAAATCACAGTATAGGCCTTATTTTAGAAGGCTTTTCCTATATTTTTCACTTTCCCAATTTTTTATGAAATCTGTTTCATTGCTACTCATTGTTTTTATTTTTAAATTGTTTCTTTCGATGTTTTCTACTACATATATAAATCCAAGTAGCGTTTCTTCCATGGTAAGAGCTTCTTTTTCATTGGTTTTATATATTATCTCACCAGTTTTGGTATTAATGTTCATTTTGTTGTCTGAACCATTTACCGAAATATTTCCGCCAAGATACACCATTTGGTCGGGATACAAAACTGTATCATCGAAAAACGAAGCCTGCAAATCCTTACCTTTAAAATAGTCTGTCAGGTATTGTGTGTTACTTATGAAATCCCCATTTTCTAACTCCTCTATGGATACTTCTGGGTAAGGATTTGAAATATTAAAATAGTCTCTGATCTTCATCAACACTTCTTCGTGAAGTTTAATACACTCGGTTGCAGTGTTAGCAGTTACAACAAGTCCGTGATTCTCCATTAATATAACCTGTGGAAACTTGCCGTTATCAGAAATATATTTTGATACTTCCTTTATTATTGCAATTGTCAACATAAACCCGGGGTTAATGTATGGGATCCATATAAAACCGTATCCCTCATCCTTAAATATCTCCTGTGAAAGCTCAAAACCATTTTCACTACAACAGATTATATTTGAGTAAACAGGGTGTGTGTGAATAACATGCTTGAGTAAAGCAGAATGAAAACCCGCTTCCACCGATGGACGCAGTTGTTTAAGACCTTCCATTGGTACAATATTCTTACGGACAAATTCACCGCTTTCCTTTTCATAGTCTATATCCTTAGAAAAATCCACACTCTCGTGATACTCTTTTATTTTTTTGTAATTTACTACTACATATCCGTCTGTTGGGCTGATATCCTTTAGCATGTAACCAGAAGCTTTCACCGCCATAAGCTCATCATCGAGCTTAACGGATGTATTACCTCCGCCTCCTTGTACGAAATCGGGACTCTTCCCAGCAGCTTTAGATATTCTTTCTAAATCCTTTATCTGTTCTGTATACATGTCATCCTCACTTTCTTAAAGAGAGTACATTATCCTCGTATTTTTTAACTTCGTCAATCCATGTAGTTCCAACAGGTACATTATTATCTGCACAATACTTATTCCAAACTGCCCCATAAGGTAGAGTTTTAAACTCCTCCATAAGCGCAAGCCTTTTACCGAAATTGCCGGCTTGTTCTGCTTCAACCAATAGGCTTGTAGGCTCTAATAGAGAATACAAAATAGCCTTTAATGATGCTCTTGTGCCTGTAACCCATGCACTAATTCTGTTNATGGAGGCATCAAAGAAGTCGAGGGCAAAGTGAACTTTATTGTATGCATTACAACGTTTAATTTCCTGTGCAATTGCCAATGTGTCATCATTAAAGAGTACTACATGGTCACTGTCCCAACGTACTCCACGGCTAACATGTAACAACAACTCATCTTTATAAGTTAACAGTGCGGATAATTTATCAGATATTGTTTCGGTCGGGTGGAAATGCCCAGCATCAAGGCATAGAACAACATCGTCCCGGCTAAATACATATCCCATGTAGAACTCATGAGAGCCTACAACATAGCTTTCCGATCCTATACCAAACAGTTTGGATTCCACTGTATCTATTAAGTATTCACTATTATATTTTTGACTTAAAACTTCATCAAGAGATTCTTTTAGAATACGGCGTTGAGTTAACCTGTCAGCAGGTAGATCTTTTGAGCCATCTGGAATCCAGATATTATTAACGCTTGGTGTATTTAATGCCTTACCAATAGCTGCAGCAATCTCTCTTGAACGTTTTCCATGCTCAATCCAGAATTTACGAATGTTATCGTCCGTACTTGCTAATGTACCTGAATCAGCAAGTGGGTGATTCAAAAACGAAGGATTAAAATCAATCCCAATACCTTTTTCTTTTGCCCACTCAACCCATTTTTCAAAGTGCTCAAAAGTTATCTCATCACGACCAACTTTCTTCCCATTTGTTTCTGCATACATGGCATGTAGATTAACACGGTTTTTCCCCGGAATAAGGCTTAATGCTTTATCCATATCCTGTCTTAGCTCTTCACCATTGCGCGCCCTGCCTGGATAATTTCCAGTAGCCATTATACCACCGGAGGATCCACCTAGGTTTTCAAATCCCGCCACATCGTCACCTTGCCAACAGTGAATTGAAACCGGGATTTTTTTCAATTCTTCCATGGCTTTGTCAGTGTCAACACCATAGGCTGCGTAAATTTCATTAGCGGCTTTATAAGCCTGTTCAATCTTATCATTGCTGTACGAATACATAATAATCCTCCTTGTATTTTGTTAACCGTTGATTTATTATTTCCACTATTTAAAATAAAAATATTTCAACTCTTGTTAGGGTTTAATAACTATGTTAGAGCCATGGTTACAAAGGATATGCCATAGTCGTCATTAACGCCATCTCTGCTTGAGTTGTATCCATGCGGCTGTATTGCACTATTATTTCCACATCGCTCTCCACCATCATTGCATAGGGTACATCCATTGGAACAGTATTACCATTCTTATCTTTTATTTTGTCCATCCTAATATGGTGTGTCCTTTCAGCACCACATGAAGTATAAAATCCTTGCATCTTGTCCCGATCTTCAAAATAAAGTGTGATTGATATGTTAGCTTCTTTTTTCCCAGGATTCAAAACACATATTGCGTCATGGCTCTTTTGTGTTCCTGAACTGGTTGACGGATAATATCCATCGGGAATAAACCAAACTTTCGAACCATACTTATCGCTCATAGAATACACCTCTTTCTTTTTAGGCATTTTGCGATGTTTTTTGAGTTTCACATCTTACTTATTAAGGTTACATCGCAATCTCCTTTTAAAATAACTCTTTTAGTATTTAGTATCTGCTGAGATGACCTCAACAATTGATTCCTATTCAATAATACCATACTAAAAAACCTTTTCATAATCATTGGTATATGTTATTATTTTTTTAGGCGTAAATAACTATTCCCTTAAAGATTTCCTCTATAAAGCCGGTTATCAAATGCTCCTAACACCCTGCTCACTGCGTTTGAAATTTATATGTATGCATTAAGGTAGGTTCAAAATGAGGTCAGATTTTTTCCCAACATTAACGGGCAAAAGCTTGTTTCGTGAGAACGAACTTGTTTATGTGAATCGTTCAGATGAATTAAAACAGTACAATGGAATCATGCATAAGCATGATTTTATTGAGATTGCCTATGTTATTCTAGGGAAAGGTCTTCATGTTGTTGGCGATCAAAAACTTAGTACTAAAAAAGGTGATCTTTTCATAGTCAACTATGATATACCTCACGGTTTTTTTTCTGATCCTGTTGACGGTACCGAACCGATAGTTTATAACTGCGTTTTTATGCCCAAATTTCTGGATTCCTCATTATTAGGAAATATGTATTTTCAAGATATTTCTTCTTCTTTTCTTTTCAAGTCCATCTTTCCTGAGGAAAGTCCTAAAAATGCAGATCTAAGGCTAAAAGGAACAGAGTACAGGGATATTGGCGATTTGTTTCATAAAATGTATGAAGAATATAAAAATATGAACAAAGGATACTTAGAAATCATCCGTGCTTATTTAATAGAATTGATTGTGAAAGTATTTCGCCTAATTGACAACGACCGTCAAAGCAATATCTCAACTCAGAACCAGCAGCTGGTCTTCCAAGCCGTCGAATACCTAAGAAATAACTACAACACAGACATACGTCTTGAAGAGTTAGCTATGAAATCCTTTATTAGTAAAAATTATTTCAGTAGGTTATTTAAAGAAGTAACTGGCATTAATTTTACCGACTATATACAAAACTTAAGAGTTGATGAGGCATGCAGCCTACTGAAGAACACCGATATGAAAGTTATTGATATAGCTAATCAAGTTGGTTTTAGAGATATGAAATTCTTTTATGAGGTGTTTAAAAAACTCACCGGGAAAACCCCAGGTGAGTTCAGAAAAGGTTAGTTTAGTGTATCATTAAAACTTTTTGTGCCATTAGTGATTCCAATTCATGCTTATCTTCATATAAATATTTTGTTGTCAATACAAAGCAGCATATAATAGATTTCCTACTTTAATGCCTGTTCAGCCATATATGAACTTCTTACCAAAGGCCCTGATGCCACATACAAAAAGCCCATTTGATATGCTTCCTTCTCATATGCTTTAAACTGATCAGGATGAATATATTCTACAATTGGATGATGTTTTGCTGATGGAGCCAGATATTGACCAATTGTTAAAAAGTCGCAGTCCACCTCACGCAAATCACGCAACACAGATAAAACCTGTTCTTCTTTTTCACCAAGACCCAACATTATGCCGGATTTAGTATTAATTGTTCTATCCATCCTTTTAACATTTTTCAATACATCTAACGAACGCTGATAATCGGCCTGTGGACGTACTTCTTTATAAAGAGTTGGTACAGTTTCAATATTGTGATTGATAATGTCTGGGTGAGCATCCACTACTTTTTTTAGCGCATCTTCATCTCCTTGAAAATCCGGAATCAAAACCTCTATTGTAACCCCTGGTGTGGTGTCTCTAATGGCGTTTATTACTTTTACAAAATGCCCAGCGCCACCATCAGGTAAGTCATCGCGAGTCACAGATGTAATAACGGTATGCTTAAGTGATAACGCCTTAACAGCTTGTGCCACGTTCTTAGGCTCATTTTCATCTACTTGTTGTGATTTACCCTTTGAAACATTGCAGAAAGTGCATTGTCTAGTGCAAACACTTCCTAAAATCATAAATGTTGCAGTTTTTCTTCCAAAACACTCCCCACGGTTAGGGCAAGCGGCTTCATCACATACTGTATTTAAATGAAGTTCTTTCAACATATTTTCAACGGTTTCAAGACCACTTATTGAGTGCGCCTTTACACGAAGCCACTCAGGCTTTGGTACTCTACTCATAATTTCCCTCCAAAAAGTTAGATTCTACAAAGTTTGGCTTGGCACCAAAACTATCACAAAACACTTCAGCAGTTCTCTTAAAGAGCTTCTGCATGTCCTGCTCCTGACCTGTAATCTTTTGAATAGATGTTACACCTGCATCAGTCAGACCACAGGGGACAATCCAACTAAAATGCGAAAGATCAGTGTTTACATTAAAGGCAAAACCATGCATAGTTGTCCAGCGTTTTACCTGAATTCCAATGGCGGTTATTTTCTCCTTACCTACCCATACACCAGTGTAGGTTTTCTCACCACTTGCAGCCGTAATTCCATAGTCCTCTCTCAAAAGTTTAATAAATGTATTTTCAATTCTGTCCACAAAATAATGAACATCCTTGCCATAGTGTTTCAAATTTATAATTGGATATCCTACAACCTGGCCAGGCCCGTGGTATGTAACATCTCCACCTCTGTTTATCTGTTCAATGGAAACTCCCATGCGGGTTAATTCCTGTTCGGGTATAAGTATATTGTCTTTATTGCCTCTAACCCCCAGTGTTAAAACAGGTGGGTGCTCAACTAAAAACAAAGTATCCCGTCCTTCTTCCCTGGACACTTTTTCCCACTGCTGAGTTTGTATTGAAAGAGCCTTTGAATACTCCATATTTCCTAAATTTATCACATCTATTTGCATATAAAACACCTCCTAACACAGTAACACAGAGGGACGGTTCTTTTGTGTTATTTAACACAGAGGGACGGTTCTTTTGTGTTATCCCATTAGTATTCCAACCCCAGAAATCACCGTATCCGCTGCCCAGCTAATAGATCCTCAGGTTTTTAACGTAAGATGCGTTCCTGATATGTCTAACAAGAACTTCTATCTATTCACACATGAATATACCGGTGTCTTTGTCCGATTATTCGAAGGTACGCTCAAGCGTTATATGACGTTAATCTGCCTTACGGATTATTAAAACATCCTCTAGTCGTATTATTATCTCAACTTTATCTATTTCACGCAAGTCTTTTAAAACAACTAACGCAAAGAGATGTTGTAATACAAGGTAGTTTGCCTCTTTTTCCAGGAACTCGTTCTTACTGAGGTCAACAAGCATAAAAGGAAGCAAGAGGCTGTTCCTCCTACTTCCTTTTACTACATTTCCAAAAATANATCATATGGCATTTGAGAAAGCTTATTCCGTTAATCCTGCGTATGCTTCATATACCCGGACAGCTACAATCACAGCCTGCTCGCGAGTCGAAGTGGCTTTAGGTGCGAATCTATTGTTGCCCACCCCATTAATAAAGCCATTTTTTGTCATAAACTTAACATTGCTTACAAAATACGGTGCAATTTCGTTTTCGTCGGAAAAGGTTGGCGCTCCTGTGATGGATGTATCCGCGTCAGGCCGAATGGCTTCTACGGCACGGTTTAGCATGGCTGCCATCTGCTCGCGGTTGATTGGCACCTGTGGCGCAAATTTATTGTTCCCAATACCATTGACAATGCCTAATTGATATGCTTTCAGTATCTCCACATTGGTTGTGTCTGAAAATGTAGAAGAGGGAGCCGCCATAGCTTTTCTTCCTGTATACAGCTCATATAGCTTGACTGCGACCTCCGCAAATTCCTCTCTGGTGATGGAATCACTCATATTGTCCCTGATTTTGTCTGTAATAAAGCCATAACCAACGGCTTTATCAAGACCGTCCTTGGCCCAATCGGACGCTCCCCGGTATTGAGCCGGATTACCTAAGGTTACAAGGTTAGAATTGCCAGATATGACCTCTTTGTCAATAAAGCTATTCACATAACCCCATGGGGAGTAGAAACATGCCCGAAAGTTATAGACCTCTGCCTTTAAATTGATACCCCCATGTGCATCTTCCTCTTCATATGGGTAATAAGCGAAAGCGTTACCCGCTAAAAGATCGTCAAGTGACATTTCTGTAATATCATAGAGGGAAGGGCCTTGGTTCCAATCATAATTTCCATACTTAGATTCAAATCTTATTTTTATTGGAGAGCAGTTTGTGCCTGAATAGTACTCCGAGTTATCATTTAAATTTTTGTTTATTGTCTGAACACTCTCAGGTACATCCATCGAAATGGCAAAGTAAGGCCAGTTGTTTTGGTCATACTTCAATTCCACAGTCAGATTTTTAGGCGCATCCAATGTAAAGGGTGTAGAATTTGTAGCTAAGGCGTTAAGGGGCAGAGTGCCCATGAATAAGAACAAGACCAATGTAAATGTCAAAACTCTATATCTCATAATATCTACCTCCAAGATAAAATTTCTTTCAAGACGATATCTGCTATTGCTACTGCTGTGGGGTAGTTATAGTTATCGTCATTGTTTCACTCATATACAGAAGGCTTACATTAATGCCTTCATCGTCATATCCGCTGATGGTGATGAAATCTCCTTCAGGTTGCATGTAGCTTTTCAACAACCATCCTATTTCTGATAATCAAAGGCTACAAAATTGTCGTCACTGCCATATCCAAAGTTAATCATACTGCCGTCCTTAAAAGCGAGAAATTCGATGTGATCGCTTGCCAAATCAGGCGCTGAATCAAAAGTGAAACCTGCCATAGTTAATTCACCAACATAGTTTTTTATCGTTTCAGCACTCTCCACCGTCATCTCAAAATGCATAATACCGTCTTCCCGCAGTATTTTGCTGATATGCCCCTTAAGCTCAGGTACACCGGGCATCTCGTCAAATGGCCATGCTAAACTCTCGCTTTTGGGTTTATCAGTAGGGGCGGACACACCCTCCAGGCCCGACATAATTAGGTAGACGGACACTTTCCCAGCATATTGAGGATTAGGATTCATAGCGCTCTTACTGAGCATGATGGTATACTCAACGCCGTCTTTTTTAGCGCTAATAATGTAGTCACCCTGCGTTTCAGTTGTGCTTAAGTCTTTCGCATCTTTGAGTGCACCCTCATAAAAATCACAGAGCGTGTTGATGTCATTGTCGCTTACATAGCTGACTTCCAAGCCATTATTTGCATGGTTTTCCCTTACATCAAGGATCTCAGCATCTGCTGCAAGGGGCAAAGTTTCATTGGGAAAGCTGGTCGGCAGCGTTTTTGTGCCAGTTGCGGTTTCATTTGACATTTGAGGACCATCGGTGTTCTGACTTTGTTTGGATTCCGATGTAGTTCCGTCGTTTACTTTGTCTGTCACAGGCTTCTTTGCTCCGCATCCGGGAAGTACCAATATAAATACAGACGCTAAAATAATAAATAAAATCTTTTTCATATTTTCTCATCTCCGCTCTCATAGTTTGTTTTGATTGCTTTTTTGGGTAGCCCGCTTTGCGGCCTCCAACCGTTTCTGGATCGGGCGCTGTATATCCGGCCACGCATCCTCGAATTGTGTACTTGTCAATCCGCTTATGCCTTGTGCCAAAGCACAAGCAGTACAAATACCGATGCCATTGCCTTTTCCATCGTCGATTAAAAAACAGTCCTCACATACCCACTTGCCACAGCTGTCGCAGAACAAAAGCTCCTGGCGCAGATTCAGAAGCGTTTTGACACGACCACGGAGCCAGGTTTGCCTTAGCTTCTTCGCCTGTCCACAGACAGCGCAGCGCGCAGTAAAGGTTTTGGTGGCAGAGTCATAACGAGTTTGCTGCTCAAACGCTTGCTGCGATGGCCGCATGCGCTGCGTTAACTCTTTACCGTTCAAGGGTACTCACCTCTCTTTCCCGCCCGAATGCTAAGGACACCTTGGAAGATTTGATTGAGGTTGTCTCAGCACAATCAGTCAAGGCCACTGTACCAGAGCCTGTCACCGTACTTGCGACCGTCAATGGAACAGAACACTTATCGAGAATTGATGCAGAGCCGGAAGCAGAACAGACGGTGAGAGAGGACTCCCCTCACGCTATGCGTATGAGAACCTTATTACATCACACGCTTTCTCCACTAACTCGCCGTGAATATCAACTAGCCGATTGCATCATGCGGGGGCAGCGCCGCTCTGAGATTGCAGAGGAAATGGGTGTAAAACCCGAGACTGTCACAAAGTATACAAATCAGCTGTATAACAAGTTTGGGATCCACAGACGACAAGACCTGTTTCGGCTTGCCGAACAGCTTGACCGCGAATGGTTGGATAAGGATTGATTTTATATAAGCACCTTATAAACTGTGATTTCATACAAAAACCGTCTAACCCTTGAGATTAGACGGTTTCATTGTGTTTTATTTTGGTGACCCA
>JGI24708J26588_10003280_pt1 | contig 11784 bp, 11 predicted proteins | sample BioPla1DNA2_FD_26588 | JGI IMG/M metagenome (IMG submission 26588) | reverse complement strand
GAGCACGAAGGATGTAAGCTTCAGATGGGAGGCAGCGATCAGTGGGGCAATATCACCACCGGCACGGAACTTATCCGTCGCAAACTTTCCGGAGAGGCATTTGCCTTAACCTGTCCCCTGATTACAAAGGCAGATGGCGGCAAGTTCGGCAAGACGGAACAGGGAAATGTCTGGCTCGACGCAAAATATACCTCTCCCTATACTTTCTACCAATTTTGGCTCAATGTGAGCGATGAGGATGCACAGAAATATATCAGGATCTTCACAATGCTTACTCGTGAAGAGGTAGAGGCGGCTATAGCAGAGCATTTGAAGGCTCCTCACCGGAGAAGTTTGCAGAAGCTACTTGCAAAAGAGGTTACCGTGATGGTACATGGAGAGCAGGAGTATCTTAAAGCTGTAGATGCCTCTAATATTCTTTTTGGAAATGCTACTTCGGAGGCTCTGATGGCACTCGACGAGCAGACATTTCTTTCGGTGTTTGAGGGAGTACCCCAATTTGAGCTCAGCAAGGAGCAGCTACCCTCCGATATTATCGAAATGTTGGCGGTAGAGAGCTCCGTTTTTCCCTCCAAGGGAGAGTGTCGCAAGATGATTCAGGGCGGTGGTCTTTCAATCAATAAGGAAAAGGTGACCGATATCGCTTTAACGTTGACAGCGGAGCACCTGCTTGACGACAAATATATTTTGGTTCAGAAGGGTAAGAAGAATTATTTTATCCTTAAATTTGAATAGCATTAATAACAGATTAAAACAGAAAGGTTATGGAACACGAAAGCAAAAGACAGCGTATGGTGGCAAGGCAGATCCAGAGAGATCTGGCTGAGATCATCAGAGGCAAAGGTATGGCTGCCTTTGACGGGGCTATGGTGACGGTGAGCGGTGTGAGGATGACTCCAGACCTCTCGCTGGCAAGAGTATATGTAAGCATATTTCCTTCCGATAAGAGTGAAAAAGTAATGGAAATCATCAACTCTCAGAACAGAAGTTTGCGCGGAGAACTGGGCAAACTTGTGGCCAAACAGTTGAGGGTTGTGCCGGAGCTCTCATTCTTTTTGGATGATTCGCTCGATTATGTCAATCATATAGACGAATTGCTCAAACAGGAGTAATGAACCTCTCGACTTTCATTGCCAGGCGCTATCTCTTCGCAAAGAAATCCCACAATGTGATCAATATCATATCAGGTATCTCTGCGGCCGGCATAGCTATAGGTTGTGCTGCCCTGGTGGTGATAATGTCGATATACAACGGTTTTGACTCGATCATACGTACACTTTACAACAGTTATACTCCCGACCTCCTGGTAATTCCCGCTGAGGGAAAGGTTTTTACAACTGATAGTGAAGGGTTTGAAAAAATTAAGAGTGATGATGCGGTTATCTCGTTTTGTGAGGTGCTGGAGGAGAATGTGTTTGTAAGGTATGGAGACAACAATATCGTAGCTACCGCCAGAGGAGTCGATTCGGTCTATATAAGTACTACGGGGCTGAAAGATTATGTGGTGGAAGGGAATTTTGAGCTTGAGTTTGGTGCTCTGAAGCAGGTGGTCATCGGTCGCACGCTTGCCCATGAACTTGGTTTGAGGATATCCTTTGTCGCTCCGATGGATATTTATTTTCCTTCGCGAATGGCCAATGTGTCGCCGGTCAATCCTTTTGCTTCGCTTCGCAGTGAACGGCTTTTCCCCGGTGGCATCATCTCTCTTGACCAGAATTTTGATAAGAAATATATGTTTCTGCCGGTTGAGAGCCTACGCTCTTTGCTTGAGTATGAGGAAGAGGTGACATCGGTCGAGATATATGCCGATTCCAGCGTCATTGCGCCAAATGGAGTGGTAACAGCGGGTTTTCAGAAGAGGGTGAGTGCGGCATTGGGCGACTCTTTTATAGTTAAAAACAGGCAACAGCAAAATGAGTCCCTCTATAAACTTCTCTCTTACGAGAAAATTGCAATTTATGCCATTTTGCTCTTTGTGATGATTATTATTTCGTGCAATATCTTCGGCTCGCTTTCAATGCTTATCATTGAGAAACGCGATGACATAGAGATATTGAAGTCGATGGGAGCTGATGATAGACTGATCAAGAAGATTTTCGTCAAGGAGGGATGGATGATCTCGCTACTTGGCATTGTGGTGGGTATCGCCGTTGGACTTTTGGTCTGCCTGTTGCAGCAGAAAGTGGGGCTTGTGAGGATGCCCGGCAATTTTATTGTTGAATATTATCCCGTGGTGATAAGATGGAGTGATATTTTGATTATCGCGGGTGGTGTAGGATTGATAGGATATCTCGCTGCGGTGGTTTCACGCGCAGCAAATTAAGGGGTGTATGCAAAAAAAAGGGCTGACCCTCTGCCGGAATCAACCCCCTTTCCTTGTGTACTAAAACCTAAACCTACTATATAGATGCAAGAAATGGCAAAAACGTTGCATCAGTAATGTAAAAAAGTTGAAATTTTTTAAAAATAATGGAAGAAGAGAGGAAAGTCTTAGAAGAAATCACCGGTAAAGAGTATTTGCACGGCTTTGAAACCGATCTTGAGCAAGAGTTTTTTCCCAAGGGATTGAATGAGGATATAATCCGTATGATATCCCGCAAAAAGGAGGAACCGGAGTGGATGCTCGAGTTTCGCCTCAAGGCTTTTGCCAGATGGCAGAAGATGGCTTTGCCCACATGGGCCCATCTTGAAATACCGGAAATTGATTTCCAGGATATCATATACTATGCTGCTCCGAAGTCCTTAAGCGATTCGGGAGAGATAGATCCCGAGCTCGAAGCCACTTTTGATAAGCTCGGTATCCCGTTGCATGAGCGCAATATACTTGCCGGAGTGGCAGTAGATGCCGTCTTTGACTCCGTTTCAGTCAAAACCACCTTCAAGGAGACCCTTGCAGAGAAGGGAATCATTTTCTGCTCCTTTTCGGAAGCAGTGAGGGACTATCCCGACCTTGTGCGTAAATATTTGGCAACGGTAGTGCCCATAGGCGACAATTTTTATGCAGCGCTCAACTCTGCGGTCTTCAGCGATGGCTCCTTCTGTTATATTCCCAAAGGGGTGAGGTGCCCGATGGAGCTCTCGAGTTATTTCCGAATAAATGCCAGAGGTACAGGACAGTTTGAGAGGACTCTGATAGTGGCGGATGAAGGCTCTTATGTGAGCTATCTGGAGGGTTGTACGGCTCCCATCCGCGATGAGGCGCAGCTTCATGCGGCTGTGGTAGAAATCATTGTGGAGCGTGATGCAGAGGTCAAATATTCGACCGTTCAGAACTGGTACCCCGGCGATAAAGATGGCAAGGGGGGTATCTATAATTTCGTTACCAAGAGGGGGATTTGTAAGGGCTCGAACAGTCGTCTTTTCTGGACACAGGTCGAAACGGGATCCTCCATTACATGGAAATATCCGAGCACCATACTTAAAGGCGACAATTCCATTTCGGAGTTCTATTCGGTGGCGGTGACAAACAACCGTCAGCAGGCTGATACCGGCACCAAGATGATCCATCTGGGTAAAAATACCGTCAGCCGTATTGTAAGTAAGGGTATTTCAGCGGGATATAGTCAGAACAGTTACCGAGGTTTGGTGAAAGTGGCCCCCAATGCCAGCGGAGCGCGCAATCACTCCCAGTGCGACTCTTTGCTGCTCGGAGATAAATGTGGTGCTCACACCTTTCCCGTCATTGAGAGCGACAATCGCAGCTCCGTAATAGAACACGAGGCTACTACCTCCCGGATCAGCGAAGATCAGCTCTTTTACTGTCGCCAGAGAGGTATTCCCGAGGAGGATGCGATAGGACTTATCGTCAATGGTTATGCCCGGGAGGTACTCAATCATCTGCCGATGGAATTTGCCGTTGAGGCGCAGAAACTTTTACAGGTATCACTTGAAGGGAGTGTAGGATAATGAAAGAGATAATCAATTTTACGCTTTTTACTATTGCCGGAGATGTGCCGGTGCTGTTGATCGACCTTGTCACTTCGATATTTGGTCTTACCTGTGTCTTTCTGGCCGGCCGCAACAGCAAATATAATTTTTGGGTGGGCTATTTTTACACAGCCCTCCTTTTCCTGATGTTCTGGAATAAAAATCTCTATGCGAGCATCATTCTTCAGCCGATCTCCCTTGCTATAAATATTTTGGGCCATTACAGGTGGACCCATCCCAAAAAGGGAGAAGAGAGCTCTTCAGACCCGAAAGCCCTTAAGGTAACCATGCTTACCTGGCGGCAGAGAATAATAACCATAGCCTCAATCTTTGTTTTGGCAATAGTATGGGGATGGCTTCTGGAACAGTTGGGCACAAGGTGGTTTGTGGGAGTATTTCCTTCGGATCCGATACCCTATCTGGATGCCTGTGTGACGGTATTGATACTTGTGGCGCAGTTTCTTTCTGCTCAAAAGAAATGGGATTGCTGGATTGCCTGGCTCTTTGTCAACATTACGCAGATAGTGCTTCATATCTCAGTAGGCCACATCTTTATGCCGATTGTGAGTGCACTCTACCTTATCAATGGTCTGGTTTCACTCTATCACTGGTTTAAATTGTACAAAAAAGAAAAGAAATAATATATGAACAACGACAACATTATGCTCAAAATAAGTGGGCTCAAAGTCTCCATAGATGACCGTGAGATCCTTTCAGGTGTCAACCTTGAGGTACGACCGGGTGAAGTGCACGCCATTATGGGCCCCAATGGTTCCGGTAAAAGCACCCTTTCCGCAGTACTTGCGGGCAGAGAGGAATTCAAAGTAACGGAGGGAGAGATACTTTTCGAGGGAGAAGATTTGTTGAGTCTCTCTCCCGAAGAGCGTTCCTGGGCCGGTGTTTTCCTTGGATTCCAGTATCCTATTGAGATCCCCGGAGTTACAAATATAAATTTCATCAAGACTGCTATAAATGAGCATCGCAAAAGAAAGGGACTTCCCGCGCTGAGTGCAGCTGATTTCCTGAAATTGATGCGTGAAAGGATGGCCTATGTCGATATGGATAGTAGTTTCACTTCCAGAGGTGTCAATGTGGGATTTTCCGGAGGGGAGAAAAAACGTAATGAAATTTTCCAGATGGCCATGCTCGAGCCTAAACTCGCCATCCTTGATGAGACCGATTCTGGGCTTGACGTTGATGCGCTCCGTGTGGTTGCAGGTGGCATTAATCGTCTTAAAACCCCGGAAAATGCGACCATTGTCATCACGCACTACCAGCGTTTGCTTGACTACATTGTACCCGACTTTATCCATGTTTTATATAAGGGCCGCATCATTAAAAGTGCAGGCCGTGAACTTGCACGGGAAATCGAAAATCGCGGTTACGATTGGTTGATAAACGAACAATGAAACAGAACTACATATATACACCCGCTTTCACCAGCGAATTTAGATGTAAAGTGCCTCTGAAAGAGACGCGGCAGCTCTTCATTGTAAATGGAAAGGTTCAGGGTGGCCAAACCCCATTTTCTCTTCGTCTCGAAGAGGGAGAGATTATGAAAGAGATGCTCCAGATCATCTCCGTGCGCCACAAATCCTACAAAGAGCACCTTTCGACCCAACAGGACTTTCACTTCGGGAAAGGTTCCGTGGGCAGAATAATCCAATGTTCCCACACCTTCTCACCGGATAGGTTCAGAACCACGGAAAAAGTCACCATAACAGTAGATAAAGAGGCTTCTGCGGAGTTTTACATTATGCAGAATGAGCACAACAATGCGGAGCACAATACTACATACGAGATCAATGTTGCTGCGGGAGCCTTCCTTAAAATGGTCTTTCTCTCGCTCCACGGTGGGGTTATCCGCAACGAGATCCTCCTCAATCTTAACGAACGGCATGCGCAATGTGATCTGGCAGGACTCTACCTTACCGACTCGAAGCAACTGATGGATTACAAAATCTCTCTGAATCACCTTGTCCCCGAATGTACCAGCGGACAGCTATTTAAAGGCATACTCGATGACGAAGGTGTAGCCCACTTCTACGGTCGTATCAAAGTTGCGCCGGATGCACAGAAGACGGAGGCTTTCCAGGCCAACCACAATTTGCTCATTTCAGACAAAGCAAAAGCCTACACACAGCCTCAGCTTGAGATCTATGCTGATGACGTCAAATGTAGCCATGGAGCCACCATAGGGCGTTTAAATGATGACGAACTCTTCTATATGCGGACCAGGGGCATACCTGAAGCAGAAGCCCGCCTTCTTCAGCAAAAGGCATTTGCGCACGAAGTGCTGGAGAAAATTTCCAATACGGAACTTCGTGAAAGGATGTTAAGCCTGGTGGAAAGACGTCTTCGCGGTGAATTTTCACATTGTAGCACCTGCATCAGGAACTGCTGCTAATTCTGTGGGGCTTAATAATCCCCAGTGTTGCAGTCAATCCGGCGCTTTTTCACAATCAAGTGCGTTGCTGCTAATCCTCTGCAGCTTCATAGCCCTGTGCGCGGACAGTCAGCTCGGAGCCTTCAGGAGTGACTAGTACAGCCCCCACTTCCGGACGCGCAAGATGTCCGATGATATCATAATCCTGAAACTCCTTGCGGATCACATCGTGTTTTTCGATAGGTACAGTGAAGATGAATTTGTAATCATCCCCGCCGTTGATTGCAGCGGTGATCATATCCATATTAATCTCTTGCGCCATCTTAAGACTCTCTGAAGAGAGGGGTATCCTCTCGAGATAGACTTTGGCTCCAAAGCCGCTATCTTTTACAAGATCCAGCATTGCTGCGCCCAGACCTTTGGTGAGGAAATATCCGCCGGAGGGATAGATCTCCTCTTTTATAAATCTGGTTACTATCGAGGGGTTGATTGTCGGGCTGAGGTAGGCAGCAAGAATATCTTTGTATCCTGTAAGGTCGGGCTGTTGTGAACTCTCTTTTATAAAGGATACTTTCTCTCTTTCAAGTACGTGCAGTCCCATATATGCAGCTCCAATATGCCCTGTGAGGCAAATGAGGTCCATATTTTTGGGTGCCGGCACTTTGGCTATGATGCTCTTTTTCTGGAGTCCGGCGGAGGAAACGCTGATGCAGAGTCCGGTGACAGAAGGGTTGAGATCGAGGGAGAGATGCTTTATGGAGTGCTCTCTGGCTGCGGTCACGAAGCCTGTCCAGAGAATGGTAATATCTTCCGCACAGAAACGACTCGAAACCCCAAGGTTGAGGGAGAGCGAAATAGGTTGGCGCAATAGTGCATAAATTTCTCCTAATGCACAAAGGGCAGCTTTGTACCCGAGATGTTTGAGAGGAGTATAGACCAGGTCAAAATTGACTCCCTCAAGGAGAATTTTATGTGAAGTGCAATACTCTCCTTTTGTAGAGAGTCTTATGGTGCGTTCATTGGTATATCCGCTATTTTCGAAAAGAAGATCAATAAATTTTTCCTTACCGATCGATGAGATTTCAGTACGTGTCGTGCTCATAAGGTTTTGGAATTTTCACAAAAATACAAAAAAAATGTCATAGTAATGTAACAGTAAGAAATAGAAGTAATTGTAAAAATTGTTGATAACTTTGTTGATAACTATGTTAATAATCTCACTAAGGCCGATGCAATTTACTGTAACTTGCGTACCGGAATTTACATATGTAAACAGCATTATTGGCCCCACAATAATGTCAGAGGGAGATTTGCTCCCTCTTAACTTATCTAAAACCATAAATGTCAATCATGAAGTACTCTTTTGATGAAGCTCTTGCTGCGAGCAAAATATATTTCAAGGGCGATGAGCTGGCCGCCAATGTATGGGTAAACAAATATGCCCTAAAAGACTCTTTTGGTAATATTTATGAAAAATCTCCCGTTGATATGCACAAACGTCTGGCGTCGGAGTTTGCGAGGATAGAGAAGAAATATCCAAATCCGATGACGGAGTCGGAGATTTATAAGTTGCTCGAGGACTTCAAGTATGTGATTCCCCAGGGTGGTCCGATGACCGGTATTGGCAATGAGCATCAGGTGGCCTCGCTTTCCAATTGCTTTGTGATAGGCCATGAGCGTCCGGCAGATTCCTATGGTGGTATTTTGATGATTGACGAAGAGCAAGTACAGCTGATGAAACGCAGAGGTGGTGTGGGGCACGACCTTTCTCATATAAGGCCTACAGGTAGTGCCGTACTCAACAGCGCTCTGACATCGACAGGTGTGGTTCCTTTTATGGAGAGATATTCCAACTCCACCAGAGAGGTGGCACAGGATGGTCGCAGAGGGGCACTTATGCTTACAATTTCCATCAAGCATCCCGATGCTGAACATTTTATTGATGCAAAGATGGATCAGGGCAAGGTGACCGGTGCCAATGTTTCCGTCAAGATAGATGACGAATTTATGCGCGCGGCTCTTTCGGGAAATAAATATATCCAGCAATATCCCGTATATAGCAAAAAGCCAAAGGTGGTCAAGGAGATCGATGCCTCAGCTCTTTGGAAAAAGATTATTCACAATGCCTGGCAGAGCGCAGAACCCGGTGTTCTTTTTTGGGATACCGTTTTAAGGGAATCCGTGGCTGACTGTTATGCTGATAAAGGCTACAGGACCGTCAGTACAAATCCCTGCGGCGAGATCCCGCTTTGTCCTTACGATTCCTGTCGTCTGATTGCCATCAACCTCTATTCTTATGTTGAGAATCCATTCACTTCCAAGGCTACATTCAACTTCCCTCTCTTCAAGGAGCATTGTGCCAAGGCGATGCGTTTGATGGATGACCTGATTGATCTCGAGATGGAAAAGATCGACCTTATCCTGGCCAAAATCAAATCCGATCCCGAGGAGGATTATGTTAAGAGGACCGAACATGAGCTTTGGGAGAAGATCCGCAAGAAGTCTCTGGGTGGACGCAGGACTGGACTCGGCATTACGGGTGAGGGTGATATGTTGGCGGCTATGGGACTTACCTATGGCTCTATGGAGGCTATAGAGTTTGCCGTACAGGTGCAAAAAACACTTGCTGTAGAAGCATACAGATCGTCAGTAATCATGGCTGAAGAGCGTGGTGCATTTCCTATATATGAGGCTTCAAAAGAGATCAACAATCCTATGATCATCCGCATCAGGACGGAAGATCCTGAACTTTATGCACGTATGATCAAGTCGGGTCGTCGCAACATCTCCATGTTGACTATTGCCCCTACCGGCACCACCAGTCTGATGACCCAGACTACTTCGGGCATAGAGCCTGTATTCAGACCCTTCTATCTGCGTCGCAAGAAAGTCAACCCCAACGATCAGAATGTCAAAATATCCTATAGGGATGATATGGGGGACTGTTTTGAAGAATATTTCGTATTCCATCACAAGTTTATTACCTGGGCCACGATCAATGGTTACGAAAAAGATCAGGTGCTGGAAATGAGTGAAGAAGAACTTGAGGACCTTCTCAAAAAATCCCCTTACTACAAGGCCACAGCCAATGATATCGACTGGGTGTCAAAGGTAAGGATGCAGGGTGAGATCCAGAAATGGGTGGATCACTCCATCAGCGTTACCGTCAATCTTCCCGAAGATATTACGGAGGAGACTGTTGCAGAGGTTTATAAGGCCGCCTGGGAATCGGGATGTAAAGGTATTACCGTTTATCGTGAAGGGAGTCGTTCCGGGGTGCTTGTTTCTACCACCAAGGAAACTCCCGTGCTAAAGCCTAAGAAGCGTCCCAAGACACTTGAGGCAGATATTATTCGTTTCCGCAACAGGTCGGAGAAATGGATTGCATTTGTGGGCAAACTCAATGGACAGCCTTATGAGATTTTCACAGGTATCGTGGATGAAGATACCAGAATAATTCCCAGATCTATTGAAAGAGGCTGGATTGTCAAGGAGAAAGATCTGAAGAGCGGTAAGTCGAGATATGATTTCCATTATGTCGATGCTCTTGGTTATCCGAGCGTGCTCGGAGGTATTTCCCATATGTTCAATAAAGAGTTCTGGAATTACGCAAAGCTAATCTCAGGAGTTATCCGCAACGGTATGCCTATCGTTGACATTCTAAACCTCGTTCAGGGTCTCGAGCTTGACAGCGAGTCCATCAACACCTGGAAAAATGGAGTTGAGAGGGCGCTCAAGCGTTATATTCCTGACGGTACCCGTGATGAAACCGGCCAAAAATGCGGCAATTGCGCCAGCAAAAACCTCGTTTATCAGGAGGGATGTCTGGTATGCATCGACTGCGGCTACTCCAAGTGCAACTAGCATAAAACTTTTACAACGAGCTTAGATGATATTTTTTCCGAATGCGAAAATCAATCTGGGTCTCGATATAATTGAGAAGCGTCCTGACGGTTTTCACAATATCGAGACTTTATTAGTGCCCTGTCCGGAATATAGCGATGTGTTGGAAGTACTCTATGCCGATGAACTTTCGATTCATCTCTATGGCATACCTCTCGATGGCGATCCGATGGAAAATCTCTGCGTAAAGGCTTATCGTCTGTTGGCGGGGATTTATGACATACCGCCTGTGGCTATTCATCTTTATAAAAAAATCCCTGTCGGCTCCGGCCTTGGCGGTGGTTCTTCCGATGCCGCCGCTACTCTGATCCTGCTCAACAGGATGTTTTCGCTCGGACTTACTGATGAGGTGCTGGCAGGTCATGCTGCTTCACTCGGTAGTGATTGCCCTTTCTTCATATACAATCGTCCGATGTTTGCCACCGGCCGCGGCGAGGTGCTTTCTCCCGTGGAAATAGCTCTCGATGATTACCGCATCGAAGTGGTGACTCCGGATATTTTTATTTCCACAAAGGAGGCCTATGCCGGAGTAACTCCCCGAAAGCCGGAAGTGTCGATCCTCGAAATTCTTAAAAAACCTGTGGAAGAGTGGCGCGGATTGCTCAAAAATGATTTCGAGGAATCGCTTTTCCTCAAATATCCCGGCCTCGCGGCTGAAAAAGAGGCCCTCTATGCCAGAGGTGCTGTTTATGCTTCGATGTCGGGTTCCGGCAGCTCTCTCTACGGATTATTCAAAAAATAGTGCTAACTTGCCGTCACAAACAGAGCGAGCAATGCATATAGGTATAGCGGGAAATATTGGAAGCGGTAAGACCACACTTACCCGGATGTTGGCGCAGCATTATGGCTGGACGCCCAAATATGAGGCCGTTACCTACAATCCCTATCTTGAAGATTATTACAAGGATATTCCACGTTGGTCATTCAATCTCGAGGTTTATTTTCTCACTCAGAGAATTAAGGATCTTATGGAGATTGCCAATAGTGATGAAGTTATCATCCAGGACAGGACCATATTTGAGGGAGTCTATGTCTTTGTGGCCAATAATAAAGCGATGGGCAATCTTACCCAGCGTGATTTCGATGCTTATATGGATCTTTTTGAGGTGATGGTAAAAATGATCAAATTGCCCGACCTGCTTATCTATCTCAGATCTTCAATTCCTCATTTGGTCAGTCGAATCCAGAAACGGGGACGCGATTATGAGCAAAGTATGAGTCTGGAGTATCTTGGCGGCCTCAATGAGCGCTATGAGAAATGGATATCTGAATATCAGGGCGAGGTGCTTATCATCGATGCCGACAATCTTGATTTTGAAAATCGGCCCGAAGACTTTGCCTCCATTACCAATCGTATAGATGCCCGTCTTTTCGGACTTTTTTGAGCGGGGTGCGCGTTGCGCGTTACATGTTGCGGGGTACGCCATTATTATTGCTCGGTAATGGAAGTATTTCGTGAGTTGCTGCGTATATGTATTTAGACGGAAACTAATATCTTTAAAAATCTAAGTACATTATTGATTATGAAACAGACAAAAACAATATTATTTCTTTTAATTGCTGCTTTA
>JGI24708J26588_10003277_pt1 | contig 11790 bp, 7 predicted proteins | sample BioPla1DNA2_FD_26588 | JGI IMG/M metagenome (IMG submission 26588) | reverse complement strand
TGTTATTGCTGCTGTTAATGTAGTCTTACCGTGGTCAACGTGACCAATTGTTCCAATGTTAACATGGGGTTTGTTTCTTTCAAATTTTGCCTTTGACATTACGTTTCCTCCTCGTAATCTATTATTATTGTATGTAACATTTGTGATTGCTAGTCAAGCACAAATGTTATCAATTTTTATACTATTTGCTTCCTACTATTTGTTCTTGGATATTCTTTGGAACCTCATCATAGTGATCAAATTCCATGCTATAAACACCTCTACCCTGAGTTCTGGATCTAAGTGCTGTAGCATAACCGAACATTTCTGATAGTGGTACGAAAGCTCTTATAACTTGAGCACCTGCTCTNGCATCCATACCTTCTATTCTACCTCTTCTTGAGTTAACGTCACCTATAACGTCGCCCATATATTCTTCTGGCACAGTAATTTCAACTCTCATTACAGGCTCAAGTAATACTGGGTCTGCCTTAGCCATAGCATTCTTGAATGCCATAGAACCAGCAATCTTAAATGCCATTTCTGATGAGTCAACATCATGGTANGATCCATCGTATAACTTAACCTTGAAGTTGATAACAGGATATCCTCCAACGGTACCACTTTCTGAAGCTTCTCTAATTCCATTGTCGATAGCTGGTATATATTCCTTTGGAATTACACCACCTACGATGGCATTTTCAAATTCGTATTCCCCTTCAAAAGGTGACATTTCTATCCAACAGTGACCGTATTGTCCTCTACCACCAGACTGTCTTACATACTTACCTTCAGCTTTAACAGCTTTTCTAACAGTTTCCTTGTAAGCAACCTGTGGAGCACCAACATTACATTCAACCTTAAACTCTCTTTGAAGTCTATCTACAATTATATCAAGGTGAAGCTCACCCATACCAGCTATAATTGTCTGACCTGTTTCTTGGTTTGTATATGTCTTAAAGGTTGGGTCTTCTTCTGCAAGCTTAGCAAGAGCTACCCCCATCTTTTCTTGACCTGCTTTAGTCTTAGGCTCTATAGCAACATTGATAACAGGTTCTGGGAACTCCATACGTTCAAGTATGATTACATTGTTTTCGTCGCAAAGAGTATCTCCAGTAGTTGTATCCTTAAGACCTATAACAGCTCCGATATCTCCTGCTAACATTTCATCTACTTCCTGTCTATGGTTAGCATGCATCTTAACTAGTCTACCAATTCTTTCTTTCTTACCCTTTGTAGAGTTATATACATAGGTACCACTCTTCATAGCACCTGAATAAACTCTTGTAAAGGCTAATCTTCCGATGAAAGGATCTGTTGCTATTTTAAATGCTAATGCTGACATTGGAGCATCATCTGATGTAGGTCTTGTATCTTCTTCTCCAGTATCAGGATTGTGTCCCTTAACATCCTCAATTTCTAATGGTGATGGAAGGAAATCTACAACTGCATCTATCATATGTTGAACACCTTTGTTTTTGTAAGATGAGCCNCATACAACTGGTACGATTTCGTTGTTAACCACACCTTTTCTTAAAGCTGCAACAAGTTCTTCTTCAGTGATTTCTTCACCTTCAAGATACTTCATCATAAGCTCTTCGTCTAATTCTGCTATTGATTCTATCATAGCATTTCTGTATTCTTCTACCTTATCTACCATGTCTGCAGGAATATCAGTTGCTTCCTCAACCTTTCCTAAGTCATCAGTATATATAATAGCCTCTTTCTTTATTAAGTCTACAAGGCCTTTAAATTCACTTTCTGCACCTATAGGAAGTTGTATTGGCACAGCATTACAGCGTAATCTATCTCTAAGAGTATTTACGCACATATAAAAATCAGCTCCTGTAGCATCCATCTTATTTACGTAAACAACTCTTGGTACCTTATATTTATCCGCCTGTCTCCAAACAGTTTCAGTCTGTGGTTCAACACCACTCTTAGCATCCAGTACAGTTACTGCACCGTCTAATACTCTAAGAGATCTTTCAACCTCCACTGTGAAATCTACGTGTCCAGGTGTGTCTATAATATTTATACAATGGCCCTTCCATTCACAAGTAGTAGCAGCAGATGTTATAGTTATACCTCTTTCCTGCTCCTGAGCCATCCAGTCCATGGTAGCTGCACCTTCGTGCGTTTCACCAAGTTTATGAGTTTTTCCAGTATAGAATAATATACGTTCAGTTGTTGTGGTCTTACCGGCATCAATATGAGCCATAATACCAATATTTCTAAACTTCTCTAATGGATATTGTCTAGCCACTATTTCTCCTCCTCTCGATTAGCTTTTAAATTACGCAAAACTGTTTTGGCTTTGCCAAAACAGTTTTAACCTTAATATCTATAATGAGCAAACGCCTTATTAGCTTCAGCCATTTTATGAGTGTCTTCTTTTTTCTTAACAGCTGCTCCTGTGTTGTTGGCTGCGTCCATAAGCTCGTAAGCTAATCTCTCTCTCATGTACTTCTCGCCTCTTTTTCTAGCAGCAGCTAAGAGCCATCTGATTCCAAGAGTCTGTCTTCTTTCTGGTCTTACTTCCATTGGAACCTGATAAGTAGCTCCACCTATTCTTCTTGCTTTAACTTCAAGTAATGGCATTATGTTATTCATAGCTTCTTCAAAAACTTCTAAAGCTTCTTTACCAGTCTTCTCTGCTATAATGTCAAATGCACCATAAGCTATCTTTTGAGCCACTCCTCTTTTTCCGTCTACCATTATATTGTTTATAAGCTTAGTAACAACCTTGCTGTTGTATAATGGATCTGCTAATACGTCTCTCTTTGCAATATGACCTTTTCTTGGCACTTTTCTTCCCTCCTTAACAATTAAAATTTAAGTTCATCGGTACTCGACGAATTTTTCGCCGCAAAGCGCTCTGTACTCCACCAATTGATATATTAAAAATCTATATAAATGCTGAAGACATAGCACTATTAATTCAATAAACTATTTGTTCTTAGGCTTTTTAGCCCCATATTTAGATCTGGCCTGCATTCTGTTAGCCACTCCAGCAGAGTCTAAAGCTCCTCTTACAATGTGGTATCTAACACCAGGAAGGTCTTTAACTCTTCCACCTCTTATAAGAACAACACTGTGTTCCTGAAGATTGTGTCCTACTCCTGGGATATAAGCAGAAACTTCATATCCGTTAGTTAATCTAACTCTGGCAATTTTTCTTAAAGCTGAGTTAGGTTTCTTTGGAGTTGCTGTTTTAACTACAGTACACACTCCTCTTCTTTGAGGACAATTTTGTAGAGCTGGTGAAGCGGACTTATAAACAACTGTCTGTCTGCCCTTTCTTACTAGCTGGTTAATTGTTGGCATATTTTCACCTCCTTAATATTGGGTTTATCAATCTATTTAAATTAGTTGATATCGATAGTTAATCTTTTAATATTAATGCTACAGCAGCACCAACCTCTATACCACAAAGTCTACCTAGTTCCTTCATAGTATTTACATAATTGATTTCTATCTTTAATTCTTCTGCTAATTTTATAAGAGGACTTATCAGATGCTCATCACTATCCTTAGCTACATATAGTATCTTACCTAAGCCATTTCTGAGAGACTTACCAGTTTGTTTGATTCCAATAACTTTCTTTCCTGAAAGCCTTTCAACCATCTAACTTCCTCCCCATAACTTAACTTGTAGTGAGATAAGAATTTTATCTCACTACAANTGTAAGTTTAAAAATAATTTACAAAATCACAAATTGTATTTTATCATTTAAAATCTCACATGTCAATCAATTTAAATTTAAGCTTCAATGGTATTTACTACCTCTTCTGTTTTAACCTCAGTATTGAGTTTAACAGATCTATATTTCATCATACCAGTACCAGCAGGTATTAGCTTACCGATAATTACATTTTCCTTAAGTCCCACTAATGGGTCTATCTTTCCTTTGATTGCAGCATCAGTAAGTACTCTAGTAGTTTCCTGGAAGGAAGCCGCTGATAAGAATGAATCTGTAGCAAGAGCCGCCTTAGTTATACCTAATAGTGTTTGCTCGCACTTAGCAGGCTCTCCACCATTTTCTATAACTCTTTGATTTTCTTCTTCAAAGTCAAATATATCTATCATTACACCTGGAAGAAGATCTGTGTCTCCTGGCTCTACTATCTTAACTTTTCTAGTCATCTGCCTTACAACAACTTCTAAGTGCTTATCATTTATATCAACCCCTTGAAGTCGATATACCTTCTGCACCTCTGAAAGAAGATAGTTTCTAACTCCATCTATTCCCTTTATTCTCAAGATATCATGTGGATTAACGGAACCTTCTGTAATTTCATCTCCAGCTGATATTGTATCGCCGTTATCTACCTTCAATCTTGAACCAAAAGGTATGTCGTAGCTAACTTCTTCCCCATCTTCACTTACTACAACTACTGTTCTCTTTTTCTTTGTTTCTTCTATTCTTACTGTTCCAGCTATCTCAGTTACAATAGCTAATCCTTTTGGCTTTCTTGCCTCGAACAATTCTTCAACTCTTGGAAGACCCTGAGTTATATCTGCTCCAGCAACTCCACCAGTATGGAAGGTTCTCATTGTTAACTGAGTTCCAGGCTCACCTATACTTTGAGCAGCTACTATACCAACAGCTTCACCAATATTGATCTTTTGCGCTGTGCCCATATTCATACCATAGCATTTAGCACAAACACCAATCTTAGCTCTACATGTAAAGACAGATCTGATTTTAACATTCTTAATACCTGCCTTTTCAATTCTTTCAGCCATGTTGGCATCCATATATTCATCCTTCTTAACTAAAACTTCTCCAGTTTCAGGATCGGTAATATCTTCAGCTGAATATCTTCCAGTCAATCTTTCGGATAGAGATTCAACTACTTCGCTGCCTTCCTTAATTTCAGATACATTAAAACCTAGATCAGTTCCACAATCTTCATGTCTTACTATAACATCCTGGCTTACATCAACCAACCTTCTAGTTAGATATCCGGAGTCAGCAGTTTTTAATGCCGTATCAGCGTTACCCTTTCTTGCTCCGTGAGTAGAAATGAAGTACTCTAATACGTCCAAGCCTTCTCTAAAAGATGCCTTGATTGGAAGTTCAATAATCTTACCTGATGGGTTAGCCATTAATCCTCTCATACCAGCTAATTGCTTTATCTGGCTCTTAGAACCTCTGGCCCCTGAATCCGCCATCATAAAGATTGGGTTAAACTGGCTCATACCGTCCATTAATGCATTTGCTACATCTTCTGTGGTTTTAGTCCACTTATCAATTACTCTTTCATATCTCTCTTCTTCAGAGATAAATCCTCTCTTATAGAGTTTTTCAATCTTGTCTACAGTAGCTTCTGCTTCTTCTAACAAGGTCTTCTTTTCTTCAGGAACTATCATATCAGAAACAGATACCGTTATAGCTCCAATTGTAGAGAAGTGATAGCCCTTAGCTTTAATTTTGTCTAACATTATAGATGTTTCTGTAGGGCCATATTTCATATAACATTTATCTATAATCTTACCAAGACTCTTTTTGGTAACTAAGAAGTCAACTTCTAAAAGATGAACATTTTCAGGTTTGCTTCTATCTACAAAACCTAAGTCTTGAGGAATAGATTCGTTAAATATAATTTTTCCTACAGTAGTTTCAATGATGCCGGATTTTTCCACACCATCAACTAATTTTCTTATCTTTACCTTTATTTTTGCGTGTATATCAATTTCACCTAATTGATAAGCCATTATAGCCTCGTCTGGCGATGAGAACTCTCTGCCTTCTCCCTTACCGCCTTCTCTATCAATGGTTAAATAGTAAGAACCGAGAACCATATCCTGAGTTGGTACGCAGACAGGTTTTCCATCAGATGGCTTAAGAATGTTTCCTGCAGCCAGCATTAAGAATCTTGCTTCTGCCTGGGCTTCCACAGAAAGAGGAACGTGGACAGCCATTTGGTCACCATCAAAGTCTGCATTGTAAGCGGTACATACCAGTGGATGAAGCTTTATAGCACGACCTTCAACAAGTACTGGCTGAAAGGCCTGTATACCCAATCTATGTAGGGTAGGAGCACGGTTCAGTAATACCGGATGATCTTGAATAACTTCTTCCAATACATCCCATACTTGAGGCATTACTCTTTCAACCATTCGTTTTGCACTTTTTATGTTGTGAGCAACTCCGCCTTCTACGAGTTTTTTCATNACAAAAGGTTTAAATAGTTCCAAAGCCATTTCTTTTGGTAATCCACACTGATACATTCTCAGTTCCGGACCTACCACTATAACAGAACGTCCAGAGTAGTCAACACGCTTTCCAAGAAGGTTTTGTCTAAACCTTCCTTGCTTACCTTTCAACATATCAGAAAGTGACTTTAAAGGTCTGTTTCCAGGACCTGTTACAGGTCTTCCTCTTCTTCCATTATCAATTAAAGCATCCACTGCTTCTTGAAGCATTCTCTTTTCATTTCTAACAATAATGTCAGGAGCTCCAAGATCTAATAGCTTTTTCAATCTATTATTTCTATTGATAACTCTTCTATATAAGTCATTTAAATCAGATGTAGCAAATCTTCCACCATCTAATTGAACCATAGGTCTTAAATCCGGTGGAATAACAGGAATTACATCTACAACCATCCATTCAGGGTTGTTTCCTGATTTTCTAAAAGATTCAACTACTTCAAGTCTTCTGATTATTCTAATTTTCTTTTGTCCACTGCTATTCTTTAATTCTTCTTTTAACCCTTTGCCTAAGGCTTCTAGATCAATTTCATGTAAAAGGGCCTTTATAGCCTCAGCACCCATACCAGCAGTAAAACTGTCATCTCCGTACTTATCTACTGCTTCCCTGTATTCTTTCTCATTAAGCAGTTGCTTTTTTAACAGCGGAGTATCCCTAGGATCCAATACTGCATATGAAGCAAAGTATAGAATTTTTTCCAAGGATCTTGGAGACATATCTAGAATTAACCCCATTCTAGATGGTATGCCTTTAAAATACCATATGTGAGATACAGGGGCAGCAAGTTCAATATGCCCCATTCTCTCTCTTCTAACCTTTGCCTTTGTAACTTCAACCCCACAACGGTCACAAACTATCCCTTTATATCTTACTCTCTTATACTTTCCACAATGACATTCCCAGTCCTTTATAGGTCCGAAAATCCTTTCACAGAAAAGACCATCTCTCTCAGGCTTTAATGTCCTGTAGTTTATTGTCTCAGGTTTCTTAACTTCACCTCTCGACCATTCTCTTATCTGTTCTGGAGACGCCAACCCAATTTGTATAGCGTCAAAATTATTCAACTCAAACAAGGGTTTTTCCTCCCTTCATTAATTAATGTTCATCGCCAAAATCATCTAATTCCAGTTCACTCTGGAAATCATCTAAAGGTAACTCTTCAAAATCTATATCCGCTTCTTCTTCGCTCTCTTCTTCATTTTCCTTGTATTCTTCAGATGGTGTCGGAGCAACTAGATCTTCAGTCCCCTCCATATTTACATCTAAATCTTCAACTTCTTCCTCAGCAGATTCTTTAATTTCCATCTCTTCCTTAGATTCATCAAGAACCTTAACATTTAGGCAGAGAGCTTGTAATTCCTTAATTAATACCTTAAAGGACTCAGGTACCCCTGGCTCAGGTATGTTTTCCCCTCTAACTATAGCTTCGTAAGTTTTTACTCTACCAACAACATCGTCAGATTTCACTGTCAATATTTCTTGTAGAGTATGAGCGGCACCATAGGCTTCCAATGCCCAAACTTCCATTTCTCCAAATCTCTGTCCTCCAAATTGGGCCTTACCACCTAAAGGCTGCTGTGTTACTAAGGAGTAAGGTCCAGTAGATCTGGCATGGATCTTATCATCAACAAGGTGGGCAAGTTTTAATATATACATGTATCCTACAGTAACTCTATTGTCGAAGGGTTCTCCTGTTCTTCCATCATAAAGAATGGTCTTACCATCTCTATCGTATCCTGCCTGCTCCAGGCAATCTTCAATGTCCTTTTCCGTAGCACCATCAAATACAGGTGTAGCTATATGCCATCCTAATTTGCTAGCAGCTAATCCCAAGTGAACCTCTAATACCTGACCTATGTTCATACGAGAAGGTACACCTAATGGGTTTAGACATATTTGAAGTGGTCTTCCATCTGGTAAGAAAGGCATATCTTCTTCTGGCAACACTCTTGAAATAACACCCTTGTTACCATGTCTTCCAGCCATTTTATCCCCTACGGATATTTTTCTCTTTTGAGCTATATAACATCTAACAAGCTCATTTACTCCTGGAGGAAGTTCATCACCATTTTCCCTAGTAAATACTTTTACATCCACGATAATTCCAGATTCTCCGTGTGGTACTCTGAGAGATGTGTCTCTTACTTCTCTTGCCTTCTCTCCAAATATAGCTCTTAACAATCTTTCTTCTGCAGTAAGTTCTGTTTCACCTTTAGGGGTAACCTTTCCTACAAGTATATCTCCAGATCTTACTTCAGCACCTATTCTTATGATACCTCTTTCATCGATATCCTTTAAGGCGTCTTCTCCTACATTAGGAATATCTCGAGTTATCTCTTCAGGTCCTAGCTTAGTATCTCTAGATTCTGATTCATATTCCTCGATATGAATAGAAGTGAATATATCATCTCTAACAAGTTCCTCAGAAATAAGCATAGCATCTTCGTAGTTGTAACCTTCCCAGGTTATAAAACCTATTCTTATGTTTTTACCTAATGCTATTTCTCCTAAATCAGTGGAAGGTCCATCAGCTAGTACGGTACCCGCTTCTACCTTTTCACCTTTAGTAACTATAGGTCTCTGATTTATACATGTTCCCTGGTTAGATCTCTTAAANTTAAGCAATCTATACACATCTGTGCCACCATCAGAGTCCCTCTTAACTTTGATCTCATTGGAACTTACATAAGTAACTACACCACTGTTCTTAGCTTTTGGCAGAACACCTGAATCATAGGCTGCTTTAAATTCAATACCAGTTCCTANTATTGGTGACTGTGGCTTTAACAAAGGTACAGCCTGACGTTGCATGTTAGATCCCATCAAAGCACGGCTCGCGTCATCATTTTCCAAGAAAGGAATCATAGCTGTTGCTACAGAAACTAATTGTCTAGGAGATACGTCCATTAGTTCTACTTCTTCTCTTGGAACCACTACAACATCTTCCTTAACTCTAACAGTAACCCTCTGGTCAAGGAATCTTCCATCTTCACCTATAGGCTCATTAGATTGTGCTACAAAATAATGATCCTCTTCATCAGCAGTAAAATATTTAATCTCATCTGTAACAATTCCTGTTTTCTTATCCACTATTCTATATGGAGTTTCTATAAATCCATATTCATTAACTCTTGCGTATGTGGCCAAAGAGTTGATTAATCCAATNTTTGGACCTTCAGGTGTTTCTATTGGACACATTCTTCCATAATGAGAGTGGTGAACGTCTCTTACTTCAAAGCCCGCTCTTTCTCTGGACAATCCTCCTGGTCCTAAGGCTGATAATCTTCTCTTGTGGGTCAATTCTGAAAGTGGATTTGTTTGATCCATGAACTGTGATAACTGAGAGCTACCGAAAAACTCTTTTATAGCAGCAGCTACAGGCCTAATGTTAATTAAGGCTTGTGGAGTTATACCTTCCTGGTCTTGAATAGTCATTCTCTCTTTAACTACTCTTTCCATTCGAGATAAGCCTATTCTGAACTGATTTTGAAGCAATTCTCCTACAGATCTAAGTCTTCTGTTTCCAAGGTGATCTATATCATCAATATAACCTATTCCATAAGTTAATCCAAGCTCATAGCTGATAGTTGCATAAATATCATCACGTATGATATGCTTTGGAATTAATCTATGGATGTTTTTCTTTATTTCTTCTTTTATTGTAGCTTCATCATTGGAGCTGTTTAGTATATCCTTTAATGTAGGATAGTGAACATATTCTCGTATATTCAAATCCTTTATATCAAAAGGAACAACACTATGTATATCAACAAAATTGTTTCCTATAATATTTATTACCTTATCATCAACTACTATTTGTACAGAATTTATACCTGAGTTTTGTATTTTTGCTGCAAGTTCTCTATCGATTTTTTCTCCTTTTTGTACAAACACTTCACCTGTTTCAGGATTTACTATATCATTTGCAGCAATCTGATTAGCAATTCTTAAATTTAATGCTAATTTTTTGTTAAATTTGTAACGTCCAACTCTAGAAAGGTCATATCTCTTAGCATCAAAAAATAAGGAATCTATTAAAGCTACGGCACTATCCACAGTTGGAGGTTCTCCAGGTCTTAACCTTTTATATACTTCCAACAAAGCTTCTTCTTTAGTCTTAGTATTATCCTTTTCTATTGTAGCCTTAAGCCTTTCTTCTTCACCAAAAAAGCCAATAATTTCCTGGTCACTTCCTATACCCATAGCTCTAGCTAGGATAGTAATAGGCAACTTTCTGGTCTTGTCAATTCTAACATAGACAATATCATTGGAGTCAGTTTCGTATTCCAACCAAGCACCTCTATTTGGAATAACAGTGGATCCAAATAGCTTTTTACCAGTTTTGTCTCTAGAAAAACTGTAGTAAACACCTGGCGATCTCANCAGCTGACTTACAATAACACGTTCAGCACCGTTTATTATGAATGTTCCTTGCTCAGTCATGAGAGGGAAATCACCCATAAAAACTTCTTGTTCCTTAAGTTCGCCAGTTTCTCTGTTATATAGTCTTACCTTTACTTTCAGTGGAGCAGCATAAGTTGCATCTCTTTCTTTACANTCTTCCACTGAGTACTTGATATTTTCCATATCAAGCTTATAACCTACAAACTCAAGAACCAGATTCCCTGTGTAATCCGTTATAGGATTGACATCGTCAAAGACCTCTTGAAGGCCTTCATCTAGAAACCATTTGTATGAATCTAGTTGAANTTCAATAAGATTCGGCATATCAGTAACCTCTTTTACCTTGCCGAAGCTCATCCTTGTTCTCTTTCCTACTTGGACAGGATGTACCATTAGCTATCACCCCTTGTAAATACTTAAATAAAAAATATACTCTCCCTTAGAAATACTCTAATGGATTGCATATAAACTCAATATTATAGTATAACCGAATAAATCAAACTTCATTCATCTTACAATAAAGACAAAAAATTCATGCATTTTATGTAAATTCATGCATTTAATTATGTTATCATAACCAGCCACTACTGTCAATACGTAAATTAAAAAAGGCACTTGAAATGATGTGAACCCTTTAATCCGGACTTTCGGATAATATTAATTATGCGGCTTGTTGCCTATACTCAATAGGTGACAGGCCGTTCAATTTCTCTTTTATTCTTTTGTTATTATACCAGTAAATATATCCTGTAATCTTTTTCTCCAACTGCTTAATTGATGATTCTTAGGAAGCCTTTTAAGAGCATCCTCTAAGGCATCTGTGGTAAATTTCACCGTAGGAGCTGTAGATAGATTAAAAGAAATAATCCCAACTTCACCTTTAAAAGAACTATAGCCTCTAGATCTTCTAGAAAATTTTATGCACTTCAAACCATTCTCTTTCATAATTCTATATACTCTTTTGTGGTTGACCTTAAAACCCTTTTGTTTTAAAGCAATGGTAATTCTTCTGTATCCATAAGTTTCATAGGTAAGTTAGATATCTTAAGCCAGATTTTTAATTTGATTGAAGGAAAGTTCTGCCTTAATTCCATTATTACTTTCGTCTTTTCTTTGTTTTTGACTCTCTTTCTTGGATTAAGGCTTTTAGCTTTTTTTCATATGCCAGGCTCGCTCTCAAAAATTC
>JGI24708J26588_10003275_pt1 | contig 11793 bp, 9 predicted proteins | sample BioPla1DNA2_FD_26588 | JGI IMG/M metagenome (IMG submission 26588) | reverse complement strand
TTAATGGTTTGCGAATTTAACCTATTATATTTTTATTTTGGAATATCATGTCTATTATATTCGCTATCGTCTTTCCCGTCAAGTATATATTTTGTTCCAAATTACTCTAAATTGCATGTTTCTATGCAAGTCTACATTTTAAATTATTTAATAAAACTCAAGTCAATAAGTAATCTATGTTTAAAGTCGGTCACAGTTTAAATTTTGGGAATAGTCGCCATAAAGTATTGTTTGAATTTAATTTCCACATTATCCATGTTGATTGAATTTCTTCCTATTATAATGGGTTTTCTTAAGAATCTGTTGATAAAAATGATTCTTCCGTGGATAATTTGTTTAGAAGAATCATTTTTAAGTCAAGAATCATTGATTTTATTAACATTTTCGTTTATGTTAATAATGTTAATTCTATTATCACCCTTTCCACAATTTAATTCAATCGGTTGTTGAAATAATTAGAATGCTATAAAAACCATTGAAAAATTGGTGGATTTGTTATAATATATAAATATGTGAGTATTTATGGAGGCAGTAATGAAAAGTTTAATTCAAGCAAAATGGAATGATATATTGGAATACTTAGTGAAGGAGTATGGCATAACCGAGGTGTCATATAATACCTGGCTACGCCCATTAAAGGTATATGATGTAAAGGATCATGTCATTACTATCTTAATTAATGATGAACGGATCGGTCCTCCAAGTCTTAGTGTTATCAAAAATAAGTACGAACTTTTACTAAAGGTATCAATTGAGGAAATCTTAAATGAAGCATATGAAGTAAATTTTGTTCTTGCAAGTCAAATTGATTCTATAGAAAAGTTGGACAATCCTGTTACCCGTAGGAAAACAACCACTATTCCTACTTTTTTGAATCCAAGATACACATTCGAAACTTTCGTTGTCGGCGGAAATAATGAGTTTGCAAGGGCTGCTTCCTTAGCAGTTGCGGAGAATCCAGGAGAAATCTATAACCCTTTATTTATCTACGGTGGCGTTGGTCTTGGCAAAACGCACTTAATGCATTCAATTGCTCATTTTGTTCTAAATCAGAATCCAGATGCAAAAGTTTTATATGTAACTAGCGAGAAGTTTACGAACGAACTAATAGAAGCTATTCAAAAGAAAACAACAATTCAATTCCGTGAAAAATATAGAAGTATTGATATCTTATTAATCGACGATATACAGTTTATTATAGGAAAAGAAAGTACACAAGAAGAGTTTTTCCATACCTTTAACACCTTACATGAATCAAAAAAACAAATCATTATATCCAGTGACCGCCCTCCTAAGGAAATGCTTACTTTAGAGGATAGGCTTCGTTCCCGTTTCGAACATGGTTTGATGGCAGATATTCAGCAACCAGATTATGAAACTAGAATGGCTATTTTAAAGAAAAAGGAGGAGCTGGACGGTTTTAAGATCGATGAAGAAGTTCTTAAATATATTGCAACCAATATCAAATCAAATATCCGTGAGTTAGAAGGTGCTTTAACAAAGATTGTAGCATTCTCAAGGTTAAAGAAGAGAGAGTTAAACCTTTTACTAGCGGAAGAGGCATTACAGGATATTATATCTCCAAATGAAAAGAAAATTATTACACCTGAATTAATTGTAGATGTTGTTGCAGAGCATTATAATATTACTTCTTCCGATATATATTCGAAAAATAAAAGCCGAAGTATTTCTTATCCAAGGCAGATTGTTATGTACCTATGCCGTAAATTAACGGAACTTTCTGTTACTGAGATTGGTAAAGTACTTGGAGGTAGAGATCACTCCACTGTATTGCATGGATTTGATAAAATATCTAAGGATATACAAAAAGATTCTACAATGCAAAATACCATCGATGTTTTAATAAAGAAAATCAATCCAGAATAAACTGTTAAAATTCATAATGATGATAGTTTCTGGAAACCATGTTGATAATTGGTTGATATTTTGTTAATTTAATGTTTGTGGATTTTTTACCATTATTTGTTTGTTAATAGTATCCACCTTTTCCACATACAAAATATTGCTTGTGAACAGGCTTGTCATTCCTTCTAAACCTTGATTCTTAAAGGTTTAAGCTGGATATCAACAAATTCACACCCTCTATTATTAAGACTTCTAAGAATCTTTTATATATTTATGTATTTATATGCGAAGGGAGAGTTATACACGTATGAGAATTCAGTGTCAGAAAGCAGATCTATTAAATGGTGTTAATATAGTTTTGAAAGCAATCCCTGTAAAATCTACAATGCCTATATTGGAATGCCTTGTTATAGAAGCGAGTGATCAATATATTAAATTAATTGCAAATGATATGGAACTAGGTATCGAAACCTTAGTTAAAGGTACTGTATCTGAAACTGGTACCGTTGCACTCAATGCAAAAGTCTTCTCTGAAATTGTAAGAAGACTTCCTGATAATGATGTATTTATTACAACAGATTCAAATCACTTAACAGAAATTGTTTGTGAAAAGGCAAAGTTTTCGATTTCAGGAAGAGGTAGTGAAGAGTTTCCTTATCTTCCTAAGATTGAAAAAGAAAATGCAGTTGTATTATCACAATTCACTCTGAAAGAAGTTATCAGACAAACAGTATTTTCAATTTCTGATAATGAAAATAATAAAATCATGACGGGTGAACTTTTTGAAATAAAGGGTAATGAGTTAAGAGTTATTTCTTTAGATGGTCATAGGATTTCTATTCGAAAAATCGAATTAAAAGATACTTATGAAGAACAGAAAGTAATCATACCAGGTAAAACATTAAGCGAGATTAGTAAGATTTTATCTGGCGAAGTATCATCCTTGGTTCATATTTATTTTACAGATAAACACGCCTTATTTGAGTTTGATGATACTGTAGTATTAACCCGTCTAATAGAGGGAGAGTATTATCGTATTGATCAAATGCTTTCCAGTGATTATGAAACCAAAATATCGATCAATAAAAAAGAACTTCAGAGTTGTATTGAAAGAGCATCCCTATTAATTCGTGAGACGGATAAAAAACCTGTTATTATAGATATTGATAAAAATAACTTTGAATTAAAAATTAATACAGCAATTGGATCTATGAATGAAGAAATTGACATCACAATGGAAGGTAAGGATATTGTAATTGGTTTTAATCCTAAATTCTTATTGGATGCATTAAGGGTAATTGATGATGAAACGGTAGACATCTATTTGATTAATGCAAAGGCTCCATGTTTTATTAGAGATAAGGAGCAATCATATATTTATTTGATTTTACCGGTTAATATTAATGTTGCTGCATAAACTATAAAAGACGAATTTGCTTTGCAAGTTCGCTTTTGTAGTATATAAAAACAATCGCCATAAAATGATATAATAATACTGGAGGTTCCATGGAGGAAATTAAATTAAGGGAAGAGTATATTAAACTCGGGCAAGCATTGAAGGCTTCCGGTTTAGTGAACTCAGGTGTAGAAGCAAAAATAGAAATTTTAGAAGGCAACGTAAAAGTTAATGGTGAGATCATTTATCAAAGAGGTAAGAAGCTCTATGTTGGTGATATCGTTGAGTTTAATGAACACAAAATTAGAATTATTAAGTAATTGATTACTTATTGCAGAAAGAATTGTTGGTGCAAATATGATTGTCAAATCATTAGAACTAAAAGATTTTCGTAACTATGCAGATTTAAGTATGCGCTTTTATGATGGTACCAATATTCTCTATGGAGATAATGCCCAAGGAAAAACTAATATCCTTGAGGCAATTTATCTATGCGGAACGACCAAATCTCATAGAGGGAGTAAAGATAGAGAAATCATAAGATTCCATAAAAAAGAGGCACATATTCGGATTATTATTGAAAAGCATAAAATCCCCCATAGGATAGATCTGCATTTAAAGAAAAATAAAGCTAAGGGGGTTGCTATAGATGGTATCCCAATTAAAAGACAAGGTGAATTATTTGGCATGCTTAACCTTGTTGTTTTTTCGCCGGAAGACCTAAATATTATAAAAAATGGACCTTCTGAAAGAAGAAGATTCCTTGATTTAGAGTTATGTCAGTTAGATAAAATATATCTTCATCATCTATCAAATTATAATAAAACATTATCCCAAAGAAATAACTTATTAAAGCAAATTGTTTACGATAGGAATTTAATGGACACAATATATATATGGGATTCTAAGTTGATTGAACATGGAAAGAATATTATAAATACTAGAAATAAATTTATCTTGAAATTAAATGACTTGATTTATGAAATACATAAGAAACTTACCGGTGGCAAAGAGAAGCTATTACTTAAATATGAACCTAATGTCACCGAAGCCGAATTCGAAGAAAAACTTAATAAATCCTTAGAACGGGATTTATATTTAAAAATGACCAATGTAGGACCTCATCGAGATGATATGTGTTTCCTGTTAGGAGATATTGATATTCGAAAATATGGATCGCAAGGTCAACAAAGGACTGCAACGCTATCTTTAAAGTTGGCTGAAATAGATTTGGTAAGATCTGTGATTAAAGATGATCCAATCTTACTTCTGGATGATGTATTATCCGAGTTGGATCGGCAGCGACAGACACAATTATTAGATAGTATTGGCGGCATTCAAACCATGATTACCTGTACTGGACTTGAGGAATTTGTAAACCATAGATTACATGATAATAAAATATTTCATATTGTTAATGGTACGGTTATAGATGAAAATCAGGCTTTATCATAGTTATTAAACCATAGTTTTTGAAGCTAAGGTTATTATATAGATTTATTTAAGAGAGAAAAAAATTCTTTGAAAATAAACATCAAGATAAATATTTCATAAGAATTGGAGGAGAACCTCTAAAAAGACAGGAGGAGAAATCCTCCAAAGAACTGGAGGATTAGATTTATGAATAATGAGTACGGTGCAGATCAAATCCAAATATTAGAAGGATTGGAGGCTGTAAGAAAAAGGCCTGGAATGTATATTGGTTCCACTTCTTCTAGAGGATTACACCATCTGGTGTATGAAATTGTAGATAATGCAGTTGATGAAGCATTGGCCGGTTTCTGTGATACAATAAAAGTTATAATCAATAAAGATAGTTCCATTACGGTAATTGATAATGGTCGAGGAATACCAATTGGAATTAACCATAAAGCAGGTAAGCCTGCAGTAGAGGTGGTTTTTACTGTATTACATGCTGGAGGTAAATTTGGTGGTGGAGGATATAAAGTATCTGGTGGATTACATGGTGTTGGAGCGGCTGTAGTAAATGCACTTTCAGAATGGCTTGTTGTAGAAGTATGTACCGATGGTAAAAAACACATCCAACGATATGAGAGAGGTAAAGTAATTTCTCCATTAGAGGAAGTTGGAGATACAGATTTAAATGGTACAAAGGTTACTTTTTTACCAGATAAAGAAATCTTTGAAGAAACCGTGTTTGAATTTGATGTATTAAAGCAAAGACTTCGTGAAATGGCATTTCTTACAAAGAATCTCAAAATAATACTTCGTGATGAAAGAGAAGAGGAAATCGTGGAAAAATCATTTCATTACGAGGGTGGTATAAAGGAGTATGTCCAATATTTAAATAATCATAAGGAACCACTATATTCTGATATTATTTACTGTGAGGGAGTAAAAAACAAAGTCTATGTAGAAGTAGCCATGCAACATAATAATGGTTACAATGAAGGTTGCTATAGCTTTGTTAATAATATAACGACACCAGAAGGTGGAACTCATCTATCAGGCTTTAAAAATGCCTTAACTAAAACCTTTAACGATTATGCAAGAACGCATAAATTTTTAAAAGACAATGAGCCTAATTTGAGTGGTGAAGATATTCGAGAAGGACTAACAGCAATTATCAGTATTAAACTTCAAGACCCTCAATTTGAAGGACAGACAAAGCAGAAACTTGGAAATAGTGAAGCTAGAGGAGCCGTTGATAGCATTATTAGTGAGCAATTAACTTATTTTCTAGAACAGAATCCATCTGTAGCCAAAATAATTTGCGAAAAATCGGTATTAGCACAAAGGGCAAGGGATGCAGCAAGAAAGGCTAGAGAATTAACACGTAGAAAAACGGCATTAGAAAGTGCTAGCTTACCAGGTAAACTGGCTGATTGTTCAGAAAAAGATCCAGCAAAATGTGAAATATATATCGTCGAGGGTGATTCTGCGGGTGGATCTGCCAAAACAGCAAGATCCAGAGCAACACAAGCAATTCTTCCTCTACGAGGTAAAATTTTGAATGTTGAAAAAGCACGATTAGATAGAATCCTTGTAAATAACGAGATTAGGGCAATGATAACTGCATTTGGTACTGGCATATCTGATGATTTTGATATATCTAAATTGCGTTATCATAAGATTATTATTATGACAGACGCAGATGTTGACGGAGCTCATATTAGTACATTGCTTTTGACATTCCTATATCGCTTTATGCCGGAACTAATTAAACAAGGACATGTGTATCTAGCACAACCACCGCTATATAAGATTGAGAGAAATAAAAAGGTTAGATATGCATATAGTGATGAGGAGTTAAATCAGATTCTAACAGAAATAGGCAGGGATCAAAATAATAAAATTCAACGTTATAAAGGCTTAGGTGAGATGGATGCAGAGCAACTTTGGGATACTACAATGGATCCAGAGAAACGAGTCTTACTACGTGTTACCATGAACGAAGAAGAATCTTCCGAGATAGACTTAACATTTACAACCCTTATGGGAGATAAAGTAGAGCCGAGACGAGAATTTATTGAGGCTAACGCAAAATATGTAAAGAATCTGGATATTTAATTAAAGATTAGAGCGTTAATAGTTAATGATTTTAAAATCTTTTAAAGTCATAACTAAATTTTATTTTTTAATTCCAGATTTGTTAGAAAAATGGAGGAAAAGCAATGGATGAAAATATCTTCGATAAGGTACATGAAGTAGATTTAAGAAAAACAATGGAGACATCCTATATAGATTATGCAATGTCAGTTATTGCTTCCCGTGCCTTGCCAGACGTAAGAGACGGTTTAAAACCTGTACAGAGAAGAATTCTATATGCCATGATTGAATTAAATAACGGTCCGGATAAGCCACATCGTAAGTGTGCTCGTATCGTCGGTGATACCATGGGTAAATATCATCCACATGGTGATAGTTCAATCTATGATGCATTAGTAAAACTAGCACAAGATTTTTCCACGAGATACCCATTGATTGACGGGCATGGAAATTTCGGTTCTATCGATGGTGATAGTGCAGCTGCAATGCGTTATACTGAGGCTAGGTTAAGCAAGATATCTATGGAGATGTTATCCGATATCAATAAGGATACCGTAGATTTCAATCCTAACTTTGATGAATCAGAGAAAGAGCCGACTGTATTACCTTCTAGATTTCCTAATTTATTGGTTAATGGTACTTCAGGTATTGCTGTTGGTATGGCAACTAATATACCGCCACATAATTTACGTGAAATCATTAATGGTGTTTTAAAAATCATAGACAATTATGTTGAGCATGATCGAGATACCGATATAGATGAGCTATTAGAGATTATTAAAGGACCTGACTTTCCGACTGGAGCCGAAATTCTAGGAGTTAGAGGAATAGAAGAGGCTTATCGTACTGGCCGCGGTAAGATTCGTATGCGTGCAATAACGGATATTGAGCCAATGGCAAACGGAAAGAGCCGAATCATAGTAACAGAGCTTCCTTACATGGTTAACAAAGCTCGCTTGATTGAAAAAATGGCTGACTTAGTAAAAGATAAAAAAGTAGATGGTATTACAGATATTCGCGATGAATCCGACCGAACGGGTATGCGTATCGTTATAGAGATTAGGAGAGATGCGAATGCCAATATAATTCTTAATCAATTATATAAGCATACGCAACTCCAGGATACCTTCGGGGTTATCATGCTAGCCTTAGTTAACAATGAACCCAAAGTTTTAAATTTACATCAAATGCTGGATTATTATCTACAGCATCAAAAAGAAGTAGTTACAAGGCGAATTAAATATGATTTAAATAAAGCCGAAGAAAGAGCGCATATTTTAGAAGGTTTATTAGTCGCTTTAGATAACATAGAAGAAGTAATTCAAATTATACGTTCATCTAAAAATGGTAGTATTGCTAAAGAAAGGTTAATAGAGCGTTTTAATTTCACTGATCCACAGGCACAATCAATCATTGATATGAGGCTACGTGCTTTAACTGGTTTAGAGAGAGAACGTCTGGAAACTGAGTTTGCAGAATTACAAGAGAAAATAGCAAAGTTTAAGGCCATTTTAGCAGATGAGAAGAAATTATTAGGTGTTATTAAAGAAGAGATTACTATCATACGTGATAAATATGGAGATGAACGTAGAACCTCTATCGGCTACGACGAATTCGATATTTCCATGGAAGATTTAATACCGAATGAGCCAACGGTAATCGCTATGACTAATCTTGGTTATATAAAGCGTATGACGGTAGATAACTTCAAGAGTCAGAACCGTGGTGGCAAAGGAATCAAAGGTATGCATACCATTGATGATGATTACATTGAAGAGTTATTAATGACCACAAATCATCATTATATTTTATTCTTTACGAACAAAGGAAGAGTATATCGACTGAAGGCATATGAAATTCCAGAGGCTAGCAGAACCGCCAGAGGAACAGCTATTATAAATATACTTCAATTATTACCAGATGAGAGAATTACTGCAGTAATTCCTTTAAAAGAATACAATGCAAATAGTTACCTCTTCATGGCAACAAAGCATGGTATTGTAAAGAAGACATCAATGCAGGAATATGAAAATATTCGTAAGACAGGAATTATAGCAATTAATCTTAGAGAAGACGATGAATTAATTGAAGTAAAAGCAACAAACTCAAAGAAAGATATTTTACTAGTAACAAAGAATGGTATGTGTATCCGTTTCAATGAAAGAGATGTAAGACCTACTGGTAGAACCTCTATGGGTGTTATAGGTATGAATTTAATGCATGGAGATGAAATTATTGGAATGCAGTTAAATACCCAGGGTAAGTATTTACTATTTGTTTCTGAAAATGGATTAGGTAAACTTACTGCCATAGATGAATTCTCGATTCAGCGACGCGGCGGAAAAGGCGTTAAGTGTTATAAGATNACTGAGAAAACAGGAGATGTAATTGGTGTAAAGGCTGTTAATGAAGACAATGAAGTTATGCTTATTACAACTGAAGGCATCATTATTCGGTTAATGGTAAGTGATATTTCAATTCTAGGTCGTATTACATCAGGTGTTAAATTGATTAATATTAATACGGAATCTAATATTACTGTAGCTAGCCTAGCAAAAGTAAGAGAAAGCGAAAGTAATACTGATGATGAAATCATTAAGAAACTCGAAAAAGAGCAAGATGAATATGAAGAAGAAAGTGATTTCGTTGAGGAAGAACTAGTTGACGGCGAAGATACCGAAGAAGAGGATAGTGAAAACTAATAATTTAGTAACTGGATGATATATTCCAATGCCTATCTTAGAACTAAGGGGATAGGCATTGGGATAATCTTATTATTGCAAACGAATAATAGTCACCATATAGGATATAATATATACTTGAGTAGGAACAAAAAAACACGTTTAAGAATAAAGCTGATTTTATATAATAATTAGGTGAAATTATTAAATAAATCAGTTGACAAAATGAAATGTATTTGTTATACTAGGTTTTGTCTTTAAAGAGATAAATTGAATACTGGTAAAGATAATAAATCACTATAGACATTATTATCCTTACTAAAAGTTCTGTTTTCTGGAGAAATACTCAAGAGGCCGAAGAGGCGCCCCTGCTAAGGGCGTAGGTCGGGTAACCGGCGCGAGGGTTCAAATCCCTCTTTCTCCGTTNCAGTATACAAGCCGTTGAATAATATTCAACGGATTTTTCGATTATATGAAATTGTTCTGCAATTCCCACTAAATGAAAAATGCTCGGCAAATTTGAGCGGAAGTTCATATTAGGTATGTTGTACTCGCACTTATTGTATTATATAGGTAAAGCCGATCGTGTTCGACATGAGAGTTTCGCGCGCGAAACTTTTAATAAAAATAAAATAAAACTTACAGGTAAAATATGCTATAATTTACCTGTAATAATTAATGATAAGAATAATATAAGTATACTCATTGGTGGAAAACGATAAAGCATTAAGATTTCAGATTTGCTTTAGTGAACATATTTATTAGTTGTTTGCATGTTTTGAAAAAGATTAGGAGGATATTGAAGTGAAAAAGCTTATAAAAAGGATATTTTCAATAATGCTAATCACCACAGCAATAACTGCAATGTTAGCTTGCGAAAAATCAGATCAAACGCAGAGTGCATATCTTCAAGTGAAAGAAGTGAATTCAAACGAACTTAATCAAGATACGTCGAACAATGAAGAAAGAGAAATTGAAAAGATAGAGAATAAGGATAATTCCTCTACAAAAGACAATTCAAATAAGAATGATAATGATGTTGACAAACAAGAAAAGGAAGCAATTAAGGAAAATGTACAAAATCAAGAGAATAAAGAAGAGCAGAATCAAATTCCTGTAGAAAGAGAAATAAATGATATATCATCCTTAGATTTGATAAAAGATATTAAGATTGGGTGGAATCTTGGAAATACGTTGGATGCAACAGGGGGAAGTTCATTGTCATCAGAAACCTCCTGGGGAAATCCATATACAACAAAGGAAATGATTGATGAAGTTAAAAATGCTGGCTTTAACGCTTTAAGAATCCCTATAACTTGGGAGAAACATTTAGGTCCAGCGCCAGAATACGAAATTAATAGTGAATGGCTAAATCGTGTTCAGGAAGTCGTAAACTTTGGCATACAAAATGAAATGTATGTGATTATCAACATGCATCATGAAGAATGGCATTTTCCATCTTATGAAAACCTTGATGCAGCAAAAACAATTCTAACTACTGTGTGGAATCAAATTGCAGAAAGATTTAAATATTATGATGAACATTTAATATTTGAAGGTTTGAATGAACCTAGGATGAAAGGGACTGATTTTGAATGGAATGGCGGAAACAAGGAAGGGCGTGAAGTAGTAAATCAGCTAAATGCCGCCTTTGTAGAAACTATAAGAAATGCAGAAGGAAATAATCAATTAAGACATCTAATGATACCTACATATGCAGCCTCATCGGATACGAAAACATGGAGGAATTTCACAATACCTAATGATGATAAGGTTATAGTGTCTATACATGCCTATACCCCATATAATTTTGCACTAAATAATGCAGGAACCGCAACTTGGAGCAAGGATAATCCAAATGATACAAAAGAAATTGATTATTTAATGAAACAATTAGATGATTATTTTATAAGTAAAGGCATTCCTGTTATTATTGGTGAATTCGGTGCAAGAGATAAAAANAATTTAGATAGTAGAGTAGCATGGAGTGAGTACTATATTAAAAAAGCATTAGAGAAAGGTATTCCATGCATCTGGTGGGACAATGGAGCCTTTACTGGCAATGGTGAGTTATTTGGATTACTATCAAGAAGAAATTTGACATGGAAGTATCCAGAAATTATTGACGCGCTTATGAAGAACTTTGAATAATAAGAAGAATAGAACCAATACTTCCAGGTTGTTTACTTCAGAAACAACTTGGAAGTGTTTTTAATTGTTATTGATATCATTATAAATTATAGAGTATAATGGCGTTGGATTATCTCTATTTTATTATTAAAGTAAGAAGTTCTTAACAAGTAAATATTTAAACAAATAAACAATAGATCTTTATTAATA
>JGI24708J26588_10003273_pt1 | contig 11796 bp, 11 predicted proteins | sample BioPla1DNA2_FD_26588 | JGI IMG/M metagenome (IMG submission 26588) | reverse complement strand
AAAAATCGAGATAAAATAATATTTAAAATTACATTAATAATCATTGCAATACCTGCATTAATCGCAGGTGTCTTCGTATCTTGTAGAGAATAAAAAGCCCGAGATAATACATCCCTAAGCCCAAAACCAACCATACCCACAGAATAAAAAAATAAAGCTTCGGAAGTTAATTCAATCGCTTTTGCATCAAAAGCTCCTCGATTAAATAAAAGAATTACAATAGGTTTTGCAAAAACCATGGCACCAATTGTAGCAGGAATGACTAATAAATTAACAATACTAATCGCTTCCGACACTGTTTTCTTAAAACCATCTGTATTTCTTTCTGCACCCATTCTAGAAATCAATGGATACATCGCAGTAGAAATAGACAAAACAAAAATCCCTTGAATAAAACCATTTAATTTACTTGCATAATCAAGAGCTGTAATTCCTCCTTCTATAATAGAAGAAGCCAATGTTCGATCTACTAATACATTAATTTGATTGACAGATACACCTATAATAATCGGTAAAGCAATATAAGCCATTTTAACAATATAAGGATCTTTTATATCAAAAATCCAACGATATCGATATCCCTTTTTACGTGCAAAAGGATATAATAAAAGAAACTGAAATATTGTTCCTAATACCGTACCTATGACCAAAACATTGATATCCCTATACGTACTTAAATAAATAGAAACAATAACAAAAATATTCATCGGAAATCCAATCAAAGCTGGCACTACATAATTACCCTTAAATTGCAGAAATCCTGTGAAAACACTAATTAATCCAGTAAAATAAATACCTACTAAATTTATTTTAGTAAACCGAACCGCCATCTGTAATGTTTCACCTTCAAAACCAGAAGCGAATAGCTTGACCAATGGTTCAGTAAAAATAAAACCAAATACAACAATGACTGTACATAAGACAATTAAAATATGAATTAAATTATTGGTATAACGATTTCCTTCTTCGGATCCTTTCATTTTTTCAATACTAGTATACATAGGGATATATCCTGTCGTAATACCTGCGCCAATAAAACCAAAAATGGCTGTAGGAATAGTTTGAGAAATCAAATAAGCATCACTAATATTCGTTGTTCCATAAAAATAAGAAAGAGTAATATCTCTAACAAATCCAAAAACCTTAGATAAAATTGTAATCATCATTAAAATAAAAGCTGTTTTTTTCATATATGAACCTCATTATCTTTTTATCTTTTTTCTATGTACATTTTATAGTATTACAAACTGCTTCTCATTATACCTCTTTTTCCTCATCTTTGCATCCATAAAAAAAGAAACCAGATAAAAGATTTCTTTTACCTAGCTTCTTTAATATTATTTACATATCGAATTTATAAAAATAACTCTTAGATTCATATAAACAACCCTATATAAAAATTCCTTTACGTTTATATAAAATATAACTTAAAATAAATCGAAATGTTTGATCTACGCAAATAACAACCCAAATAGCTATAATACTAAGATTAAAATATTTTGTTAATAATAAAGCAAAAGGAATTCGTATTCCCCAAAGCCCTATTCCTGCAATAACCATAGGAATTCGTGTATATCCTGCTCCCTTTAATGCTCCTGTAAAAACTCTTTGCAAATTTTGTGGTATTTGTACTAAGCCCATTAATCGCAGATAAATAGCTCCTAGCTGAATAACTTCTTGATTATCTGTCAATAATCTCATAGCAAAATGAGGAAAAAAGATTAAAATCGTTGTACCAACACTAATAACTAGCATGGCACCCTTTCCTATCTCCCAAATATATTCCTTCCCTAATTTTTTATTCATAGCCCCTAAAGACTGGCCTGTAAAAGCTGTAGCTGCTACTCCAAAACCTAATGCAGGCATTTCTGATATCGCTTCTGCTTGTAATCCTAATTGATGAGCAGCAAAAGCAACTTCACCAAAAGATAATATTACACGACTTAAAACAATCGACGATAACTGCCAAAAAATTGATTCTAAACCTGTTGGAATACCGATACGNAAAATAATCTTCAACTCTGAAAAATCCAAATTAAAAAAAGAACGCTTAAAAGTTCCTTGTAAAACTCCTTCTCTAGCAAATAAAACAAACAATCCACATCCTGCACCTACTCCTTGTGAAATAACCAATGCCATAGCAGCTCCAACTAATCCCATCGGTTGAAATCCAAAATGACCAAAAATAAATGTATAACTCAAACAAATATTTGTGATATTCATAATTAAAGCAATTAACATCGGCGTTTTAGCATTTCCCTTTCCTTGAAGTATTCCTGTTACACAAAGCATTGTGGCACTAAAAGGAAAACCAAAAGATAAAATCTTTAAATATCTCACAGCATCCTTCAAAATAGAAGCCTTNGGATTAAATACAAGTAATAACATTTCTGCTTNCCAAAAAACGAATTGTTGCAATAGGATACTAAGTATCCATAAAGATAATAAAGTTTGCTGTGCTACCTTTTTAAGCCTTGCATTATCCTCCGCCCCATATGCTTTTGCAATCAATACTGTAGCTGCTACCGAAATTCCCTTAAAAAAACTCCAAATAATCCCTACTAATCCAAAATTGATAATAATGCTTGACGCAAGTTTCAAAATAATCTTTTTTCTCTCTTCGTGGTCCTTGAGCATCATCAATTCCCCAACTATTTTCCCAGTCATAAATCACTGCCACTTCCGGCTGTATACTCGTTCCCACAATATCATCCAATTGTTCTAATACTTTTCCTACCTGAGTAACATCTTGAAATACCCTAGTATTTTCATGACCACAGTGATCCACAACTGCGCCATGAAATTTTTCTGAAGATCCTCGACTTTTTCTCCATTGAAAATATTGTACGGTATCGGAACCATGAGCTACTGCTTGAATCGATGCTAAAGCATGCATACCCGGTCTTCGCAACTTACCTACTGGCTGCCAATTGGTTGCACTGGGAGAACTTTCCATTAACATAAATGGTTTTCCATTTTTTAAAGCCCTGTTAATATCGTGAATAAACCCTCTTCGACTGCCTTCTACCCAATTTTTACGTTCTCCATGCCAATAAGGATAATTATCCCAAGAAATCACATCTACATAAGGTGCAAACTTCCAATAATCAATCCCATTAAAAATATTTACATATTCATCAAAATTGGTTGTAATAGGAATATCCGGAGTATATTCTCTTAGAGGAACAATCTCATTTTTATAAAAATCAATGGTTTGATGAGTCACAAATCGTTTCCAATCTAAATTCAGGCCATGAACTCCTGTTTCTCCATGAGGTGCCGCGGTGATTCAATTTGAGACCAATCGGTATACGTATGACTCCAAAAACCGGTCCACCAAGCCTGATTTAAAGCATCTAAATCATGATGATACTTTTCTTTTAAAAATTCTCGAAAAGCCTCTTGACATAATTCACAGTGACATTCTCCGCCATATTCATTCGAAACATGCCATACAAGCAAAGCAGGATGATCTTTATAACGTTTTGCTAGACGTGTATTCATATTCTGTACCTTTTCTCTATAAATAGGAGAAGTAAAACAGTGATTATGTCGCCTACCATTGAGGACATTTAGGATGAATAGGACCATAAGTATTTTTCATATCTTCTACACCTCTTTTATATTTTATAATATATATTAATACTTACAATAAAACATCTTCCACTCCATTCTCTTACCATAATACTCTTAATCTTTGATTGCTCCTGCTGCAATATCCGAAATAAATTGTTTACTGAAAGTAAGGAAAATTAAAATCAAAGGTATCGTTGCTAATAAAGTTCCACTCATAACCATCGCATAATCCGTATCCTTATGAACACCATTTAATTGGGCTAAAGCCACTTGAATCACATATTTTTTAGGATCACTAATCACTACCATCGGCCAAAGATAATTATTCCACGCACCCATAAAAGTAAAAATAGCAAGAAAAGCAATAGCAGGTTTTAAAATAGGTAATCCAATATTCCAATAAAGTCGAAAATTACTACAACCATCAATTCTTCCTGAATTTAGCAAATCATCATCGTTGCCATTAATAAACTAAATAAAAATTTTTTCCCTGGAAATTCAAATTTAGCAAAAAAGAAACCAGCCATAGAACAAAAGAATACAACACAAAGAGTTNTAATCGTTGCTACGAAAATAGTATTCATAAAACTACCCCAAAAATCAATTGTCTTAAATAAATTCTGTATATTATTCAATAACTGCTTTCCAGGAATTAATACTGGCGGAAATTTCATAAAATCCGTAGTAGTTCTTGTAGCCGTTACTATTAACCAATAAAAAGGAAATAAGGAAATAATACCTCCTATGATTAAAAGAAAATGAATAATAAACTTCCCTATAGAAAATCTTTTTTCCATGCTTCATACCTCCTTTTTTATCTGTTATCAACTTTTTACCTTACTTTTAATCCACCTGACGACGAACAACTAACCAATTAATGATTGAAAAAATAGCTATAATAAAGAATAAACCCCATGAAATGGTTGCTGCATAACCAAAAGAATGTTTTACAAATGCTTGACGATATAAATAAAGAACAATCGTCATTCCTCCCCCACCAGGTCCTCCTCCATCACCGATTAACACTTGAGGTTCTGTGAACAATTGCAATCCCCCAATAGTAGAAGTAATGACCGTAAAAATGATTACAGGATTTAAAAGAGGGATCGTAATCTTAAAAAAAGCTTGAACTCCTGTAGCCCCATCAATTTTTGCTGCCTCATATAAGCTAGTAGGAATTTTTTGAAGCCCAGCTAAATAAATAATGGCATTATATCCCGTCCACCTCCATACCACCATTGATGAAATGGCTACTTGAAGCCACTTAGGTACTTTTAACCATTCAATAGGGCTTAATCCTAACTTCGTTAAAAAATAATTTAATAAACCATATTTATTACCAAATAAAGTTGCAAATACAATAGCGACAGCTACAACCGAGGTTACATTAGGAAGAAAATACAAAACTCGATAAACTTCCCTTCCCTTGATAAATTTAGAATTAATTAAAAAAGCAATAATTAATGCAAAAATAAGCATAGGAACTGTTGATTCAAACCATATGATAAATGTATTTACAATCGATTTCCAAAAATCTCCGTCTTTCAATAACATCTGAAATTGACTAAAACCTACAAATTCTGGTTTACTAATTCCATCCCATTTTTGAAAAGATAACACAATAGAATAAAGGATAGGAAAAAGGCCAAATACTAAAAATAAAACATAAAAAGGTGATATATATAAATAGACCGATTTATTTTTCTTTATTTCTGACCATGTATGTGAGACATTTTTTATCTTTTTATTATTCGTATATTCCTTAGCAANCACTTTCTTATACATATGATCTGTCCCCTCCATTTCTATTGAATACTTCTCCAACAAATGANTAGATACCTCATTTGTTGGAGATAAAATATTGTTTATCTAGTTAATTCTAATTTGCATTTTTCTACCGCATCTTTCCACGCTTCTTCCGGATCTTTATTTTGTTCTGCAATTAATTTTAATTGTTCTATAAAATTCTCTTGAAATGCATCTGATTTAATACCAATATAAACAATTGGAATATTCGATGCAGCTTTTGAAAATATNCGATTTGTCTCTTGTCCNCCAAANAAATCTTCCTTAAAATAAATACTTTCATCCTCTAAATACAATTTATCTTGTTGACTTAAAGAATAAATAAAAATACGACCTATATTTTCAAACATCTTTGCATCTGTTTTTTCAACTATTTTTTTACCAGCCTGCACTAAATCTTTCCATGTTTTTATTTCCTCGCTAACTTTCTCCGGATCCGTAGGAAGACCTGCCTGTTCAAACAAATCTGCTCGATAGAAAAAAGCCGTTGGTCCTGTATCCAAAGGAAGAGCTATTAAGTTATTTTGATCTGNTGTTAANNCCATACTCCACTTCNAGTCTAAAAATTGATCTTCTATTTCTCCCGCATTACAAGGCTCTTCTAAAAGATTGACAAATTGATCTGGGTTAGAAAGTAAATCCCCAATCCAATCATTGANACATAAAATATCNGGTAATCCGGAACCAGCTGCAATGGTAGTAATCACTTTAACTTTAAAATCTCCACCTATCTTTTCCGGCATTAAATTTACTTCTGGAAACTTTTCATTCACTTGTTCTAACAAATCATCATCTAAAGCACGATTCCAATACCATAAGGATAAATCGATTTTTCCACTATCTTTGTTCACTTTTGATGTCTTTTCTCCACAACCAGTAACTATAAGACTTAGAACTACTACAATTAAAAATACCATTCGCTTTTTCATATCCCTACTCCTCCTTTACACTAAGCCACTTTTTTAAAATACTTTTTACATATATCTTTTTAAAACATAGTACTATAGATTGCAATAATGCTTTAAAATTATTATACTGGTTTTACAAGATTTTCACAAAAATATTTTATTAAAAGAGGCTTAAAGATACATTTATACTTTATATTTCTTGCTTTCACTATTATTATATAGTCAACTTTATCTTTTTTTAATATAACATTCTTAATATTTTGTATAGTTTTCTATACATTTTTCATATTATTGTTTTATAGACAGGAGGATTAAGATGAATACTATAAAAGTCCTATTAATAGATGACGATGCATTAGTACTCGATGATTTACGTACCTTAATCCAATGGGAACAATATGGATTTACTATTATAGGTGAAGCAAAAAATGGTCAACAAGGACTTGAACTATTTGATAAATATCAACCCGATCTCGTTATTGTAGATATTTATATGCCTGTTCTAAATGGATTAGAATTTTGTCAACAGGTTATGAACAAAAAAAATCCACCTACAATCATTTTATTAACTGCATATAAAGATTTTGAATATGCAAAACAAGGTATTAAACTAGGAGTATCTAATTATTTATTGAAACATGAAATTGATGAAGAAACATTAACTACAGAGTTACTGAAAATCAAAAAAGACTTAGCTTATCAAAAAAATAATAAGCGTATGATTCAACAACAATTATTCTCGAATCTTCTTCATCAACCTTTTTCAGATTACAACCATATGCTTTCTCATTTACACTTCCCCCCGAACTTAAACTGCTATGGAAAGATTGCATTATTATTTTTTCAAATTGATTCTCCTTTTTTTCTTCTTGAACCAGTTTCAAAAAAAATATCTTCATCCCAAATTTCTACTATGTCCTATATTAAAGACTTCGCAACCATCCACCGATTTACACAAGAATTTCCCGATCTTGAAGACACTCAATATATTCCTTTAAACAATCGACAATCCGTATTCGTATTAATTTTTAAAAGTAATCTTTCTAGTCAACAGAATATTCAGAATATTTCTTATCGTGTTGCTTTATACTTTCAGCAAAAATTCAATCAACCTCATGTTCTCTCCATGTGGTATTGTGCCGCTGATATTCAGTCTTGGTTCATCAATACATTCAAAAAAATAATAACGATTAACCGCAATCAATACTCCAATCGAATTCAAAACGCCATACAATATATCCATACTCATTATGACCAAGATCTCACCATGGAAGAAGTGGCAAAAAATTTAGGAATTAGCTGTATCTACTTAAGCAAATTATTTAAGAAAGAAACCGGGCAAACTTTTTTAGAATACTTAACAAATTATCGAATGGAAAGGGCGAAATATATTTTAAGTAAAGGGGATTATAAGGTTTATGAAGTTGCAGAACAAGTCGGATACAAAACCAGTCAATATTTTAGTTCTGTTTTTAGAAAAAATACAGGTATGAATCCTTCTGATTATATTCGTTAAAAAACAGGTGATTATATGCAATCCATTAGCCAAAAAATTCTTATAAAAACTAGTATTATCGTTATATTCTCTTTATTCTTAAGTCAATCTTTTGCCTGCTATTACTTTACACAAATATTAGAAAAAAACACTCTGCATAATGATACNGTTAAACTAAAACAACATGGACTACAAATAGATTCTATAGTAAAAGACATTCGAAAATTAGGAGAAACTATTGTCATCGATCCAACTATACAAGAATTTTGCAATCATTCCTCTCCTAATACTTTTGATATTGATAATATGGTTGAACAACTGATTAACTTAACTAATTTAAATAATTATATTCATAGTTCTGTTCTTATCACAAATAACGGTTCTATATATTGGACAGATTTTCCTTATAATAATAATTTCAAACCAAAACTAAAAGAACGTTGGTACCAAGAAAGCGAACCCTTTCATCTTACCAATACTCACTATATTCGTGAACGAAATAAAAACTCTATTAAAGTAATTACGTACCGAATTCCTATATATAATATTCAACAACCCAATCAATCCATAGGTGAATTATTACTTCATATCGACTTTCATTATTTTGAAAAATTTCTTGTCACATGGAGTGAAGATTTTAATGGTTATGCTCTTATTGACAACAAACAAAATATTCTTTTTCTCAATACCCACGAAATAAGCCAAATTTACTTTCATACACTCGTTGATAAATCTTTTTTACAAAAAGAAAATTATACCAAAGAAAAAAAAGGATACCTCGTTAAAAATCAATCTTTTTTTGATCATCTACAACTTCTTGCTTTTACCTCTAACAAAAACATACGAACTCGTATTCATTTTCTTTTTCATTTTTTTATTATTTTCACCTTATGTACTACCACAGCCATTATTTTAATTTTAAATCCTGTTATTCACAAAATAACCCATCCTATTACAGAACTAACACAAGCTATGACAAGATTTTCTCATGGCCATATGGATATTTCCATTTCTATTCAAAGTAACGATGAGCTAGAGATACTAGGAAATACGTTTAATCAGATGGTACATGATCTNAATCAATATATACAACAATGTATTCAACACGAACAAGCAAAACGAAAAATGGAATTTGAATTACTGGTATCTAAAATAAATCCTCATTTTATTTATAATACTCTCAACTCTGTCATTTATCTTGCCCGTAAACAAAATAATATAGATATCGTAAACATGGTAAGAGCATTTATTCTCATTTTACAAGACGGTATGAAAATNGACGAAGATAAAATATTTGTTCCTTTATCTCAAGAAATAGATGTTGTAAATGCCTATGCAACCATTCAAAAATATCGATATAAAGATAAATTTCAAATTATTTGGGATATCGAAGAAAACTTAAAAGAAAAATCCTTTCCAAAAAATGTTCTACAACCATTAGTAGAAAACTCCATATTCCATGGAATCGCTCCTATGGAAGGAAAGGGAATAATAAAAATTTCAGCCCAAGAACAACATAATAACTTTATTATCACCATAGAAGATAATGGTATAGGAATATCTAAAGAAAATCTTAAAACCTTATTTCAATCCAACAAAAATTACCTACACAAAGGCTCTGTTCATTCCATTGGTTTAAACAATGTCCAAGATCGTATTCAATATTTATATGGAAATTCTTATGGTCTAACCATTCAAAGCATAGAAAACAAAGGCACCACTATTCAGATTTCTATTTCAAATACGGATTCCTCCGATTTCAATAAAAATCAATTTATATCTTAAATAGAGGTGAAACAATTGAAAGTACGTATACCTAGAAAAAAAATGATCGATATTCTTTGTACTTTAGGGTTTATCCTTTTAACAGTATCGATATTCATACCACAACACTCACTTCCTGATGAAAATGATTCAGAACCAAAAAAACTCCAAAATGAGATTATCCAAATATGGGGATGGGACGATTCCATCACAAAAAGCTTTGACCTTTTTTATCAACACTATCCCAATATTACTTTAGAATTTATCCCTACAAAAACAAAAAACTATGTAGAAAAAATAAAAGTAACTTTAGCAACCAACAACGAAATTCCCGACATTTGCTTATTAGAAAATGACTACCGTGGACAGCTTATGACTTTAGATATCTGGGAAAACCTAGAATCTCATCCTTATAATCTAAATCCAGATAAAATTTTAGATTATATTCTCCCTAATGTTACAAATTCCAAAGGAGAAATTATTGCTGTTCCTTATGATATAGCCATTGCAGGTATGGCCTATCGTAGGTCTTTAACGAAGCAATTTTTTGGTACGGATGATGAAAAAAAACTCCATACCCTCTTTTATGATTGGAATTCTATTATAGAAAAAGGTAAAGAATTAAAATCAAAAGAAGAAATGGAAACTTTTTTATTTGCTAGTTTAGCCGATGCTGCTGTTATTTTATTAAACCAAACCACCGAACCTTATATTCTTAATGAAAAGCTCAATCATCCGGAACGATTTTTACAATCTTTTTATATTTTAACCCAACTACGAGATGAACATTTAGTAGATACCTTAAAACAATGGTCTCCCACCTGGTATAACTCCTTTACAGAAGAACGTTATTTCTTCTATCCCTGCGCTACTTGGTCCTATATTCAATGGTTTTTACTCTCGGAAGAAGGTGCTTTCTTCAATAAAGATGAACTTTCTGGTGTATTTATTCATTATCAAGATGTCTACACCAACCCTATCTATACTTCTATGTACAACGAATGTTTTGGACAACAAGATATTGGTCACTTTTTTTTCGAAGATATTTTTCCTTCTATTCAAGTTCGTCCTATTGGAAAATATGATCGTATTATTAATGACACCTTTCTTCTCATGAGTATTGCTTTAATAGAAAAACCAACTATGACTGCCAATGAAGCGATGACTATTTTTATCCATAAGTTACAAGATCGAATTCCCGAATTAGAAGTTGATCTAACTAATTTTAACTAATCTTTGTTTACTTTGTCTATACAAATAAACTTAAAATATTCTTATTGGAAATAGTGTTTTACTTGTACTTTTCGCATTCTCTTAAAATATGCATATTGCATAAAAAATGTGCATTGTCCTTCAATACCGCCTATGGTAAGGTTTTCTTATACAATAAATAACATCAATCTTACAAGGAAGAACATGGATGAAAAGAATGCAAAAAATTTCTACTCCTGTTACAAATGAACCTTTATTAAAAATCACACTATCCTCAGAAAAAGATCAAGCTTCCCTACAACAAAATTTTTCTATTACAGGTGGCAATCTCTATGTAGTAGATACTTATGTAAAAGCATCTGAAAAAAAAGATAGTGTTTTCAAAACCATTGTCACNCCTTATTCTAAAGGGAAGCCTATAAAAAAAGATGGAAAACCAATTACATATCTTCACCATAACAATACAAGGCGAGATGTTTTTGATGAAAATTTTACAAGAGTACGAGTATACTTTAAAGCTCCCATTGAAGCAGATAGTATTCTTGTTGAGCACTACGCAACGGATGGACCTATTACATTATGGATGGTAGAATCTAAACTTCAAGAACGTCCTAAATGGCAGGATATTATAGGAAAATATAAGAGTAGTGATATACAACATCCGATTCAAGGCGATATCTCCAAAATGTTTTGGAGTGGACAATGGAATCCTATAAAAAATGAAAAAGAAGAAACTTTACTAGAAAAAATTCAGCCCCTTCTTACTATGGAAGAAAAAGAACTGATTCAAACTGCACTTAAAAATGCTAAAACCAGAACTTACTTAGATCATCATCCCGAGTACGAAGCAATGACTAGAAGATTGGCTATACAATATAATAAAACAAAAAGAAAATTGGGGATATATTTATGGCGAAGGACATATTAAAACAAAAACTTGTACTTTCAAAGGTGAAAAAGATCTAAAATACCGTGCTGTAAACACTACTGGATCTTTAGATGGACAAACCTCAAATACTATCAAAGTAAACAAAA
>JGI24708J26588_10003272_pt1 | contig 11800 bp, 6 predicted proteins | sample BioPla1DNA2_FD_26588 | JGI IMG/M metagenome (IMG submission 26588) | reverse complement strand
AAATATAATAAAAATTTTCTTGTCTTTTTTTATGGTTGTTATTATGATGTTTATATTTAACTATATTTTGTTTAAGAATTCCATGTCTGGTATGTATGACCAAGTTAAAAAAAACAATCGTCTTGTAGTACAAAACATGATTCAGTCTTTTGATAATATTTTTCAATCGGTAGATCGGATTTTATATACGGTGGACATGGTAAAAAACAACAATAACAAACTATATGATTCCAGTGGCCACAAAAATTTAAATATGCTTGAAGTCCATCAAATTAGTAAAAATTTAGTGGAGTTGAGTTCCACTCAAGAATACATTGACGAAATTGTAGTGTTTTTTGCTAATTCTGATTTAGTAATTACAACCCAAGGGACCATGGGGTTTAAAGAATTCTTTGAACAAAAATATAGTAATGGTAAATATACATCAGCCTTTTGGAACAATTTTAATTATATTCGTCATCCAACGACCATAATACCACCTACTACCTATTTAGATCAGTTTAGCACCAATCGAGACCGAACCAAAGAATTATTAGCTATTGTTGATAGTAATATTTTACGTTATTATCGTCCTTCGACCTTAGTATTCGTTGATAAAAAGAAACTATTTGAAATGGTAAATGATAAAAATATATTTGAAGGAACTTCTTTAACCATTTTGGATCAAAACCAAAATTTGGTTTTAAATATAGGGGAATCCATTGCTTTAGAAGAAATACAAAATTATGAATTTACAGGGCAAAACACCAATATTATTCGCAGTAAAGAGTATGAATATTACATTGAAAAATCATCCTACAATGATTTTGTGTATATTCATGCTGTTCCAGTAAATTATCTTACTGTTTTTAAAACCATTAAAACCAATCAAAAAATTTTGATTATTAATGTTCTATGTGGAATTTTCTTAGCTCTTTTATTAAGTTTGTATTTATATAATCCAATTAAAAAAATATTTAATGTATTAGGGATCAAGGATAATAAAGGTGGAGACTATTGGAAATCTATAAAAAAGAACATTATTACTATGCAACAGGAAAAAGAAGTATTAACAGAACAAATGCAACTGATGAAAAAAGACGTAAGAAAAAGCATATTTTTGCAAATGATTCAAACAGGACGATGGGATCAGGAATTAAAAGACAATATAGAAACTTATTTTTCCACATTTTATACNAATAAAAAATATGCAATGATTTTATTTGCTTTTTATAAGAAGCAAGATATTGATGAGCCGGAGGTATTGCCTTTAGGACAAATCACAGAAGATATTCGAAATCAAATGCAAGAGAAATTTCAAAATTCTTTTGTGCTTTCCGTTAAGAGAAATGAAGTGATTTCTTTAGTAGGATTGCCTTTTGAAGAGACACAAAAAGAGCTGAAGAAAAACCTAAAAGAAATATTAGATCGTTTTGATTTTAAACAATATATTCCTTTGATCTATTTGAGTCAATTTTATACAGAAGAATATGAGTTTTCAAAAGCCTATCATGATTTACAAATAGGAAAATCATATCGAAAAATTCATCCTTCCAAGGACATTATTACGATTGAACAAATGGAGTATAAATTTGATGTGTATTTTCCTCATGATGTAAAAGATAAAATTTATCATTTTATTTTAAGTGGAAATGCAAAGGAATGCATTGACTTTATTCACCATGTATTGGATGAAAATATCAAAAAAAATATTGCCCATATTAAATATATTAATTTGGTTACGGATATTTTTAATAGCATTATGATGACTTTAGGACTGTGTGGATATGAAAAAAATAAGATCTTTCAAATTGAGCAAAACTTTCTGAAAATGGCTAATGAAGATGTGGATGACCAAGAAATTCGTTGGTTATTAGATACCATTATACAACAAGCGGTAGAAAAAGTGAAAAGAGAAAAAGAGAACAAACTCAATAAATCGTTTATTATGGAATACATCAATCTTCATTATATGGAAGGGTTGTATTTAGAAAATATGGCAGAGTTAGTGGACACAACGCCAAAATATTTCTCCAATTTTTTCAAAAGAGAATTTGGAGTTAACTTTGTAGAATATTTAAATAGTGTTCGTATTTCTCATGCCAAAGATTATTTAAAAAATACAGACATTGCCATTAATGAAATCAGTCAAAAAGTAGGGTATTTAAGTCCTAGTACTTTTGCAACCACATTTAAAAAATATGCAGGTATATCCCCCAGTCAATATCGACAAAATATTCAAATTTAGAAAAAACTTCCTATTGTGTTACCCTTTATCCATCACAAGAAGGAAGTTTTACTTTATTTTATTATGGAGAGGAGAAAATAAAATGAAACAAGAATATAATGCAGACATTATTATTATTGGAGGAGGCCTAGGAGGATGTGCAGCAGCTTTAGGAGCTTGCACTATGGGGAAAAAAGTGATTTTAACGGAAGAAACACAATGGCTAGGAGGACAATTGACCAGCCAGGCTGTGCCATTAGATGAAAATCGGTGGATTGAACAATTTGGTTGTACCTATCGTTATCGGCAATTTCGAGAAGGGGTTCGCAACTATTATAGACGCCACTTTCCATTAACACCAGAAGCAAGACAAGTGCAATACTTAAATCCTGGGAATGGAACAGTCAGTCGAGTCTGCCATGATCCACGAGTAGCCGTAGCAGTGTTAAATGAGATGCTAGCTCCTTTCCTTCTCAGTGGACGTCTTACGGTTATGATGGAACATAAGATTAAAAAGGTAGAGACAGCAGGGGATCGTATCCAAGCTGTTACAGTAGAAAATATACGAACCAAGCAAGAAAAAGTACTTGTTGGGTCTTACTTTTTAGATGCAACAGAATGTGGAGATGTCCTTCCTTTAGCTGGAGTAGAATACGTAACAGGTTCTGAATCTCAAAAAGAAACAGGGGAGCTTCATGCTTTACCAGGTGAAGCCGATCCTTTCGACATCCAATCCATTACCTGGTGTTATGCCGTTGATTATATGGAAGGGGAAGATCATACAATTGAAAAGCCAGAACAATATGAATTTTGGAAAAATTATCGAGTGGATTTTTGGCCTGATTCGTTATTAAGTTGGAAAAGTTCTCATCCCATTACCAATGAACCCAGAGAGCATACACTATTTCCTGTGGACGATCGACATGCTTTATGGACCTATCGAAGGATTGTAGATAAAAATAATTTTGTGCCAGGAACTTTTGATAGAGAAATTACCATTGTCAATTGGCCGCAAAATGATTATTGGTTAGGTCCAGTTTATGAGGTAGAAGAAGAGGAAGTCAAGAAACATTTAGAAGGAGCCAAGCAACTTAGTCTATCTTATTTATATTGGATGCAAACAGAAGCTCCAAGACCGGATGGTAAAATCGGATACCCGGGATTACGTTTACGAAAAGATGTAGTAGGAACAGAAGATGGCTTAGCCATGTATCCCTATATTCGAGAATCACGTCGGATTAAAGCCGAATTTACCATTTTAGAACAACATATTAATCCTATGGCGAGAAAAGAAGAGACAGCAGAAAAATTTAAAGATACTGTTGGAATTGGTCATTATAGCATGGATCTCCACCCTAGTACAGCGGGAAGAAATTATATTCATATGTCTTGTTTGCCTTTTCAAATTCCATTAGGTAGTTTGATTCCTATTCGTATGGAAAACCTCCTACCAGCCTGTAAAAACATTGGAACAACTCATATTACCAATGGGGCTTATCGATTACATCCTGTAGAATGGAACATTGGAGAAGCAGCAGGTTTATTAGCTGCCTATGCTTTAGATCAAAAAATTTCTCCGCGTGGGATTCGTAATACAGAAAATCAGTTACAAGATTTTCAAAAGGTACTTCAAAAGCAAGGTGTGGAATTAGAATGGCCTAAAGTAGGTAATTCATTTTAAACTTCTGTTTTTCTATGACTTTATCATTTTCTACACAAAGAAAACCTAGTATTTATAAGGGTTTATGAAAAAGTCTCCTGGATTTTTAGGTTTTGCTTAAGAGACAGAAATTGAAAGATTTACGATTGAAATTAAAGATGTTATAGTGAAATTGACCCAAAAGAAAGCCTAAAATCTAAAAATTGAGGAGGTAGTTTATTATGTACAAAAAAAGTACAAGTAAATGGCGACGCATGATTAGTTTAAGTTTAGTGATTGCGTTAGCTGCATCATTAATGATTGGATGTGGTAAGAAACAGACCACAAACCAAGAAGAAAAACCAAATACAACAGAAACAACACAAAAAGAAGAGAAAAAAGAAGAAGCGAAAGAAGAAGCACCTGATTATGGTGACACAGGCGGACTTATTTTACCTTTAACAGACAAACCTGTTACATTAACTATGTTAGTACCTACAGCAGTTCTTGATTTAGAGAAAAAATTTGCCTTTCAAGAGCTAGAAAAAAGAACAGGTTTAACATTAGATGTACAAGAAGTTCCAGAGTCTGCTTATGCAGAAAAATTTAAAGTTATTTTAGCTTCTGGTAAATTACCAGATATTATGCTAACGGGTGCATATAAAGAAATTAATAAAATTGCAGAAGATAGTAATGCTTTAGTTGCGATTAATGAACATGTGGATATTTTACCTAACTTCAAAAAAGTGTTCGTAGACAATCCTGAAGCAAGTTGGGCATTAAAATCGTACTCAGCACCTAACGGAAATATGTATATGTGGCCTAAATACAATTCTGAACGGGTTGTTAACCATGGATATTTATTTAGAAAAGATATTTTTGATAAACATGGTATTAAAGAATGGACAACAACAGAAGAATTCTATGATGCACTTAAAAAATTGAAAGAAATCTATCCAGATTCCACACCTTTTGTAAGTAAATTAAAAGAATCTCTTTTCAATCGTATGTCTTATGGTTGGGGCATTAAAGTTCCAGCAGCAGGCGGAAGAGATGTTGCTTATTATAATGAAGATGAAAAAGTATGGAAATCTTCTGTAACGGCTCCCGAATTTAAAGAAATGTTAGACTTCATTAAAAAACTATATAATGAAGGATTACTTGACCCTGAATTTTTAACAGATACACAAGAAAGCTGGTCAGGAAAAATGGCCCAAGATGGCAAAGGTTTTGTAACTTTTGACTGGGTAGGACGAATGGATATGTTCCGTGAGCAAGTAAAAGATACCAATCCTGATTATGACCTTCGATATGCACTTCCAATAGGACCTGTTGGACAATGGTTAACACTGTCCAAAGTATCTGGTTATGGTGTAGCGATTGCAGATAACAAAAATAAAGAGTTATCTTTAAAATTGGTAGACTACTTAACCAGTCCTTCCGGAGCAGAATTGATGACCATGGGAGTAGAAGGGATTACCTTTGTACGTGAAAGTGATGGAAGTATTACGTATCCAGAATTCGCTGACAAAGAAACCATTAGTATTAAAGATTTAGAAGAAAAATATGGTATGTTTACAGATGGAACTTATTTAAGAATGGCTGATGATTGTGTATATTTCAACTTATCTGAAAGAGAACAAGAAGCAGCAGATAAAATGGTTAAACACAATCGTTTAGCTCCTAACGATCCAATTTTAAAATTCACAGCTGAAGAAGAAGACAAATTATCTGAATTAGTACCTCCTATTTCTACTGCCGCATTAGAATTTGCTACAAAATATGTAATCGAACCTTCTTATGGTGAAGCACAATGGAACGAATGGATCAAACAAGCAGAAAACTTAAAAATTCAAGAAGCTGTTGATATTCATAATCAAGCACAAAAACGATTTGACCAATAATTAAAGGAAGAGTATAGAGGAGAGAATTCTCCTCTATACTTTCTAAATGAATAAATAGGAGTTGAAAACCATGGCATCCTTAAAAATTGATAAAAAACCAGTAGCCGTGCCACAGCCCAAAAAGCTAAGTCTAATGAAAAAAGTCAAACGAGATTGGCAATTGCTTTTAATTTTATTACCTGGACTCATATTTTATATTATTTTTCGTTACGGTCCTATGTACGGCATGGTTATTGCCTTTAAAGATTATAACGTATACAAAGGGATTATTAATAGCCCCTGGGTAGGACTTAAGCATTTCCGAAACTTCTTTACGGATCCTGCTTTTATAAAATTATTTCGCAATACATTTATGTTAGGAATTTATAATTTGTTCTTTACATTCCCTTTTCCCATTCTTTTTGCCATTCTTTTAAATGAAGTACGAAATATAAAATTTAAAAAAGCAGTGCAAACGGCTAGTTATCTACCATCATTTTTATCCATTGTTATCATATCCAGTATGGTCATTGACTTTTTATCACCATCCAATGGTATTATTAATAATATTATCGCTTTTCTTGGAATGGAGAAAATTTATTTTATGATTCGTCCAGAATGGTTTCGAACCGTATATGTAGCATCAGAGGTATGGGCTAGAATGGGATTTGATGCGATTCTTTTTATTGCAGCCATTACTGGAATTGATCAAGCTCTTTATGAAGCAGCTGAATTAGATGGTTGTGGAAGATTGAAAAAAATGTGGTATATTACCATTCCCAGTATATTACCCACCATTGCTACCTTATTTATTTTAAAGTCAGGATCTGTTTTTAGAATTGGTTTTGAAAAAGTATTACTTCTTTATAATCCAGCTACTTATGAAGTAGCAGATATTTTTGCCACTTATGTTTATCGTAAGGGATTTGAAGATATGAACTATAGTTATGCAGCAGCAGTAGGACTTTTTGAATCCATTGTTGCATTAACCATGTTGCTTATTACCAATGCCATTAGTAAAAAATTGAGTGAACAAAGTATATGGTAGGAGGGATCAGTTATGAAAAAGAAAAAATGGACATTATTTGATTATGTAAACACGTTGATTATGTTGCTTGTACTGCTGATCACTCTATATCCTTTTATCTATGTGGTTTCTGTATCTTTAAGTGATAGCAGTTACATTTTACAAAATAAGATTACTTTTTACCCACGAGGCATTAATCTAAAAGCTTATAAAATGATTTTTGAATCGCCTAAAATACCAAAGGCCTATTTAAATACGATTATTTATACTGTTGTAGGTACCACCATCAATGTTTTTCTAACAGCTATTACCGCTTACCCTCTAGCTAAGAAAGATTTGGTCGGTAAAAAAATATGGATGACGATGATTATTATCACCATGTTTTTTAGCGGTGGGATTATTCCAAGTTTTATTATTGTACAGCGTTTAGGAATGATCGATACCATTTGGGCTATTGTAATTCCCAATGCCATCTGGACCTATGAATTGATCATTACCAAATCTTTTTATGAATCATTACCAAATAGTTTATATGAATCAGCTGTTATTGATGGGGCTTCTGAATTTAGAATTTTATTTCAGATTTTTATTCCTTTATCCAAAGCTTCTCTAGCATCTATTACATTATTTTATGTCATGGGACATTGGAACAGCTTCTTTATTCCTATGATTTATTTAAATGATATGAAAAAATATCCACTACAAATTATATTAAGGGATATGCTTATTTTTGATACAGCCAGAAGATCTGAGTCTTTAGGGGAATATGCAGCCTTGACGCCTGAAGCATTAAAAAATGCAACCATTGTTGTTTCAATTCTTCCCATTTTAGCTTTATATCCTTTTATGCAAAAGTATTTTGTTAAAGGGGTTATGTTAGGATCCATCAAAGGATAAAAAGCAAGAATCAAATTCAAGTTGATCAAATGAAGGAGTCGATAGAATGGAAAAGAAGACCATTATCGTCATAACAAGACAAACCAGTGATTTGTCTTCCTTGCTAGAGAAAGTTTCTATCGTTCATGAAATGCAACCTGGACAATTAGTAAAAGAACAATTAGACAAAAGTGATGCTATTGCTATTCTAGGTGGTACCCATGAAGAACCCATTGTTTTTCAACCAAAAGAAAGGATATGGCTAGAAGAACAAATACAAAAAGGAAAAAAAGTATTTTGTGAATACTGTCAGAGTTTAGGTGATGTATATTCCCCCACCCCTGTATCCACAAGAGCTTTTCGGCTTNTATTTTGTGGAGAAGAAACTTCCATTGAAGGCCTTAAAAAAGGAGATGTATTAGAAGACCAATGTAATATGGTTACCAAACCCCATGATATTACATGTTCTCATAAAACACCTATTTTGCAATATATGGATACTGATGTTCATGCTTATGAGCCGAATGTAGATAATGTTGTGAAAAGCCAAATCTCCAATCGGGCTCTTTGGTTTGATGAACCAGAAAACCTACTCTTTTGTTCTTTTCGTGTAACGAATTTTATTCGAGCTCGTTTTGCACCTAAGGCTAAGTGGAAGTCTTTGATTCAATATCTTATTCATTGGCTGACAGGAGAAAAAATTAGTTTTGATTTGATTGAGGAAGAGTATTCTATCAAACCTTATCAAGAAGGTGAAAATTTAGAACAACGCCTAAAGAGTAGCATTGAAAGAGCAATGGACTGGTTTGAAAAAGCAGAGATTTTGATTGACGAAGGAAAAGGAGGCGTTCAGGAGGGGATTGGGACAGAAATATACCCTGATGGAACCCAAAGAATACTTACCGATATTCGAAATGATTGTACTGGCGAAGTTGCCATGGCTTATTTCTTCAATTATTTACGAACCAAAGATAAAAGGAACAAAGAGATTTCAGAGCGTTTAACTTCTCTATGTTTTAATCAATTTCAAATAAAAGAGCATCCCTATTTAAAAGGAATGATGCGATGGTCGAACATGGGCTGGGGTGTTTGTTATCAGGATGATGTAGCAAGGGCTATTATTCCTCAACTTTTAAAATGTCTCTATACAGGAACCAAAGAGTATTTAGGTGAATGCATGGAAGCATTACGCTTCCTAATTCGCACGACAGGTACAGATGGAACCCGTGTAATGCGAACAGACAATAAAGATCTTTCACCTCAAAAAATACAGGAACTATCTTCAAAACCAGGAAATTATCCTAGTGCTCATTATAATAGTTTCTATTTAGCAGCTCTTTTGCTAGCTTATCAATTGACAGGGGATCGAGAATGTAGAGAAGTTGGTGTAAAAGGTCTAGAAACCATTATGTCAGTGTATCCAGAAACCATTCGTGAACACAGTGAAACCCAAGAATTATGTCGTCTTATTATGCCTCTTTCTTGGCTATATTGGACAACCCATGAAGAAAAACATAAAGAATGGTTATACCAAGTGGTTCAAGATTTACAAAAATACAAGCATACTTGCGGTGCTTATTTAGAGTGGGATAGTGGATATAAAGCAGAAAGAAATAGTGACCAAAGAGGAGATGAGAGCTCCTTACTTCATCAAAATGGGGATCCTGTTGTTGATTTATTATATTCCTTAAACTGGCTTCCTATTGGATTTATGCAAGCTTATTTTGTAACAGGAGACTCTTATTTTGTAGCGTTATGGGAACAAATTTCTAAGTTTATGGTATCTTGTCAGCTTCATAGTAAAAATCCCTACATTAACGGTGCATGGGCAAGAGCTTTTGATGTAGAACAAATGGAGGTATATGGAATACCTAAAGATTTAGGTTGGGGACCTTGGGCCATTGAATCAGGATGGACCATGGGAGAAATTACATCTGGGCTTATTATGGGATTATTACAAGAAGACTTAAAAAAGTGCTATGATCCTTTTTCCACGAAAATGCAGAAGTAGACGAAGGTGTGCTTCTGCATTTTTAAGATTCTACAGCTTTCTTTTTTTCTACATTATTAAAATAAGAAGAAGGACAATGGTGGACTTACGAAGCTTATATACATAGGATAAAATCAAAGAGAGGATGTAAAAGACAGATACGAGGGAAATAGAAGGGAAAGGAGGGAATCTTCCAGTAAGCAACAGGGGAACAAAAATGAATTTGTATGGCTATAACGATAGAAAATTAAAAAAACAATAAAGATAAGGTGGGAAATAATGAAGAAAAAAATTTTCGCTAGTATACAGATTATAGTTATGCTTGTCACTTTATTTGCACCTTTGAATGTACTTGCAGCAGCAGGGAAAATAATATTATCCAGTGATACACAAGAACTTTCGCTAGGTTCTACAGTAAAGATTACTCTTGAGGCACATCAAATTGAGGATTTATTTGGTCTTCAATTTCAAATGAACTATGATAAAGAATACTTACAGTATCAATCATATACTCTTTCAGATGAATATAGTTCTTTTGATGCAGTGCAAGTGGATACAGAAGCAGGAACCATCTTTTCACCTTTAATTAGGAAAAACATAGAAAATAAAAACAAACAAGATTCTTTTGAAATGGCAAGCTTTGTTTTTACAGTAAAAAAAGAAGGAAAAACTAATATTTCTGTAAGTAAAGTAAAAGCAATTAGTAGTGAAACTTTTATCAATGAGTTTGGGAAAAAAGATATGAAGATCCTTTCAATTCCGGAGATCCAACCTATTACATTACAAGGAAAAATAGAAAAGGAAACAGATTCTACAACAACGACAGACTTTAGTCTTGATATGAAAAAGGAACTTGAAAAAGCAGAGAAGTTANTAGAAGAAGACGTACAAAAAGCAGCAGAGGCCTTGCTGGGGATCCTTAATAAAGCAACAGGTACCCTAAGTAAAGGAGAGCAAGAAGAAATTCGTAAAGTGGCTACAGAAGTGATCCAACAATTACAATCCATATCCCCTAAGATCATCACAGAAGAAGGTAAAGCCATCGCTAAAGTGGATGCAGCTTTTCTTACTAAAAATATGGAAATAGCCACAAAACTACTGGAAAAAGTAAAAGCCAAAGGAATTACAGTACCAGAAACAAATATCCTTACCGTAGCCATGAAAGAAGAAAAGTCAAGTGAAATTCAATTTCAAAAAGAAGTATTAACTTTCATGGACCAACATAACAACCATGTTCAAGTGCAATTTCCAAACATAAAAGTTACCTTTGCTCCCAATGCCATAGAGTATGATGATACGGATCAGATCCTTCTTCAAATGACGCCTATGAAAAAAGGAGAAATCAAAACCAACAATATCACTTATACGGATTACAATACCTATGATATTGATATGNTGCGAGTCATTGGAAAGCAAAGGAGTAAAATCAACCAATTCAATAAAAAAGTTGAACTNCAAATTCATTACCAAGCATCTCCTTTAGAAGAAGAAAAATTAGGTCTTTATTACTATAACGAAGAGAAACAAAGTTGGGAATATATAAAACAAGGGAAACAAGACAAACAAAACAAGTATTTCACTGTATCCTTAGAACAGCTGGGGTCATATGGAATCTTCCATTATGCAAAAGACTATGTCGATTTAGATCAAACCTATACAGAAGCTCGATATGCCATTGAAGTCCTAACGGCCAAACACATGATAAAAGGGGTCGATGATTCTCATTATGCACCTAATCAATCAGTGACACGGGCTGAATTTGCCACTTTATTAGTGAATGCGATGGATTTTTCTTTGAAACAGTACCAAGGTGTATTTCAAGATGTTCAAGGAACCGCTTGGTATGCTCCCTATGTCCAAACAGCTTATGAAGCCGGGTTGATCCAAGGACAGGGAGAAGGAAAATACAATCCTCAAGGGAAAATTACCCGAGAAGAAATGGCTGTAATGATTGCAAGGGCCTATGAATACAAAGGAAAAGAAGCAACCTTGGCTACAGATGGTTTTACAGATGAAGGAGAAATCAGTAGCTGGGCAAAAGAAGCAGCGAGAAAAATGAAAGCAGAAGGACTGATCAAAGGAGTTGGAAATAACAATTTTGCACCTAAAAAAGATACCTTACGATCCGATGCAGCAGTTATGATGTATCGACTGATCAATGGGTTTGAAGTTCAATAGT
>JGI24708J26588_10003269_pt1 | contig 11808 bp, 6 predicted proteins | sample BioPla1DNA2_FD_26588 | JGI IMG/M metagenome (IMG submission 26588) | reverse complement strand
GAAGAACCGTCCCCCTGCTGAAGAACCGTCCCCCTGCTGAAGAACCGTCCCCATTTTCAAGAACCGTCCCTCCCCCACTCGTTGATTACTTCATTCAGGGCTTCTGCCAGGTACCTGGTGCTTTCCAGGCATTCGCTGAGGAGATTGCCGTCCCCGCCCACCTCCACAAGGATAGATTGGGGTGATATGTGCTGATTGTAGCGTGCCTCCACGATCCAGACCGGTCTTGCCAGCCCCGGATACTTTTCATTGAGTTTCTGCTGGAGCTTCAGCACAAAGCTGAGGTTTTCCCGCCATTTCGGGTGCGGCAGTGTCCCCTCCGCACCAACCACGAACATTATCTGTGCGCAGTTTTTGCCGTTGATCTCTTTTGTTAAGCGAAGTTTTGGCTTGTCACTCTTTACTGCATCCCTGTGTATATCGATATATACCTGGATCGAAGGGTAACTCTTCTTATAGCTTTTGAGAGTATCGACGGATACGCTGTAAGCCGCATCGCGCACTTTGTCATGCACAGTACCATTATGGAGAGTTTCGATGCCGTATTTCTTCAGGTGGCGGGCAAGCTCCTCACCGACTCTGACTACGTTATACTTAGGGTTGCTGTTGAAGCTCGGTACATCCTTCCTTCCCAGGTCCGATTCCTTCAATACATAGCTTTCACTCGTATGCGTGTGGTAAATAAGGACACTGGGACCCTTCTTTGAAAGATCCAGATCGAGCGGTTGCTTCAAAAGCTGCGCAACATCGATTTTATACCTGGTATTGTTCCTTATTGCAATCTGTTCGACTTCCACTATATCGATCTTATCATCCTTCTCCTCATCTTCCATTTCCCAGCTTATGCTGCTGGCTCCCTGGAGAACAGTAGCATCGTTCCGGCCGCTGTCCCCCGGTCCCGGCCTTTCAGAGCCTTCTCCTGCATCGGCATAGCTATCCGTATCTATGCTGCTTTCAGCACTACCCCCTTCAGAAAGTCCGCCTTTACCATCCTCATCATCATTTTTTCCGCTCCCATCTCCACTTTGCTGCCCGGTTCCGCTCTCTTCCGGCACAGTGCCTTGTCCCGGCTTATATGCGTCGCCGGGGTCCTTCCGATGATCTGCGTCCTGGGATTGCAGCAGACCCTCCGGATCCTGCTCACCGACATAAAGCATTTTATAGTAACTCCTGAACAAAGCGGACTGTGCGCTGAATATGCTAGCCGGAGCCTGAAGATCAAATCCGAATGTCGCGGTAAAAAACTCCTTTATTTCATTTGAAAATGAAACACTTGATTTGCCGCTGTTGTATACCGTTTCAATGATGGGAAGCGAGAAACTGATGGTCTTTTTAAAGTTGTCTGTGTCAATATTGTCAATGATTTTTATGTCAAGATGATACCAGAGGTTTCCGAACTGTATTCCAATAAACGTTGCAAACATGGCGAGGATAAGAATCAGGAACGAGTTTGCGCTTTTTTTCAATAGTTTATCGTATGACTTCTGTCTGTGATTTGTATTCATTTTTCCTCCGGCTGGCCGCAATACAGCAACCATCGTTAGTGATTTACATGTTCCATACAACAGGATGATCCTTATAAGATAATCCTTATAAATCATATTCATAAAGACAGACATAATATGATAAACTGTAAAACAAATATATAATGTGCTTTTACTATTGCATTTGCCTGCACTCAACGGCTATAATTGTGTTGATTTAATTTTACACAGAAAGGTTGAATAGATAAAATGACTACTCAGATTGTCTTTTTATTGGTAATGATAGCGCTGATAGGGGTCGGCATTGTCGCTATGAATATTTCCATAAAAAAGCATAATGCCAGGATGGCAGCGACGAAAAAGAAAAGACTGCGCAAATGAAGTCATTGATATGAGATATACATCATATCTCTTTTTTATCATATTCTTTCAGTAGTTTCCGTTCTGATGTTATGCCAGACAATAGCTTTGATAGATCGTCATTTGCTTCTGCTTCGGTGTTGTATTCATTCAACACTCTGCAAAGCAGGTGGCGATTTGCTGTTTTGTGTATTATTTATCCTTTTTTTATTAATCTTAAACATTGTTTCCCCCCTTTTTAACATCACATGCTAATATTTGCAATAAACGAACCAAATCCAGCATACGGCTCAGAACTTCTGAGCCGCTGTTTTTGTCGGTGGCGCATTGCCCTTCCGCCTGGCCTTCGCCACAGCTGCCTCATGTCCCAGTCCGACAGCCGTGCCGGTTTCCTCCATATTCCTGAATGCAGCAGCCAGCATCAGCTTGATCCTGTTCAACTGGTTGACCTCACTGGCTCCGGGATCATAATCCACTGGCACTATATTTGCATTTGGGTATCGCCTTTTCAAAGCCTTTATCATGCCTTTTCCGGTCACATGGTTGGGCAGGCAGGCAAAAGGCTGCATACATACGATATTGGCGGCCCCCTCTTCTATCAGCTCTATCATCTCCGCTGTCAGGAACCACCCTTCTCCGGTGGAATTGCCCAATGACAGCACTTCAGACGCTTTCCGGCCCAATTCATATATGTCTGAGGGCGGGTCAAACCGTTTGCTGGCTGCCAGTACCCGCTTCATATGTCTCCTGTACAGCTCTATCCCCCATATTGCCAGTCTGCTGGCCATAGCCGCCAGAAGCGAACCCGACAGGTATCTGCGATTATAGATAGCACCATATGCACAGTACAGGAAGAAGTCGGTCAGATCAGGCATGACGGCCTCAGCCCCTTCTCTCTCGATCAGGTCCACCACGTTGTTGTTCGCTGTGGGATGGAATTTTACAAGGATCTCTCCGACCAGTCCGACTCGCGGCTTCCTGACATCCGCCAGCTCCAGCTTGTCGAAATCCTCCACTATCTGCCTGATATTCCGCCTGAACACACTGTGCTTCCCGCTCCTGACAGATTCCATGCAGCGGTCTATCCAACTTTCATACAGCAGATCCGCAGACCCCTTTATTTTCTCGTAAGGCCGCACCCTGTACAAAACCCGCATAAACAGGTCTCCGTAAATCAGGGCGATCAATGCTTTATTCAACAGACCAGGTGTGATCTTAAAGCCGGGATTTTTCTCAAGTCCCAGGGCATTGAGCGATATCACCGGTACATGCGCAAAACCCGCATCCTTCAGTGCCTTCCTTATGAAACCGATATAATTGGTCGCTCTGCAGCCTCCGCCGGTCTGTGAGATTATGACTGACACATTGTTGACATCGTAACGTCCCGATTTCAACGCCTCTATCAGTTGGCCGGTGGTCAGGATGGAAGGATAGCATGCATCATTATTCACATGTCTCAGACCCTCATCGACAGCTTCCTTGTCCACCGACGGCAACACTTCGAGATTATATCCGGACTCCCTGAAAGCAGTCTCCAAAAACTGAAAGTGTATCGGCGACATCTGTGGTGCCAGTATGGTATGGCGCCTGCGCATGTCCTCAGTAAATGGGACCTTGCTGAAACTGTACCTGGTCCCCTTGCGCCTGTATCCACTCCTGCTCCTCTCCTCCATGGCAGCCTTGAGAGAGCGCAGTCTGATCCTTGCAGCGCCCAGGTTGCTTATCTCATCTATCTTCAGAACTGTGTAGATCTTGCCCGCCGCTTGCAGTATCTCCTGCACCTGATCTGTCGTAACAGCATCGAGTCCGCATCCGAATGAATTAAGCTGTACAAGCTCAAGATCGTCTCTGGTCCCGACGAATGTTGCAGCAGCGTACAGCCTTGTATGGTACATCCACTGGTCGACCACCCGCAGCGGACGTGCCGCTTCTGACATGTGAGCAATGGAATCCTCCGTCAGGACCGCAAGACCCAGTTCTGTAATCAGATTGGGGATACCGTGATTGATCTCCGGATCTATATGGTAAGGCCTGCCGGCCAGCACGATCCCCCTCCCGCCTGACTCCTCAAGCTGTGCCAGCACCTCAGTGCCCTTAGCCCTTATAATGGCTTTAAACCGCTCATCCTCCGCCCAGGCCTTCTCTACTGCAGCTTTTATTTCTTTCTTTGTCAGTTTGAACTCCTTAAGCTCTTCATACAGCCTTTCTGCAAGGCGTTTCTTGTCGTAGTACGGCAAAAACGGGTTGATAAAATTGACACCCTCCTTTGCGAGGATATCCATATTCGTTCTGATGACTTCCGAATAGGATGTCACAATAGGACAGTTGTAGCAATTGTCCGCCCTCTCGTCTTCCTTTTTTTCATAAGGTATGCACGGATAGAATATATTTTTGACACCCATGCTGACAAGGCTCATTATATGGCCATGGGCCAGCTTCGCCGGATAACAGACCGACTCTGACGGCATTGTCTCTATGCCCTTCTCATATACCTTCCTGGATGAGCGGGGCGAAAGAACTATCCTGAACTTCAGTTCAGTGAAAAATGTGTGCCAGAAGGGATAGTTCTCGTACATGTTCAGCACCTTAGGTATACCTATGGTACCGCGGATCGCGTCTTTTTCATCCAAAGGCCTGTATGAGCTGAGCAGCTTATATTTGAAGTCGTACAGATTCGGGATGTCACGCTTCTCGACGACTCCGCCGGCACCTCTCTCGCAGCGGTTACCGGACACGAACACTCTTCCGTCTGTGAATCTGTTGATGGTCAGCAGGCAATTGTTGCTGCATTTCCCGCAGCGCTTCATTGTGATATCGGTCTCAAAGCTTTCAAGTTCGTCAGCGCCGATTATGCCGCTCCTCTGTCCATCCGCAGCTCTCTCACGGGATATAAGCGCAGCGCCGTATGCACCCATTATGCCCGCTATATCAGGCCTTATGGCTTCTCTCCCTGAAATCAGCTCAAAGCTTCTCAGCACTGCGGTATTATAGAAAGTGCCGCCCTGTACAATGACCTTTTTCCCTATTTCCCTGGGATCCTTTATCCTGATGACTTTCATCAGCGCGTTTTTGATCACTGAATAGGACAGGCCGGCCGAAATATCACCTACAGTAGCCCCTTCCTTCTGGGCCTGTTTGACTCTGGAATTTATGAAGACAGTGCACCTGGAACCCAGATCCACCGGATCTCGTGCCATCAGTGCTTCCTTTGCAAAATCTTCGACACTCATATTGAGCGAATTGGCAAATGTTTCGATGAAAGAACCACATCCGGACGAACATGCCTCATTGAGCATGATATTCTCGATGACACCGTCTCTGACCTTCATACACTTCATGTCCTGGCCGCCGATGTCCAGTATGAACTCCACTCCGGGCAGGAAATGCTCTGCTGCCTTGTAATGAGCAATGGTCTCGATCTCTCCGAGATCTACACGTAAAGCCGCCTTGATAAGTGCTTCTCCGTAACCTGTCACTGTTGAATTGGCTATCCAGGTACCGCCGGGCATCCTGGCATAAAGCTTTTTCAGTTCCCTTATAACAGATTTGAGCGGACTGCCCCTGTTGCTCCCATAGTGATAATACATCAGGGCCCCTTCAGAGTCGATCAATGCCAGTTTCGTTGTCGTCGAACCGGCATCGATCCCCAGATAGCAGGCTCCCCGATGTGATGCCAGATCCTTTCTGGCGACTTTATGCCTGGAATGCCTGCGCCTGAACTCACCCAGCTCTATCTCATCCCTGAAGAGCGGCTGGAGCCTTTCCACTTCCTGAACAGACACTTTATTTATGGCAGGCAGTCTTCTTCGCAACGTCCTGAAACTCATAGGCTTCATCTTCTTTGAAGCCAGTGCGGCACCTGTGGCTACGAACAACTGTGAATTTTCCGGGAAAATCACCTGTTCATCGCTGAGCCTCAATGTCTCTATAAACCTTTTCCGGAGCTCTGAAAGGAAATACAAAGGACCGCCAAGAAAGGCCACATTGCCTCTGATAGGCCTTCCGCATGCAAGTCCGCTTATAGTCTGGTTGACTACGGACTGGAAAACAGATGCGGCAATATCCTCTTTTGCCGCGCCTTCATTGAGCAGCGGCTGGATATCGCTCTTTGCAAAAACACCGCATCTGGCAGCGATCGGATATATGATTTTGTGATTTGCTGCCAATTCATTCAGTCCGGCGGCATCGGTCTCGAGAAGTGACGCCATCTGGTCGATGAACGCGCCTGTCCCGCCGGCACATGTTCCGTTCATGCGCTGCTCTATACCGCCCCTGAAAAAAGTTATCTTTGCATCTTCACCGCCAAGCTCGATGGCAACATCGGTATGCGGTATGAGCTTCTCAACTGCTCCTGCAGCCGCGACTACCTCCTGTTCGAAGGGAAGCCCAAGCCACTGCGCCACTGAAATGCCCCCGGAACCCGTCAGCGTCACTGTCAGGTCATCACCATCAAATATGGCACATGTTTCATCAACAAGTTCGTAAATGGTTTTCCTGATATCTGAAAAATGCCTTTGATACTTGCTATACTTTATTTTATCATTTTTGTCCAGCACAACGAGTTTAACCGTTGTGGAGCCTACATCAAGGCCCATATGCAAAAGTCTGTCCATCTGATCTCCCAAAATACACGAATATTACAGCAACATGGCCTTATGCTGAAATAGCAAGGCTAACTGTCAGTTGCTGCTGCAACTCAGTCGATGCAGCCAAATCTGCTGAACGGGAAGAACCGGAAAATGGCGCGTCCCGTGATCCACTTTTTGTCGATAGGACCGAAATCAGTGCTGTCCAGGCTGCTCAATCTGTTGTCCCCCAATATATATACCATACCTTCAGGAACCGTAAGATCCGTATATTCAGGCAAATCTCCCTGCGGAGTTTCCGGCTCCTCAGGCAGACCAATCAGCGACAGTTCTCCATTGACATACAATTTCCCGTCTATGACCTCTACCCTGTCTCCCTCAATGGCCACCAGCCTCTTTATCAGCTGCTTGCTCTCCCCGGGAAATCTGAATACTATGATATCTCCTCTCCCGAGCCAGCCAAACCGTGGCCCCAGTTTCTCTACGAGCACATTGTCGCCCTCAGTCAGCGTGGGTTCCATCGAAATATCGTGGACTATCGTCCTTTGTGCCACGAAGGTAACTACGAAAAAACCCACAAGTACTGCTACAGCTATATGCATCAACCAGTCCAGGATTTCGTTTCTCTTTTTTCTGCTCCCTGCCTTCTCTGTACTCTCTGATATGGGATTACCCCCGCTTTCCGCGTTAATACCCTTATCTCCTGATGTTGAAATGTTTTCGTTATCCTCGATCATATCTGCCTCCCGGTTCAGTCAGTAACCTTGATGTGCAGTTCCTCCAGCTGTTTCGGATCGACGACATCAGGCGCTTCTGTCATGAGGTCCGATGCATTCTGTACCTTCGGGAATGCAATGACATCCCTGATATTGCTCCTGCCGGCCATAAGCATGATCATCCTGTCCAGGCCATACGCCATGCCGCCATGAGGCGGTACGCCATATTTGAATGCCTCGAGAAGGTATCCGAATTTATTCCGGGCCTCCTCCTCTGAAAGTCCAAGGAGGCTGAACATCCTCTGCTGCAGGTCCTGCATGTGTATCCTTATACTGCCGCCGCCGAGCTCAGTGCCATTCAGCACGACATCGTATGCTTTTGAGCGCACTCTGCCGGGATCGCTCTCAAGAAACTCCAGATCCTCATCCATGGGCGAAGTGAACGGATGATGNCGTGCAGTCCAGCGGTTCTCTTCTTCATCGAACTCAAACAGCGGGAACTCAGTCACCCACAGAAACTTAAACTCCCTGTCATCCAGGATTCCCAGCCTTTTGGCTATTTCGACCCTCAGTTCACCCAATGAGTCGAAAACGACCTGGTCCTTGTCAGCAACGAAGCAAATGAGGTCACCAGGCTCTGCACAGGTCCTTTTCAGCAATGCTGCCATCTCTTCTTCACTGAAGAACTTGGCTATAGGCGATCTTATCCCATCTTCCTCCACGACTATCCATGCCAGACCCTTTGCCCCATATGTCTTTACGAACTCTCCCAGGCTGTCTATCTCTTTCCTGCTGAAGCCGCCGCATCCTTTGGCATTGATAGCCCTTACGCTGCCGCCACCGGTCACGGCATCGGAAAACACTCTGAAGCCGCATTCCTTAACAAGATCTGACACATCCACCAGTTCCATTCCAAATCTCATGTCAGGCTTGTCCGAACCAAATCTCTCCATGGCTTCCCTGTACGGCATCCTCGGGAACGGAGTCTCGATATCGACTCCCAGTGCCTCTTTGAAAGCCTTTTTTATAAATCCTTCATTTATTGTGATCACATCATCCACATCGACAAAGGACATCTCCAGATCCAGCTGTGTGAACTCAGGCTGTCTGTCAGCCCTCAGGTCCTCATCCCTGAAGCACTTGGCCACCTGGAAATAGCGGTCATAGCCGGCCACCATCAGAAGCTGCTTGAACAACTGAGGTGACTGAGGCAGTGCATAAAACTTGCCCGGATGTACCCTGCTGGGGACAAGATAGTCTCTGGCACCCTCCGGAGTGCTTTTGATAAGCACCGGTGTCTCTATTTCCAAAAAACCGTTCTCGTCGAAATAATCCCTAGCTATCTTGGCAACTTTGTGGCGAAGCATCAGGTTTTCCTGCATATCCGGCCTTCTAAGATCAAGATACCTGTATTTCAGCCTTGTGGCCTCATTCACGCCCGAGTTCTCTTCTATATGAAACGGAGGAGTCTCGGAACTGCTCAGTATCCTCAATTCCGTGGCCAATATCTCGATCCTGCCTGTCTTCATAGACGGGTTGACAGCTTCCGGCGCTCTTGGTGCCACCTCTCCCTTAACTGCGATCACATATTCGTTTCGTATGGTCTCAGCCTTATCGAATACTTCCCTGTCTGTCTGGTCGCCAAAAACTATCTGCAGCAGCCCCGTCCTGTCTCTCAGATCTACAAACAGCAAACTGCCCAGATTTCTCCGTTTATGGACCCAGCCCATCACAGCCACTTCTTTCCCCACATCCGCCTCACTCAATTCGGTGCACATGTGGGTCCTCTTCATACCATAGATCGTCTCTCCCATAAGCCCTCTCCTATCCTGAATCACAAAACTTGCTGCTTATCATCTGGCCGCAGCATCACGCTCTTTAACCTGATTCTTCAACCTGTCAACGACAGAATCCAGACTGACATCCTTCTGGTCACCTGTCCTCATATCCTTCAGCACGCCTTTGCCGGCTTCGATCTCATCGTCACCGATCACGATGGTATATGAGAACCTCTTTTTATCAGCATACTTCATCTGTGCCTTGAGGCTTCGCCCCATCAGGTCTGTTTCTGCCTTGACCCCGCAGCCACGGAGCTTGTAGACCATATCCATTGCCAGATCCACAGCCTTCTGCCCCAGAGTAGCAATATAGATGTCAGGCGCCTGAGGCTCCTCTATGGTCACTCCCTGGATATCAAGCTCCATCAGCAGGCGCTCAACTCCAAGTGCAAAGCCGATGCCCGGTACGGAAGGACCTCCGCACATCTCCACCAGCCCGTCATATCTGCCGCCTCCGCAGATAGTCCCCTGGGATCCGCCCTTCTCCGAAACGAATTCGAATACTGTCCTGGTGTAATAATCAAGGCCTCTGACTATCTTCGAATCGATCTTGTAGTTGATACCAAGATTTTCAAGCCCTGCCTTGAGACCTGCAAAATGAATGCGGCACTCATCACACAGATTGTCCAGCTGCAGTGGTGCCCCTTCGATGAATCTCTTACATCCCTCATTCTTGCAGTCGATTATCCTCAGAGGATTTTTCTCAAACCTGTTGTTGCAGTCCGCGCACAATGTGTTCAGAAGCGGTCTGAAATACTCCTTCAGTTTCTCCAGATAGGGCTTCCTGCAGGCGGGACAGCCTATACTGTTGATATTGAGCCCGGTCTGTTTCAATCCCAGCTTCTCGAAAAACATGTAGAGTATGCTGATGATCTCCACATCGATCTCCGGCCCGGCTGCACCCAGTGCCTCGACCCCGAACTGGTGGAATTCCCTGTAGCGCCCCTTCTGGACATTTTCATATCTGTAGGCAGTTATGTCATAGTAAAGCTTTATAGGCTGAGGGAGCGAATACATGCCATTTTCGATGTAGCTGCGTACCACACCGGCAGTCCCTTCAGGCCGAAGCGTGACGCTCCTGCCGCCTTTATCGTCGAAGGTGTACATCTCTTTCTGTACTATATCGGTAGTATCTCCCACTCCTCTTTGAAACAGTTCCGTATGCTCAAATACTGGTATCCTTATCTCTTTGTATCCGAAGCAGTCACAAAGACCGGCAAAAACATTGCTCACATACTGCCACCTGTGGATCTCGGATGGAAGTATGTCGCGCGTTCCCTTTGGAGCTTGAATTTTCATGGTTACCTCCCTGTATGTAATCCAACTTCCTCAACAGGACATAAAGTCTCAGGAAATATTTCCCTGTCACGCCGGACTTTATCGACCGCACATGACTGAAAATATCTTTCCCCGGTTTACCTATAAATAAATAAAACTCCCGTCGGATGAGCTGTTCAGAGACGAGAGAATATAATGATGCATTGAATTATCGCCTCATCATATTTTAATCCCAATATGTCGGATTGTCAATATACCTGGTCCCATATCCACGGCGCAAAGCGGAGTGCCTGCTGCTTTACAGACACTCCGCTGCACTTTTGGATATCATATTCTGTTCTCTTCTGTGCGGTCTTCAATACGGTTTTAAATATGTTTCAATGCGCCATCGCGCCATGGTTTTATGCGGGCTTTCATTCTGCCTTACCCTTTTTGCACTACACTTCAGATCGAAAATCCCCCTTCAGACACTCCTGTTATTGCAGCATACCCTTTATCAAAACAGTCAGTATCTTGGCCACCTCTGCTCTCGTGGCACCGTCCCCGGGCGCGAATAATTTTTCAGAATCGTCTGCTCCGGGCCTGCCATCGATAATACCTGCCTGCTGCAGGGCCGCCACAGCATCAACCGCATATGAACTGATTTCCTGCTGATCTGCGAACCTTATCCAATCGTTGATCTTCGGTAATTCGCATCCCATTGCATCGGCAAATCTCCGGATCATCACCGCCATATCCTGGCGTGTTATGCCGTTATCAGGCGAGAACCTGTTGCAACCGGTCCCGGTGGTGATGCCGGCCTCTGCTGCCCATCCTACAGCCCCTGCATAATATGCATCAGGATCCACATCATCAAATTCCGCCGTATACCTGCTCAGGTCAGCACCGGCTATCCTGGCCAGCAGTGTCACGAAATCAGCCCGCTTTATTTTATTGCCGGAACCATAAATCCCCTGACCTGTACCCTTGGTTATCCCTCGTGCAGCCAGGAAAGTCACGTATCCTTCAGCCCATGCAGGTACATCCGTAAACTCAACTTTGTTGTACCCGACACCGTACAGTGACAAGTGCCCTGTCCTGAATACCACAGTGCCGGTATCCGGATCATAAATGCCTCCGGTGATGATGCTCATCTCTCCATCTTCACCAATGAAGCACACAACGATGGCATCAGGATCCTCTCCGACCCTGAGCGCATAAGGTATCCTGATGGTGACAAGGCCGGTGCCGAAGTCTGTCACGCTCTTCCCGTCGGCGGTCACCGTGATATCGTATACAGGTCTGTCTCCGATCAGTTTTCTGGCTTCAGACGGCAGTTTGGAAACATCAGCTCCGGATATGCTTATCTCCAGATCAGCATCCAGCTCCTTGAGCACCCCGACAGCTTCCTTATCAAACACCATCTCAACGGGTGTATCTCCCGCATCTGACTTAACCGTCAGGCTCTCTGCTATTTCCAGCATTCCTTTTTTGACGGATGCTACGCCCGCATCATCAGCCACTACTTCAGGGTTCTCCACAGGCTCTTCTGCAGGTGCCGGAACGT
>JGI24708J26588_10003267_pt1 | contig 11823 bp, 12 predicted proteins | sample BioPla1DNA2_FD_26588 | JGI IMG/M metagenome (IMG submission 26588) | reverse complement strand
TACATTCACCAAGGAGTTAAGATGGGTGAGGGTTGGCTAATAACGGCGGAGATGGCGGCATTGGCACAAACGGGAGTGGAGAATATCATCTGCACGCAACCGTTCGGCTGTTTACCTAATCACATTGTTGCAAAAGGTATGTCAAGGGTGATAAAGGAGAATTTCCCCCATGCGAATATCGTTGCGATTGATTATGACCCCGGTGCTACTAAAGTTAATCAGGAGAATAGAATTAAATTAATGCTTGCGAATGCAGTAAAAGGCGAATAAAAATAGCCGATGGAATTAACCATCGGCTATTTTCTAATTAAATTTATCCTTTAGCTTATCGAAGAAGCCGCGCCTATCATTATAATGAGTATCGTTGAACTGTGCATCAATTTCACGCAGGATTTCCTTTTGCTTTTTCGATAGTCCACGTGGAACTTCCACTTTTACTGTTACATATTGGTCGCCACGTCCATCACGATTTAGCCGCTTAATGCCTTTATTCCTTAGGCGGAAGATTGTTCCCGGCTGTGTGCCTTCGGGGATATTGTGCTTCACTTTACCGTCGATTGTCGGGATAATCACTTCATCACCTAGTGCCGCCTGAACATATGTTAAAGGAACATCACAATATACATCGAAGCCTTTTCGTGAAAATAGCGGATCCGGCCTAACCGTTACCGTTACATTTAAGTCGCCGCGCGGCCCACCATTGATACCAGCATCACCTTGGGAGCGAACAAGCAGAGTCTGCCCATCATCAATGCCAGCAGGAATGGTAACATTCAGCTTGCGCGTTTTTCGGAGCCGCTCACCGCCGCCGCATTTGGAGCAAGGTTTTTTAATAATTTTACCTTTACCGCCGCATTTATGACAAGTGCGTGACGAGTAAATTACCCCGAATGGCGAGCGTTGCGGTGTCTTGAGTCTGCCCGATCCTTTACATTCGCTACAAGTTGTTACACTTGTGTCCTTGTCGGCGCCACTTCCATTACATTCGTCGCAAACTTCCATACGTGTGATTTTCACTTCACGTTCAATGCCGGTGCACGCCTCCATAAAGCTAATATTCGTATTGATATGAATGTCGGAGCCACGTTGCGGAGCATTGGGATTTGATGAGCGGGAACTGCCAAATCCACCACCGAAAAAGCTCTCAAATATATCGCCAACATCAAAGTCAAATCCAGCGGCGCCACCACCGTACCCACCACCGCTGGAGGGATCGACACCTGCATGACCGAATTGATCATACCTTGATCGTTTGCTGCTATCGGATAGGACTTCATATGCTTCATTAACTTCCTTGAAGTTTGCCTCAGCATTAGCATCATCGGGATTTAAGTCCGGATGATATTTTTTTGCTAGCTTCCGATATGCTTTTTTAATTTCATCATCGGAGCAACCTTTTTGTACGCCTAGCACTTCATAATAATCTCTTTTTTGTGCCACCTTATCAACTCTTTTCCCGGGCTTAAATTAAGAATCTATGGGGAGCCCATCAATATTTTAAGTAAATATAAAGGCAAAGAAGGCGCATCAAGCGCCCCAATGCTCTATATTAGATTCTATTCTTCGTTTGTTTCTTCATCTGGAATATCTGTGAAATCTGCGTCCACAACATCATCAGCCGGGGGAGTTTCGCCGCCCTCTGCCTGTGCAGCCTGTGCCGCCTCAGCTTCAGCTTGATATACCTTGCCTGCTACTTCATAGAATTCTTTTTCAAGTGCTTCTTTATCCGCCTTGATCTTTTCAATGTCCTCACCCTTGAGAGATTCCTTTAATGCTTCAATCTTCTCATTAACGGCGGATTTTTCCTCTTCGCTCACCTTATCACCGAATTCGCCGAGCGCTTTTTCCGATGAATATACAAGCTGGTCAGCTTCATTCCTTGCGTCGATATCTTCGCGGCGCTTTTTATCTTCAGCGGCGAATTGCTCAGCATCTTTAACTGCTTTTTCAATATCTTCTTTTGACATATTTGTCGATGCCGTAACAGAGATTTTTTGCTCCTTGCCAGTACCTAAGTCCTTTGCGCTAACGTGAACAATTCCGTTTGCGTCAATATCATAGGTAACTTCAATTTGAGGAACACCCCTAGGAGCAGGAGCAATTCCATCAAGGCGGAACATACCGAGTGATTTATTATCTTTAGCGAATTCACGCTCACCTTGTAATATATTTATTTCAACGCTAGGCTGATTATCAGCAGCAGTCGAGAAAATTTGTGATTTCTTAACTGGGATAGTTGTGTTACGCTCAATTATCTTAGTGCACACACCGCCCATTGTTTCGATACCGAGTGATAGAGGAGCAACGTCAAGAAGTAGTAGTCCTTTTACATCTCCGCCTAGAACACCACCTTGGAGTGCGGCACCGAGTGCTACGCATTCATCAGGATTAATTCCCTTGAAAGGCTCTTTTCCTAGGAATTCTTTTACTGCATCGCCAACTGCGGGAATCCTTGTCGATCCACCAACGAGAAGAACTTTATCGATTTCCTCAGCTTTTAAGCCTGAATCGTTCAATGCTTGCTTTAGCGGTTGCATTGATTTTTCTACTAAATCGGCGGTTAATTCGTTGAATTTCGCCCTAGTTAGGTTAGTATTAAGGTGTTTTGGACCGTTAGCATCAGCAGTAATGAAAGGCAGGTTAATTGCTGTTGATGTAACAGAAGATAATTCAATCTTTGCCTTTTCAGCCTCTTCTTTTAGGCGCTGTGTAGCCATTTTGTCCTGACTTAAATCAATGCCCGACTCAGCTTTGAAAGTTTCAATCAGCCATTTGATAATTCTATCGTCAAAGTCGTCGCCGCCGAGCTTATTATTACCGGCAGTAGCGAGAACTTCTTGAACGCCGTCGCCCATTTCAATTATCGATACATCGAATGTTCCACCGCCAAGGTCGTAAACTACAACATTCTGATCATCTTCTTGATCGATTCCGTATGCGAGCGCAGCAGCAGTAGGCTCATTGATAATTCTCTTGACATTCAGCCCTGCGATTTGTCCTGCGTCCTTTGTCGCCTGTCTTTGGCTATCGGTGAAATATGCCGGAACTGTGATAACAGCATCGGTTACCGTTTCGCCAAGATAACTTTCCGCATCCGTCTTTAGCTTGCCTAGAATCATAGCGGAAATCTCCTGCGGGGTAAAATTCTTCTCATCAATTGTTACGCTAAAGTCTGATCCCATGTGACGCTTAATCGAACTTACCGTTCTATCCGGATTTGTAATTGCTTGACGTTTAGCGACTTGACCTACCATTCTTTCGCCCGATTTGCCGAATGCTACGACTGAAGCAGTCGTCCTTGCGCCCTCAGCATTTGCAATTACAACAGGTTCGCCACCTTCCATAACGGCAACGCACGAGTTAGTTGTACCAAGGTCTATACCTATAATTTTAGCCATAATAAATTCCTCCTATATAATCTTACAATATATTTAATTTTTTAAGGATTTGCCACAACGACCATAGCGTGACGTATCACTTTGTCGCCGAGTTTATAACCCCTTTGATATACTTCGCAAACAATGCCGTCGCCCTCACCCTCAATTTCTACCTGCTTAATAGCATGATGTAAATCGGGGTCGAACTTAGCGCCATCTGCCTCAATTTCCTCTACGCCAAGTTTCTTCAAGATGTCATGGAAAGATGAAAATATCATCTGAATTCCTTCCTTAAAGGCGCCATCGGTTGTATCGCAATCGAGAGCACGTTCAAAATTGTCGATAGCCGGCAATAATTCAAGAACGGTCTTTGCCACCGCATCATTATAGATGTCGAGCTTTTCCTTAGCTGTTCTTTTCCTAAAATTATCATATTCAGCCATAGTGCGCAAATTGCTGTCCTTTAACTTATCAATTTCAGCCTTTAACGCATCAACTTCGGATAGCTCCTCAGCCTGAATTTCTTCCTCAGCCTGAATTTCTTCCTCATCTGACGAGGTATCGCAATCGGCAATTTCACTTTCTTCTTTTTCGATCACTTCATCCGCTGTTAGATTCTCCTTTTTCTTACTCATTCATATCCTCCTCCCTTTGTTCGAGCATCGGCTCCTCATCCGACAATAGGCCCGTAACTTTCTGTGTAAAATACTCTATATATGGTATGATTTTAGCGTAATTTAAGCGCATAGGCCCGATTATTCCAATTGACCCAGCGGCATTCTCACCTTTATTATATTTAGATACAACAAAACTAGAATTAGTGATAACAAAATCGCTATTTTCCTTACCAAACATAACGTGAATTCCACTGAAACTCTTAGTTAGCAGAGGGAGAAGTTCATTCTTACTCTCAAGCAACTCAATTATTTCAGTAGTGTCGAAATCCTCACTCACAAGTAAATTGCCATGACCGGCGAATTCAACTTCACCCGTCATTAGTTCGCTTGTTAATTCATATACCGTGTAGAGGAGAGGGGATAGAGCGAGCATATATCCGCCAAGTGTAGTAGCAAGAGATTGCAACATTGCTGGCGATAATTGCCCAAGTGGCACCCCGTGTAAATTATCTTTAAGGAAATTCTGAAAGAATTCGATATGTTCATGTGTTAAATCAAATTCAAGTCGGCATATACGATTCTTAACAGATCCATTCGATGCAATTAGAAGAAGCAGATACATTCGCCTGCCGGTTGGAATAACTTCTACCTTAGTAATAACGGAGAATTGCGGCGTTAAGTTCGTTGTGATGGCGGCGCATTTTGTCACTTCTGCCAATGCAGCAGTAGCATTTTCAAGAATTGCCTCATCAGTGAAGTCGCTATCACCTAACATATCGTCAATCATTTGCATCTCTTTTTTAGTTAATGGGTTAGGCTTCATCAATCTATCAATATATAGTCGATATCCTTTGAAAGTTGGCACACGTCCCGCAGAAGTATGCGGCTGTTCTAGGAGCCCAAGCTGCTCAAGTGCGACCATCTCATTACGTATCGTAGCGGAGGAAACGGACAATTCAGGCAATGAAGAAAGCGACTTTGAGCCGACGGGCTCACCAGTTTTAATGTATTCATCTACAACCGCTTGCAGAATCCTTAACTTGCGTTCTTCTATGCCTCTATTTTTCTTATTTCGTGGCATCATCATCACCTCCAAAATGAATATGCCAATCCGGTAACATTAGCACTCTATCAATATGAGTGCTAAATTAAATTTATCATGTTCTATCAGTTTTGTCAAGTGCTAATAGAAAAATCATACAATTAGATAGTTTTTCACTAAAATATAGTACGCAAGTTGGAAAAAACGGCAATAGAAATTGCCCCGTGCTAATCTAAACGCTCACTTCATAAATAGAATTACTTTTATTAATTAGAGCATGTGCAATTATACGCACAAAAAAGGGCACTATACAATGTGCCCTTTTACTTTCGTTATTGTTACTTTTCCGCAGAGATGAAACCCATTCGTTTATATGCTTTTTCAAGTACTCTTGATGAGATAAATGCGGCCTTTTTTGCGCCATCGGCATAAATTTTCTTTAAATAGGGTTTATCATTAATGAGTTTATCATAATTCTCCCTAATTGGAGCTAATTTTTCGGCGACAGCTTCACCAACGGTGGTTTTAAAATCGCCATAGCCCCTACCGTCGAATTCCTTTTCAATTTCTTCAAATGATTTGCCCGTGATTGAGGAATAAATCGACATAAGATTGTTAATTCCATCCTTGCCCTCACGATATGCAACTAGCGAATCCGAATCGGTAACGGCACGTCTGAACTTCTTAACAATTTGTGCTGGTGTGTCAAGAATATCTATGCACAAATTATCGCCAGCAGACTTTGACATCTTCTTTGTCGGATCGGATAGCGACATTACACGAGCGGTCAATTTAGGAGTATAGGCATCGGGCATTTTAAATGTATTGCCGTATGCGTTATTGAATCTATTGACGATATCACGTGTCAATTCTATATGCTGCTTTTGGTCATCGCCAACAGGCACTAAATCGGGGGAATATATCAGTATATCCGCCGCCATTAGCACAGGATACGAGAACAGCCCCGCATTAATATTGTCCGAATGACGGGCGGATTTATCCTTGAATTGTGTCATTCGTGATAATTCGCCGAATTGCGTATTGCAATTAAGCAGCCATGTTAGGTGCGAATGCGAGGGCACATGGCTCTGAATAAAGACGATGCTTTTTTCAGGGTCAATCCCGCAAGCGAGCAGAAGTGCGAAGCATTCGAGAATTTGCTTTCTAAAAACCTTAGGATCTTGGCGAACTGTCACTGCATGCATATCGGCAATGAAGAAAATGCAATCATAATCTTCCTGCATTTGCTGCCAATTGCGAATAGCTCCTAAATAATTGCCCAATGTAAATGAGCCCGTCGGTTGAATTCCGCTTAAAATACGCTTCTTCCTTTGTGGATTTTCCATATAAAAGACCTCTTCCCATATAAATTAGATAGTGAATTACAGCATTGACTTTGCTACATTGGCGAGGATTTTTACCCCGTCGACAATTTGCGCATCGGTCGGTGTTGAGTAATTTAACCTAAAACATGATGTTTGGATATCTTCACTCACCATGAAAGCAACACCTGGCACAACGGCTACATTCTTTTTAACTGCCTTTTTGCAAAAGTCCATCATATCAATATTATCGGGCAGCGTCGCCCAGATGAATAAGCCGCCCTCCGGCTCAGTGAATGAGATTGATGTCGGCAATTCCCATTTAAGATTATCGAGCATTAGTTTGGATTTACGTCTATATATATCACGTAGGTTCTCAATATGATTATCATAGTCATGGATAGTAAAGTATCTTTCACAGATCATTTGCGCAAAGATATTTGTATGAACATCGCTAACTTGCTTGCAAACAACTATCTTTTGTAATGGGGTAGAATTAGCGCATACATAGCCAACTCTCAATCCCGGTGAAAGAATTTTCGAGAAGCTACCGCAATATATGACACGTCCTTCAGTATCGAGCGATTTAATTGCAGGAACATCTTCACCGGCGAAGCGCAGAGCGCCATACGGATCGTCCTCAACGATAATAACATCGAATCTTGATGCAAGTTCATAAACGGCTTTGCGTTTTTCTAAACTCATTGTAATGCCCGATGGATTTTGAAAATTGGGGATTAGGTAAATCATCTTTGTATTGGGATTCGCAAGCAGCGCCTTTTCTAGGCTATCCACGCAAATGCCGTCACTTAGAACGGGCACACCGACAAGATTAACATTATACGATTTGAATGCATTGAGCGATCCAATGAAGCTGGGCGCCTCACATATTATAGTATCACCCTCATCACAGAGCATTTTACATGATAGCTCAATTGCCTGTTGTGCTCCCGACGTAATGACAACATCATCATCCTTACTCAGGATACCCTGCTTATCTAAATGGCGCTTAACCCAGTCCCTGAGTGGGGGATACCCCTCCGTAATGCTATATTGCAATGCACCGATCGGATTATCAGCAAGAATAGTATTGCTAATTGCCGCAATTTCCTCAGTTGGGAATGCTTCGGCAGCGGGATTCCCAGCGGCGAAAGGTATAACGGCTGGATCGGCGGTGAATTTTAGAATTTCTCTAATTGCCGACGGCTTTAAGGAAGAAACCTTCCCCGAAAAAGTGTAATTCATATTTATCGACCTCATTTTCTTTTATATTACTATCATAATTTATTGTAAAGCAACATAGTTACTTATAAATTGTATATGGTTATTTTATCATAGAAAGCTTTAGTTATCAAGTAAAGCGGCAATAAAACAATATTTATGGGACAAAAAATACTACTCCGTCATTAAAGGCGACAATTGCAAATATAATGAATAAAGAAATGAATTGTGGGTAGTAAAAGAGGGGCGATTTAATGACCGAAAAGCAAGGGCTCTTTAAGAGTTCGATAATTCTTTTTGTTGCTATGATTATTACAAAAGTCGTGGGAGCAGTATTTAAAATTCCACTTGCGAATATACTTGGCGGCAGTGGAATGGGTTATTTCAGTTCCGCATACGGACTATTTTGGCCCGTGTATTCAATTGTTGCGGCTGGGTTGCCCGTCGCCGTTGTAAGGCTAGTTGCGGAAAACTCAGCGAAGGGGAATGTGCGCAATTTAAGGAAGATAAAGCGAGTATCTCTAATATATTTCAGCCTTGTTGGGTTCATCGGCAGTATTGTTATTTTAGCATTCGCAAAAGTGTTTTCAAATAGTCTTGCTCAGAATCCTAATGCATATATGGCGGTAATAGCAATGGCGCCGAGCGTATTCTTCTGCTGCGTAATGGCGGTATATCGTGGCTATTATGAAGGATTGCAGAATATGTATCCTACTGCGGTATCACAAGTTGTCGAATCACTTATTAAGGCTATATTCGGGCTTGGGCTATCCTATGGCACATTGCAATACGGGATACGCAGCTATGAGAAGAGCGGACTTGTATTTGGTGAAGCCGCTACATCATTTGAGCAGGCGACAATGCTAACACTCCCGTATGCGGCGGCTGCGGCGACGCTTGGTGTTACGATTAGCACGTTCGCCGGGCTTGTCGCCGTGCTAATCAGGCATAGAATCTATGGTGATGGGATAAAGCCGCAGCATCTAAAACATTCACAAGATGCCTCAACGAGCAGGGCAATATTTTCGCAGCTATTTATAACGGCAATTCCCATTGCTATCGGTGCGGCATTCATTAGCATATCATCATTAATTGATTTAGCGACGATAATAAGGGGGCTAAGCAGTGCTATTAATGCGAGTCCGCACTATTTTGCAAAGAAATATGAATTCGCTATAATTGATGGTGTGCCGCTTGACGAATTAGCGAATTTCATTTACGGGTCGTATACGGGGCTTGCGTCGACGATTATTGCATTCATTCCAGCAATGTCAACGATGTTCGGCAAGAGCGCATTGCCGAGCTTAACCGCATCGTGGTCCGTCGGCAATAAGGCGGCAATTAAGCATAATATTGAGGTGGTACTCCGTGCATCGGCATTGTTTGCAATACCGGCGGGGCTTGGGCTTTTCGTCATGGCGGAGCCTGCTTTAATGCTTTTATACCCGAATCGCCCGAGCGAAGTTAGCATTGCGGCATTGCCACTTGCGGTAATGTCAATTGGTGCAATAATGTTTGCGATAGTGACACCGGTATTCAGTATGTTGCAAGCAATAGGTAGAACGGATTTACCCGTTAAGCTAATGGCATTCTGCGCTGTAATAAAATTAGTAGGTAATGTAACATTAATACGTATTCCATCAATTAATATATTAGGAGCATCAATATCGACAACTATATCGTATTCAGTAATTACTGTAATGGGCATTGTCTTACTTCTACACAATGCAGGGGTGGGATTGCGAATAAAACGCATTTTCATACTGCCGACAATTGCAGGAATTGCATGCGCTATCGGCGCCGCATTGATGATAAATTCATCTTTCCTAGAATTTCATCCGCAAGCTAAAACGATTGCCTCCATAGGATTCGGTGCAATTTTATATGCAATAGTGCTATTTATTACCGGTGGTATAAGGAAAAATGAGATATTTGATAAAATTAATCATAAAAAGTGAAAATACACTTGAAATATTTAGCGGAATAAGGTAATATGATAAAGAACAAGCAGGGGAATGCATTGCAAAGGGGATTCGAGCCATATGCAGCAATTTATAAAGAAAGAAAAATATACGATTTATGACTTGCTAAAAATTATGGAAGTCCTCAGAGGTGAAAATGGCTGTTCGTGGGACAAGGAACAGGACCATGATTCCATTCGGGGGAATTTAATTGAGGAAGCTTATGAATTGCTTGATGCTATTGATAATGATGATAGCGATTCAATGAGGGAAGAGCTTGGAGATGTTCTATTGCAAGTTGTATTCCATTCGCAAATAGCGGCGGAGAAGGATAGATTCAACTTTGATGATGTTTCCAATGAGATTTGCAAAAAGTTAATTATACGTCATCCGCACATATTCGGCGATATTAAGGTCGATAATACAGATGAGGTACTCCGTAATTGGGATAGCATTAAAATGCAAACGAAAAATCAGCAAAGTTATAGCGAAACATTGAAAGATGTGCCACGCACGTTTACCGCTTTAATGCGCAGTCAAAAGATAGGTAGTAGAGCGGGTAGAGCCGGTTACCGATATAAAAATGTTGATGGTGCAATGCGTGACTTGAAAAGTGAGTTAAAGGAACTTGAGCACGCTATTAATGCTATGACGGCAGAGGATACGAAGCATTGCGAGGAGGAGCTTGGCGATTTGCTATTTTCGTGCGTCAATGTAGCACGTGAGATAGGCATTGATGCGGAGCTTGCACTGGGTAAATCGTGCGATAAATTCGTCGCTAGATTCTGTAAGGCGGAGGAAATTGCAAATTCGCAGGGTAGGGATCTAAAAGATTTAAATGCCGCTGAGCTGGACAAGCTATGGAAAAAGGCTAAAAAAAGCTATAAACAGTGCGGAATGTAGGGCATTGTTTAGATAAATTTATTGGAGGTAATCAAAAATGACAAAAGCAGAATTGGTAGCATCGATTGCTGAAAAGACAGAGTTGTCAAAGAAAGATTCGGAAAAGGCACTCGCAGCAGTAATTGATACAATAGTTGAAACACTAGCAACCGGTGAAAAAGTTCAATTAGTTGGGTTCGGTACATTTGAGGTTCGTGATAGAAAAGCTAGAGATGGTATAAATCCAGCAACGAAAGAGCCAATTAAGATTCCAGCAACAAAGGTTCCTGCATTTAAAGCTGGCAGAGCTCTTAAAGAAGCAGTAGCGAAATAGTTTAATTAAGACTGATTATACGAATACGAATGCGATTAATCGACTAAGCCGATTCTCATGANGGTATTGGCTTGTCGATTTATCTTTATATAGAGGAGGATGGAATGAGAATCGACAAATACTTAAAGATAACAAGATTAATAAAGCGGCGCACCGTTGCCAATGAGGCATGCGATGCTGGCAAAATTGTCGTGAATGGGAATGTGGCACGTGCCTCCTACAAGGTAAAAATCGGCGACGAAATTGAAATTAATATGGGGAAAACTCCTTTGAAAGTAAAAGTTGTCGCAATTAGCGAACACGCAACCAAGGATACTGCCGCCGATAATTACAAGGTGATACAGTAAGATTAAGATAGAGAAATCCTCCCGACGGAATAAATCGGGAGGATTTTTTGCTTTTATTTAATTTGTCTAGCCCATTACAACTTCAACTTTATGTGTTTTACCATCACCGAATACAGGTAGGATATTTCCATCAATCTCCTTACCGTCAACGGTAATACTAGCAATGCCTTTGCAGATATTGTTAGGATTTGTAACATTAATGTCGTAAGTTGCACCACGGAATAGCCTCGATACCTTGAATCCGTCCCAATCTTTCGGGATACATGGGTCGATTTGTAGACCGCTATATTCAGGCTTAATACCTAATATATATTGTGATACTGCGACAAAATTCCATGCTGCTGTACCAGTTAACCATGAATTCTTAGCTTCACCATGCCTTTTAGAATCCTTGCCCGCAACCATTTGAGCATATACATATGGCTCAGTTCTATGAAGATCGCTAATATCTTCAAGATAAGCAGGAGCAATTTTCGAATAGTATTCAAAGGCCTGTTCGCCACGCCCTACATGGGCTTCAGCGCAGATAATCCATGCATTGTTATGGCAGAATATACCGGCATTCTCCTTATAACCTGGCGGATAGGAGGAAATCTCACCATATTCAATATAGTATGAGGTGTATGCGGGATTATTTAGAACAAGTCCGTACGGTGTGTCAAGGTATTTCTTCACACTGTCAAGAACACGAATATCGGTTCCGTCCTCTTTACCTAGGTC
>JGI24708J26588_10003262_pt1 | contig 11829 bp, 7 predicted proteins | sample BioPla1DNA2_FD_26588 | JGI IMG/M metagenome (IMG submission 26588) | reverse complement strand
TTTTTGTTTCTTATAGTATATAATTAAGATAATTATTAAAATATTAATTCAAATAATTTTAGTTAATTAGTTGAAAAAATAACTAAAAACCTAAAAGATTAGATATTTATTTGCTAAATATGTCAATAATCTAAGATATAAAGGTGTAGATAAAAGAGGTGATAGTTTGGAGAGTTTTGATGAATTGATGAATATGTCTGATCTTTCAGAGAACTTAGGGGAAGTTTGGAGTTTGGCAGAGGATCAAAAGGCGGATATATCAGATAATGATAAGGGATTAGAAAAAACAAATATAAAAGAGGCTGAGGAAGAGCTTGATGGTAATGGTGAGAGTAAGAACAATCAGGGCAATGAGTTTCAGCCTAATAGTGATAGTGGCAATGAGGGAGATGATATTAATAGCAGTGGTATTTCTAATAATGATGTGGAAGATAATACTGTTGATGAAAGTGAGGAAGAGTTTAAGGACCAGACTTTTAATGATAATTTAGAGGGAACTGATTGCACTGATTACCGGAATAAGGAATTTGTGCATTTGCATGTCCATACTGAATATAGTCTCTTGGATGGATCAGGTAAGATTCCTGAATTGGTGAAAAGGGCTAAGGAGCTTGGAATGAAGAGCTTAGCTATTACTGATCACGGAGTTATGTATGGTTGTGTAGATTTTTATAAAGCTGCAGTAGAGCATGGTATAAAGCCTATTATAGGTAGTGAGATTTATATTGTTCCAAAATCTATGGGTATTAAACATGCGGATAAGGAAAATGAAACTTATCATTTAGTTTTATTGGTCAAAGATGAGGTTGGATACAATAATTTGATGAAGATAGTTTCTACCGCTTCTGTGGAGGGNTTCTATTATAAGCCAAGAATTGACCATGCTTTTTTAAAAGAAAATAGTGAGGGGNTAATAGCTTTAAGTGCCTGTTTAGGTGGAGAGGTTCAAGCCCATTTACTTCATGGAAATTATGAAAAGGCTAAGGAAGCGGCTCTTTTTTATCAGTCGGTTTTTGGAGAGGATTTTTATTTAGAGCTTCAGTATCATGGAATGTCGGAGCAGTTGAAGGTGAATAATGATATGATCAAACTGTCAAAGGAAATTAATGTGCCTTTGATTGTTACTAATGACGTTCATTATATTAAGGCTGAGGATTATAGAGCTCATGATGTTTTATTGTGTATACAAACTGGTAAGACTGTGGATGAAGAGAATAGAATGAAGTATCCTTCAGATCAGTTTTATTTAAAGTCTGCTGAGGAAATGTATAGCATGTTTTCTCATGTGCCGGAAGCTTTGGAAAACACCGTACGTGTTGCGGAAAAGTGTAATTTTGATTATGAATTTCATCATTCTAAATTACCTAAGTTTCCTTTGCCTGTAGGGGTAGAGCCTTATGATTATCTAAGGGATAATTGTTTTATGGGGCTTGTGCAGCAATATGATGTCTTTGAAAATTTAAGAGGGGTAGAGTTTAATAATATATATTTAGAGACGATGAAGTTAGCAGAAAGTAATGAGAAAGCTAAGGAGCTTACTGATAGGCTGGAGTATGAGTTGTCAATAATTAGGCAGATGGGATATGTGGATTACTTTTTGATAGTTTGGGATTTTATTAGGTTTGCTAATGAGAATGGCGTTCCTACAGGTCCAGGAAGAGGTAGTGCGGCTGGTTCTATAGTTGCTTATACATTAGGGATTACAAAGATAGATCCTATAAGATATAGTTTGCTTTTTGAAAGGTTTTTGAATCCTGAGAGAATAAGTATGCCGGATATTGATTCGGACTTTTGCTATGAAGGTAGACAGATGGTAATCGATTATGTTGTAGAAAAGTATGGTAAGGATAATGTTTCTCAGATAATTACCTTTGGAACTATGGCTGCTAGGGCTTGTATTCGTGATGTAGGTAGGGCTATGAATTACTCTTATGCAGAAGTTGATAAAATAGCTAAGATGATTCCTACTATGCTTGGCATAACCATCGATAAGGCTTTGTTTTTGAATCCTGAGTTAAAGGAAATTTACGATAAGGATGAAAGGGTAAAGCAGTTAATTGATATTAGTAAGTCTTTGGAAGGGCTACCTAGACATTCATCTACTCATGCCGCTGGTGTGGTTATAGCATCACAGCCTTTAGTAAGTTATGTACCATTACAGAGAAATGAAGATATGATAGTAACTCAGTTTCCTATGGGTACCTTGGAGGAACTGGGACTGCTAAAAATGGACTTTTTAGGCCTTAGGACCCTTACAGTTATGCGAGATGCTATAAGGATGATTAAAGAAAACTCTGGCATAGAAGTGGATTTGGACAAGGTAGGTTTCGATGATAGAGAAGTTTATAAGATGATTGGTGAGGGTAAAACCGTTGGAGTCTTTCAGTTAGAATCTGCAGGAATGACCAGCTTTATGAAGGAATTGAGACCGGATTCCTTGGAGGATGTAATCGCGGGAATTAGTTTGTATAGACCTGGTCCAATGGCGGAAATTCCAAGATATATAGAAAATAAAAAGAATCCTGATAAAATTGAATATTTGACAGCAGAGTTGGAGAGTATTCTAAGTGTAACTTATGGGGTAATGGTTTATCAGGAACAGGTAATGGAGATTGTCCGTAAGCTAGCAGGTTATTCTATGGGCAGAAGTGACCTTGTTAGACGTGCTATGTCTAAGAAAAATCATAAGGTAATGGAAGAGGAAAGAAAAAACTTTATTTACGGTATTGTTGATGAGAATGGAAATGTAGAAGTGCCTGGATGCGTAAGAAATGGTATTAGCGAAGAAGTTGCTAATAAGATCTTTGACCAAATGATGGATTTCGCATCTTATGCCTTCAATAAATCTCATGCAGCAGCCTATGCAGTAGTTGCTTACCAAACGGCTTATTTAATGAGATATTATCCTGCTGAGTATATTGCAGCAATGCTCAACAGTGTAATGGGTGTTAGTGAAAAGGTAGTGTTTTATATTAGGTTTGCTGAGAGTCAAGGCATTAGAGTAATGCCACCAAATATAAATCAAAGCTTTGCTAAGTTTACTGTAAAAGATGAAAAAACCATATTATTTGGCCTCGCAGCTATTAAAAATGCAGGTTATCATGTTGTGCAGAGTATTGTGGAAAGTAGAGAAAGTAAAGGTAAATTTAAATCACTTTATGACTTTTGCAATAAGATAGACTTAACAGTAATAAATAAGAGGGTAATAGAAAGCNTTATTAAGGCAGGAGCTTGTGATGATTTTAAAGCTCATCGTTCTCAGATGCTGGCAGTATATGAGAAAATTTTAGATGGTCTTAGTAATGAAAAAAAGAGAAATATTGATGGACAGGTAAGTCTTTTTGGGGATATAGCAAGTCCTGNTGGAGCAGCTCTTAATCTTGATACAGAAATAAAATATCCTAATATAAAAGAATTTGAAAAAAGGCATCTGTTGGCTATGGAAAAGGAAATGACAGGCCTATATATAACAGGTCATCCTCTTGAAGAATTTACAGAAGCTTTAAAGCTTTATACTAGTGCAAAAACTATTGATATTTTAGAAGAGGCTGCTTCTCAAACTACATTAGAAGATAATATTGATGAGTTTTCAAATGAGATAGGATATGCTTTAAAGGATAGTGGGAAATATTCTGATGGTAAGAGAGTAATACTTGGGGGAATCATTACTTCCGTAAGCAAGAAGTTTACTAGAAAGAATGAAAGAATGGCTTTCGTTAATTTAGAAGACCTCTATGGCAATATTGAAATTATTGTGTTTCCAAAGGTTATGGAGAAGGTATCTAGTTTAATTGAAGAAGATGCTCTTATTATTGTAAAGGGAAGAATAAGCATAAGGGAGGACGAAGGTCCTAAGATCCTTTGCGAAGATATACAACCTTTGATAAACCTTAGTACTACTAAACTATATATAGCAGTAGAGAACGATAAAGTTGCAAAGGGTATCTATAGAAATTTAAAATATTCTCTATTAAAGTATAGGGGTAATACACCAGTTTATCTTTGTACTTTAAAAGAAAGAAATAAATATAGATTAGCCAGAGAATACTGGGTTGATACGGATTCTGGTGTTGTGGAGTTCTTAAAAGGAGAATTTGGCGAAGAAAATATAAGAGTGATTTAAGGGATTAGGTAAAAACAAAAACAGCAAAGTAAGAGTAAAAGTAAAAAAAGACAAAGATGAGGAGACTCATCTTTGTTTTTTTAAGTTAGGGGACGGTTAACAAGAATTATTAATTTTTTATTAATAATTCTTGTTAACCGTCCCCTAGTTGCAGGATGATTTATTTTGTAGTAATATTATCTTGGAACAATAGTGTTACTTTATATAAATGATATAATTTTTATAGCATAATATACTGAATATGACCAGGGTGGGACTAAAAAAGACCCAAGGGGAACAGGAGGATTATTTATGAAAACAATAGCTGTATTAACCAGCGGTGGAGATGCACCTGGAATGAATGCTGCCATTAGAGCAGTTGTTAGATTGGGCATTGATAAAGGTATAAAGGTAATGGGAGTTGAGAGAGGATTTAACGGGTTGATTAATGGTGAAATCATTGAAATGAACCGCAATTCCGTATCTGATATAATTCAGAAAGGTGGTACAGTACTTAGGACTGCAAGATGTGATGAGTTTAAGACAGAAGAAGGAAGACAAAAGGCAGTTAAGGTACTAAAGGTTTATGGAATTGATGGATTGGTTGTTATTGGAGGAGATGGATCAATTACAGGAGCAAAATTGCTTTCTAATCTAGGTGTTTTAACAGTAGGAATACCTGGAACTATTGATAATGATTTAGCTTACACAGATCAAACAATAGGTTTTGATACTGCTCTAAATACTGTACTTGATGCAATCAATAAGTTAAGAGATACTTCTACGTCCCATGAAAGAGTGAGCATTGTTGAGGTTATGGGAAGACATTGCGGTGATATTGCTCTTTATGCAGGNATTGCTGGAGGTGCAGAAAGTATAATAACTCCTGAAGTGGGTATGGATATGGAGGAAATCTGTAAAGCTATATTAGAGGGTAAAAGAAGTGGGAAATTGCATAACCTTATTCTCCTTGCTGAAGGTGTAGGTGGAGCCGAAAAAATGGCTAAGCATGTAGAAGAAGTTACAGGAATAGAGACAAGAGCTACTATTTTAGGACATATTCAAAGAGGTGGAAGCCCAACTGCTTCAGATAGAGTTTTGGCTTCAAGATTGGGAGCAAGAGCAGTGGAACTGCTAGTAGAAGGAAAGTCTTCAAGAGTAGTAGGAATTAGGGGCGGTCAAATTATCGATGATGACATAGATGAAGCATTAGCTATGCCAAGAAAGTTTGACAAAGGTCTTTATGAGATAGCTAGGTCGCTATCTAAATGAAATAATATATAGGAAAGAGTTTTATAATATAAATAGATTTACTTTGTAGAGAAAAACTTTCAATTTAATTAGCTAAGGAGCGTTAAGTATGAGAAAGACAAAGATAATTTGCACAATTGGACCAGCCAGTGAAAACAGAGAAACTTTAACTCAAATATTTAAAGCAGGTATGAATGCATCAAGACACAATTTTTCTCATGGAGATCATGAGGAACATGGTGGTAGAATAAAGTTAGTTCAGCAGATAAGTAAAGAGTTAAATAAGCCTGTATCCATTATATTAGATACAAAAGGACCTGAAATTAGAACTGGAAACTTTGCTGATGGCAAGGTTGAGTTAAAGGAAGGGGATAATTTTCTAATAAAATGTGGTGAAGAGGTTATTGGAGATAAAACTAAGTGTTCTATTTCCTATAAGGAACTTTATCTGGATGTAGTTCCTGGAAATATGATTCTAATTGATGATGGATTGGTAGGCCTTGAAGTTGAAAAGGTGGAAGGAAAAGACATACATTGTATAGTTAGAAACTCTGGTGTAGTAGGTAGTAAAAAAGGAGTTAATGTACCAGGAGTATCTATAAATTTGCCAGCCATAACAGAAAAGGATATTGAAGACTTAAAGTTTGGTATAAAAATAGGTGTTAATATAGTTGCAGCTTCTTTTGTAAGAAAGGCTTCTGATGTTTTACAAGTAAGGAAGATCTTAAATGAAAATGGAGGAGAACATGTACTTATATTCTCCAAAATTGAAAATCAAGAGGGTGTAAATAATTTAGATGAGATTCTTAAGTTCTCTGATGGTATAATGGTTGCCAGAGGAGATTTAGGAGTAGAAATTCCAATTGAACAAGTACCATTGGTACAGAAGATGATGATTGAAAAGTGTAATTATGCAGGTAAGCCTGTTATCACCGCAACACAAATGTTAGATTCTATGATTAGAAATCCAAGACCAACTAGAGCAGAGGCTTCTGACGTAGCTAATGCAATATTTGACGGAACTGATTGTATTATGTTAAGCGGTGAAACTGCTAATGGTAAGTATCCTGTAGATGCAGTTAAAATAATGTCAAGAATAGCTGAAGAGGCAGAAAATCAACTAAACTATGAAGCTAGTCTTAAGAAAAAGAGAAAAGAACATATTCCAAATGTGTCTAATGCAATAAGCTTGGCTGCTTGTAATACTGCGATGGAATTGAATGCTTCTGCTATAATAACAGCGACCCAAAGTGGATATACAGCTAAGAATGTTTCAAAATATAGACCAGAATGTCCTATTATAGCTATAACTCCTTATGAGAGTGTGGCTAAGAACTTATCAGTTATCTGGGGAGTGTGTCCAATAGTTGCTGAAAAATCAGAAGGAACTGATGAATTAACAGATAAGTCTATTAACATAGCTTTGAAAGAAGAATTGGTAAGTAAAGGTGATTTAGTAGTTATTGCAGCAGGAGTTCCTATTAATCAAGTTGGATCTACTAATATGTTGCAGGTTCATGTAGTAGGGGACATACTTCTGACAGGTAAGGGAGCTGGCTTAAATCATGGATATGGTACTGTGGTTTTAGCAAATAGTGCTGATGAAGCTATTGAAAAAATAGAAGAAGGAAATATTTTAATAGTTAAGAAACTAACGAAAGATTACTTGCCAGTATTTGATAAAGTTGGTGGCATTATAGTTGAAGAAAATGTAACTTCCGAGGCAGTTATAGAATGCTTAGCTCGTGAAATTCCATTAATAAGTGCTGCGAAAGGAGCGACACAAGCTCTTAAAAACGGAAGCGTCGTAACATTGGACGTATCTAGAGGCGTTGTCTTCAGTGGTAAAGCTAATATTATTTAGAATAAAATTTAAGTAATAGTCAAATCAAAAATTAAAATAGAGATAAAAGTAGCTGAAAAGCTACTTTTATTTTTTAGGGGACGGTTAACAGAATTTATAGCTACAGTTTTGGCAAGAGTTACAGCTAGAACTAGAACTACTAGGGACGGCTAACAAGATTTCATAGAAGTTTATTATGGAGATATAAGAGCACTGAAATATTTAACTATAACTATCCAGCTGTAATAATTTCTACAAGTGCTAATAATCTAACAATGGAGGGGTTATTTTGAAATTATCAATAGGAGGAAGGGAATAAGATTTTCAGGGTTCCCATATCTATCTTGTGAAGATGGGAAGCAGTGGGAAGAGATTTCTATTGTAGAAGGGAAGTAAAGGTCTGTATAGGAATAGAATTTTTGGGCAATTATANTATAATGAGAAAGTGTTGGCGACTGATTCTTTTTTGCACCTAATGGTGCCTTTTTTTTAACCTGATCAATTTAAAGATGAAAAATTGACCAGGTATTTAAAGTTGGGAACTAAGAGTCTTTTAGCTGAGAAACTAGTTCTTCCATTAATTCTTTTACACTTACTATCTTATCTGCTTTGTAAGCGTTAGTTCCACAGAAGAGAAGACCGTTATCAACATCACCTTGGACGGCATTTATTAGAGCACGGCTTATACAGTATGGTGTTACTGCAGGGTTACATTTGCTTATACACCTATAACATTTGTCTACTTTAATATTCCCTAAAAATGTTCTTTCAACAAATTTATTTTTTATAGCTCTTCCAGGTAAGCCTACTGGACTTTTTACTATAACGATATCATCCTTGCTACAATTTATATAAGCATTTTTATAATTTATATGGGCATCACATTCCTCTGTAGCAACAAATCTTGTAGCCATCTGCACTCCGCTAGCTCCTAGTTTTAGAACACGGGATATATCGTCACCTGTATATACTCCTCCAGCTGCTATAACTGGGATATCTTTATTAAACTTTTCCTCATAGGTTTTTACCGTGTTTATAATGTTTATAAGTTCTTCATCAAAGCTGGTCTTTGTGTGCTTTTCAATATCATCAACTTTGAAGCCTAAATGGCCACCAGCTTCAGGACTTTCAACAATAACTGCATCGGCAGTGACGCCAAAGTTTCTATCCCAAAGTTTAAGAATAATTGAAGCTGCCTTATTTGAAGATACAATAGGAGCAATTTTAACATCATGACCCTGGCATAGTTTTGGAAGAGTAGTGGGCAGGCCTGCACCTGAAATTATCAATTGAGCACCTGCTTCGATAGAGGTTTTTACTAAGTCCTCATAGTCATTCATGGCGCACATTATGTTAACACCAATAATTCCGCCTTTTGCTTTTAATAAGGCTTCTTTTATATGTCTTTTTAAAGCACGTAAATTGGCAGCTAGTGAATTCTTTTCAAAATCTGCTTCATTAAATCCTGGTTGTGCTGCTGATATTATTCCAATGCCACCATTAGCGGCTACTGNTGATGCTAAACCTGACAAAGAGACACCGATTCCCATACCGCCTTGGATAATAGGAATAGAAGCTTTTAAATTACCAATCTTTAAGGGGNTAAAATCCATAATTTATACCTCATTTCGTTATTTTAAAATACTTTGATTATCAAACTATTATGAGTAATATAATAATACATAGAGGCGAAAATGTCAACACTATTTAACGTAGTTAGTAAAACTATGTATTGCAGTGTGAACAGTATTTTCTCTTCAAGTTTGAATAAAAATTATAAAAATCCATAAAATATATTTGAAAGAAAAAAGTAATCATTTAAAAATTGGACTAGAATTTGAAAAAGTAATCATATAAATTGAAGGGAGAGAACTGGTTTCTATGTGGCCATAGGTCTTTAGACGCTGGAAATCGGGAATGTATGAATGGAACTTTATCTTTTAATGCAACAAATTGTGTTCATAATGTAGGAGGGTTATGTTCCGCTAATAAGATAATGGTTAATGGAATGAGTGCTTTAACTAGTAGCAGTACTCAATGTAACACCTTTGCAGAAAAGGGGTTTTTAAATGCTTTAACACATATAACTAATATNAATATAGCAGGTGAGATACGACAGCTAGTAAGCAATGATGGAATACATATGTATCCGGAAGTTGGTTGTAATGCTGTTAGATGTATTTATAATAAAGATCAGCGATGTGAAGCTGATAGGGTGATTATAACTGGTCCACATGCTCGAGAAAGTGATGGGACTTATTGTGAAACATTTACTCCTTAAAAATTAATATTCTTAAATTGAGAAAATTCAGCGAGACATTGCTGAATTTTTAATTTTTCATTGTAGTTACAGTAAAATTTGAATAAAATATAAGTATTATGTATAATATTCAGACAGTAGGTCTTTATACTGTAATGCTAAGTGATGCGAAGAGGTAATTTGAATGATAGAATTTAAAAAGAATCAAGAACTGTTGGTTGATATCATATCAGAGGGNTATCAAGGAGAAGGGATTGCCAAGCTTCAGGGCTTTCCTATATTTATTCCAGGAGCCCTTAGGGGGGAAAAAGTAAAAATCAAAATTGTTAAGCTTACAAAGAATCATGGTTTTGGAAAGCTTTTGGATATAGTAGAGCCTTCTGAAAAGAGGGTAACACCAGTTTGTTCCTTGTATAAAAGATGCGGAGGCTGTCAACTTCAGCATATGAGCTACCAAGAACAGCTGGTTTTTAAAAGGAACAGGGTGAAGGACTGCCTTGAGAGAATAGGAAAAATAAAAGANGCACTTATACATGATACCTTAGGAATGGAGGAGTCTCTAAGATATAGGAACAAGGTACAGCTACCTGTAGGTATTGAAAAGGGGGAACCTATCATAGGTTTTTATGCTCCTAGAAGTCATGAGATAATAAATTTACAGCAGTGTTATATCCAACATGAAGCTGGTGATGATGTTGTTCAGTTAACTAAGGATTGGATGAAGGAATTTGCTATAAGTGCCTATGATGAGAAGACAAAGACAGGTATTTTGAGACATGTGATGATTAGAAAGGGCTTTAAAACCGGTGAAGTCATGGTAGTGCTGGTAACTAACACAGAAAAATTGCCACATAAAGATGAATTTATAAGAATGGTTACAGAAAAGATAGCTGGTGTGAAAAGCATTATTCAAAATATAAATAATAAAGCTACCAATGTGGTATTAGGTTTGAAAAACATAACCTTATGGGGTAGTGATACCATAACAGACTACATAGGAGAATTCAAATTTGAAATATCACCATTATCCTTTTTTCAGGTGAATCCATATCAAACAGAAGTCTTGTACAAGAAGGCATTGGAATATGCTGATCTAAGTGGAGAGGAGACTGTATTTGATGCTTATTGCGGTACNGGAACTATTTCTCTATTCCTTGCCCAGAAAGCTAAGAAGGTTTATGGGGTGGAAATAATAGCGGAGGCTATTGAAAATGCCAAAAAGAATGCAAGGCTAAACAATATTAATAATGCAGAGTTTTTTGTAGGAGAAGCTGAAGTGATAATTCCACAACTTATTAAGGAAGGGAAGAAAGCAGAAGTTGTTGTGGTAGACCCGCCAAGAAAGGGTTGTGAAAAGAGCTTGATTCATGCTATAGCAGATATGCAGCCTAATAGAGTGGTTTATGTTTCCTGTGACCCTGCAACTTTAGCTAGGGATTTGAGGATATTTGAGGACTTGGGTTATAGTACGGTGGAAGTGCAGCAGGTGGATATGTTTGCGCATACAGCCCACGTTGAGACGGTGGTATTGATGTCAAGGAAAGAGGATAAATAGGCTCTGAAAGGCTTGATTTATGGGCTTTTCTGGTTTTTGGGCAAGACCGGAAGACGGAAACGAAACGATCTATAGAAACATATCTACGGAGCGACTTCCGGGAGATTTTCACATAGTTGAGTTGCCAGATTAGATATTGCTCTTTGAGTGTCGAGGATAGATGTTTTTGACCGCTGAGTGAGCGGATTAGATGTTAAAGCCGGAAGGCTTGAAAATAAAGAGTTTTGCCGGATGTTAATAAGCGTTGCTTGTGGCAACGGCTGCTATTGGACTAAAGTGACTGTGAAAGGAGGTTTTCGCATATGTTAAACGAAAACATTAAGGCAATCAGAAAATCTAAAGGGCTTTCACAGGAAGAACTTGCAATAAAGCTGAATGTTGTCAGGCAAACTGTATCCAAGTGGGAACGTGGTTTATCAGTTCCGGATTCTGAAATGTTGATTTCTATCTCAGATGCACTCGAAACGCCGGTAAGCACTTTGCTTGGTGAGACTTCTGTTGAAGCTCCTGCCGATGATTTGAAAGCAATCTCTCAGAAGCTGGAAATTATTAATTTGCAGTTGGCAAGAAATAAGGCTGCGAAACGAAAAATCATTCACTGGCTGTTTATCGTGCTATGTACACTTATAGTAATAACTGCAGTGATTTTTATTTCTCTGAATAGTCCCTACTTAGGATGGGACTTCAGTGATCCTGAAACTGCAGTAGTAGGAACATTCTTTCATGCGTTTGAATGGTTCTTTTTCAGATTAGCGCCCATTGTGTTGATAGGCGGAATCATCGGTATAGTCCTGACAAGAAAAAAGCAGTAGGATAAC
>JGI24708J26588_10003257_pt1 | contig 11845 bp, 12 predicted proteins | sample BioPla1DNA2_FD_26588 | JGI IMG/M metagenome (IMG submission 26588) | reverse complement strand
ATTTCTTCGCAGACCCGTACGCAGCGGCCGCAGAGAATACACTTATTGGGATCTCGCTTCAGCGCAGCCCCCTGTGTGTCCAGGGGCAGGCTGCGTCTTTCNCCGGCGAATCTGTCTACGGACTCCCGGGTGATCCCCAGGTTATAAGTGAGCTCCTGCAGCTCGCAGCTGCCGCTGCGGTCACAGCCCAGACAGTCAGCGGGATGGTTGGCCAGCAGCAGCTCAATATTCATTTTTCTGGCTTTACGCGCCTTGGCGCTGCGGGTGCTGATTTTCATCCCTTCCCCGGCAGGAACTGCACAGGATGCCAGCAGGCGATGGGAACTGAGATCCTCTACCACACAGACACGGCAGGAACCGTGGAGAGACAGATCGGGATGGTAGCACAGGGTTGGAATCTCAACCCCTGCTTGCCTGGCAGCTTCCAAAATGGTGGTGCCTGCCTCTACTTCTACCACTTGGTCATCTATTGTCAAGGTGATCNTACTCATCAGCCCTTACTCCTTTCCTAACCCTGTGCTATGGCTTTGACCGGACACTTGCCGGCGCAGATTCCGCAGCTGATGCAAACATCGGGATGGATTACGTGGGGCTTTTTTCGTTCTCCGCTGATGGCCCCCGTAGGACATACCCTAACGCAGGCTGTACACCCGATGCAGGCCGCTTCATCAATCACATAAGCCGCAGCCATTCCCCCACAGACATTGGCCGGACAGCGCTTGTCCTTGATATGCGCTTCATACTCTTCACGGAAATACTTCAACGTGCTTAGCACTGGGTTGGGAGCGGATCCTCCCAGCTGGCAGAGGGAGGTTGCGATAATGTGTTCTCCCAGCTCTTCCAAGAGCTCCAAGTCGCCTTCTCTGCCCTCACCGGAACAGAGGCGATCCAAAATTTCCAGCATCCGTTTGGTTCCTTCGCGGCAGGGAGTGCATTTGCCGCAGGATTCGCTCTGGGTGAACTTGAGGAAGAAACGGGCCACATCGACCATGCAGGTGGTATCATCCATGACCACCATGCCGCCGGATCCCATCATTGCGCCAGCATCTCGCAAAGATTCATAATCAATGGGCAGATCCAATAGGTCAGCCGGGATGCATCCGCCGGAAGGGCCGCCGATTTGGACAGCCTTCAGCTCCCGCCCGTCACTGACTCCTCCGCCGATATCGTAAATAATCTCCTTGAGACTCATGCCCATCGGGACTTCTACCAAACCGGTATTATTGATCTTCCCAGTCAACGCAAAGACTTTTGTGCCGGTTGACTGTTCAGTGCCGACAGCGCGGTAGGCTTCTGCCCCGCCCCTGATAATGTCCGGAATGTTTCCATAGGTTTCCACATTGTTGATATTAGTCGGCTTGCCCCACAGACCTGATACAGATGGAAAAGGAGGCTTGGGCCTGGGCATGCCGCGCTGGCCTTCAATGGACGCCATCAAAGCTGTTTCTTCACCGCAGACGAAGGCACCGGCACCCTTTTTGATCTTTAGATTAAAGCTAAAGCCGCTGCCAAAAATGTCTTCACCCAAGAAGCCGTACTCTTTTGCCTGTTTCAGGGCGATTTCCAGGCGGCGGATGGCCAGGGGATACTCGGCACGAACGTAAATGTAACCCTCCCCGGCGCCGATGGCATAAGCCGCAATAATCATGCCTTCAATGATTCTATGGGGGTCACCTTCAAGGAGGCTGCGGTCCATAAAGGCACCTGGGTCTCCTTCGTCAGCATTGCAGATCACATATTTTTTGTCCCCGACAGCCTTCCTGGTCAGCTCCCATTTCAGCCCTGTCGGAAATCCTGCACCGCCCCGGCCCCGCAGCCCGGACTTTTTGACCTCAGCTATAATTTCTTCCGGTGTCATTTCCGTCAGGGCTTTTCCGCAAGCCTCATAGCCATTGACCGCAATATATTCTGTAATGCTCTCGGGATTGATCCTGCCGCAGTTGGCCAACACAATCCGATGCTGCTTCTTATAAAAGTCGATATCTCCGTAAGTGGGGATCCGTACTTCTGTTTCCCGTTCGGTATAGAGCAGCCTCTCAACGATTCTTCCTTTGAGTAGGTGTTCTTCGACTATTTCATGAATGTCGCCGGCCTGAACCTGGCAGTAGAAGACACCTTCCGGATAGACGATGACAATTGGTCCCTGTTCACAAAAGCCGTGACAGCCGGTTTCGACAACTTTAACCTCGTCCTGCAGTCCGAACTCTTCCAGCTTGGCCTGGAAACGGTCCCTAACGCTGCGCGCACCGGAGGAAACACAGCCTGTACCTGTGCAAACCAAGACATGGGAACGGTAAAACTTGTGGTTCACAGCTTGCATCCCCCTTCCTCGAGACGGGCGATGGCCAGCTCTGCAACTACATTGCCGTTAATCACGTGCTCAACAATAATGCGTTCCACATCTTGTACAGTTATTTTCCCATACGTGATCCGGTCCTGCCCCGGCAGCTGAACGTCTAGGAGGGGTTCCTTCTCACACATGCCTATACACCCGGTTTGCGTAATGTTCAAGTCCAAATTTCTCTTTCTTACCTCTTTCGTAACGGCCTGGAGGATGTCCCGGGCGCCGGCGGCAATGCCGCAGGTTCCCATGCCGATGATGATCGTAGGTTTTCCGTCGCTTTTTCTGGCGGAAATCTCCTTCTCCAGTTCTGCCCGCAGTTCTCTTAACTCCTCAAGTGATTTCACCCATCAGTCACCCCTATAAAGGTCATCTATTCCTTGTCTCAAAAAACTCTCCAGCCAGCTGGCAACGGCCGGATGGCTGATCTCAACGGCGTCCAGTTCATGCTTAATTCGCCTGGTATCAATGGAAAAGGCGCTTTCACAGAAGCTGTGCCGATAAACAACGTCAACTTGGGGATTCAGGCTGATGATTGCCAACACAGTCCCGGCTATATCTCCCAGCGGGACCCGATCGATGTGGCTGTAGCGGAAAACCGCCCTAACCTTTGTCCCGATACCAACTTGGGAGTCAATCAGGAGCTCTCCTTCAGCCTGTTCGGCCGCTTTGGAGAAAAGTGCGAGTCCAAGGCCCACCGGTCGCGTTGTTCGGGAGGTGAAAAACGGATCTGTTACTTGGCCCAGCTGCTGTTGGGGAATCCCTTTTCCGTCATCGGCTATCTCGATAACCAGCCAGTCTCCCGCGAGATCTTCAACAACATGAAGCTCAACTAAGGACGCACCAGCGGCAATGGAATTCTGCACGATATCCAGGATATGCAGCGATAACTCCCTCATAGGCCCTCCCAAAATCAGCCGTTATTGCATGACGACGGCCTCTTTAGAACTGCGTTCTGCCGCTTCAGCTGCACGCTGTCCGCGATAAGAATCCAAGACGGCGGCAACTTTTTCTGGGCTGAGCCGTCCGTGAGTATCGTCGTTGATCATTATTACTGGAGCCAAGCCGCAGGCACCGATGCAGGCCACTGTTTCCAGAGTAAACTCCAAATCCTCGGTAGTGCCGCCGCTCTTGATGCCCAGTTCATCCTCAATCGCTTTCAGCACTTCAGCTGCCCCCCTTACATGGCAGGCTGTTCCGGTACACACCCTGATCACATTTTTGCCCCGCGGCTGTAGGTGAAACTGGGTGTAAAAAGTCACAACACCGTAAACCTTAGCCAAGGACAGGTGGAGGCTGTCAGCAATCTCCCGCAGAACATCCTGGGGCAAGTAGCCGTACTGTTCCTGTGCTTCCTGTAAAATGGGAATTAAACTGGCCTGTTCCTGACTGTAACCTGCTAGAATATCCCTCAGAGGCTCCAGGTATTTCTCATAACTCTCTTTGCCATGGCCGCAGACGCAACCCATGCTCAGCCACCCTTTCTGTTTGTTAATTAAATAACCTTATAGTGATACTTTTCACATTCGATGCCATAAAATTAACCCTNNTCCTTCTTGAGTTTGTTAGTGNTTTCACACTCAATTTGATTATACAGTTTCTCGATCAGCTATGCAATACTTTATGGGTGTATTTCAAAATATTGCTTGGAGTATGCTGCCCAGGCCTTCCAGGCCAAAGCATTGCGAACTCCTGCAGCAGCCGATTTCCGGGAGGTAATGGCTGTCGGATCCCTGGATAATCCCATATCCTTTTAGCTGAGGATGACGGCGCAGGAAACTCTCCGGATCAGTATTGCGAGAAATTTCAATGACTGTAATTCGTTCATCTGGAGGAATGAAACCTAGTTGCCCCAGGATGCTGTTTGTCGGCCGGTCCACATGGGCAGGCACAGCAACGCCGCCGAGATTCGTAACCAGTTTCAGGGCCTGTACCAGGGAGAGTTCAGTTGCCAGAGCTAATAGACGCTCTTCTTTGGCTGTATACTCATCGTTGTGGTCAGTCAGCAGCTGATAGCCGAACAGCTCCTCATCATTGTCCATGTCAGGAAGGTGCTTATGCACAACCTCTTCCAACTCCAAGAGTNNATCTANACTGGAAAAGTAACAAAGCANGTGCACTTCCTCCCGAGTCTCAACTTCCATGGCGGGGATTAGCTTCAGCCCGTTCTTTCGAGCAAATTCCAGGGCAGCCCGAACATTTCCGGCACTGTTGTGATCGGTAATCGCGATGTACTCAAGACCCATAGCCGCAGCCTGTTTGACAATATTGCCCGGGGTCATCAAAAAATCTGCGCAGGGCGACAGACAGCTATGAATGTGCAGGTCATATCCGGAACTGATTTTTCCGCTCATTCCTTATCTCCTGTTCGGGCTAGATGCCCAGCTCGATTAACTTGCGGATTACATCAACGGCAGTCAGTGGCGTACGGAAAATCGTTACCTGATGCTCCCGAGCTTTATCTAGTGCCGCAGCTTCAACCGGGAAACCTTCTGCCACAATGACAGCGGCCGCCTGAGTCAGGCAGGCAACCGCNACCACATTCTGATGGCCGTGCACCGTAATCCAGATATTGCCTGCTTCAGCCTTGGCCATGACATTGCTGAGCAAGTCTCCGACATATATGCCCGAAATCTCCTGTTCAAAAGGTCCTGAAACAACCTCCAGCCCGAGCCTGTGTACTAGTTCTGCAACTTTCATCTGCATCAGTCACCCTACCTTGTCATCTGTCTTTTCTTTTTTCATAACTGGGGGCAGTTCGTGAAGCAGGGCGGTCAGTGTTTTCGCCAAATCGCCCATTTGCCTTCTCAGCAGAAAGATGCAATCGCTGCGGCTGGCCACTCCAGTGACAATGTCTTCAGCTAGAGTCCGGCAATCGGGGGCCCCGCACGCGGCACAGTCCAAACCGGGCAATACTGCTATTTCCTCTTCGAGCTGCGCCAGTTTTTCCATTGCCTTCGTAAGATCTCCATCCAATCGCCCGATCTGCAGCGGCTCAAATTTGTCCGGGAGGTCAAAATCATAGCCCTCATTCTGCTCAATCATCGCTTGGCCCCTGGCCCTCAAGCTGCGCAAATCAGAACGGGCCTGGAAGGGGTTGACAACATTGAAGACACCGCCAATACAGCCGAATTCGCAGGCTGAAAGCTCGAAATAGCGAACTCCCTTGATGTTATTGCGGGAAAGCTCATCAAGGAGGGCCCTCACCCTGTGGATGCCGGACACCGACAGCGTGTAATCCTGCATCTGCTGGTTAAGCAGCTGAACTTCGCCGCCGCTTTGTCCCCAGCCGATGCCTAAGTAGGGTACCGGCAGGTCTTCTTCGTCTATGTCAGCAGTTTTCTCCAACACCGATAAAACCGCCTGATAAACTAGGCTGACGGCGATGGTTTTATCGATAGGGCTGACGTCCAAACCGACCGGATCAACGACAGTGGTGTTTTTGCCAGGGCAGGGGGTTAGCAGGAACACCCCTATGTCTTCCGGATTTACACCTCGGTCCAGTGCATCTTTTCTGGCTTTTTCCCCCATGGCATCGGTAGGAGCCTTAAATGGAATCAAGTGCTCTGTCAGCTCAGGATACAAAATCTTAATCAGCCTGACTGCCACAGGGCAGGAGGAAGAAATGTANACTCCCGGATTGNTGGCTAANAACTCAGATGTCTTCCTACTCAGTGCTTCAGCCGCCAGCGCAACATCCANAACTTCCTTGAATCCCAGCTCAAGTAGGGCCATTCTGACCTTTGCCGGANTGCATCCCCTAAACTGCCCGTAAAAACTAGGCGGAACTAAGGCGATGGGATGCCTGAAGCTGGATAGTTCTGACAGTTCAGCGGTTTGCGAGTGCTTGGCATGGTGAGCGCAAATGCGGATGCATTCAGCGCAGTCAATGCACAGTTCATCTCTGATCATGGCCTTGCCGTTGTGGACCCTGATCGCCTTGGTAGGACAGTTTTTGACGCAGTTTGTGCACCCCTTGCACAGTTCTTCCTTGAGCAGCACCGAGTGTTTTTTCACACTAATCACTCCCATCGGCTTAGCGGTCGCGCTGGACTACAGGTGAATAACAGCAGCAAACTTGCTCTGTTTTCCCTGTCCTGTCTCCACCGTAAGTTGATCTGAATAATGCCTAATATTGTTAAGGCCCATCCCTGCGCCAAAACCCATCCCCCGCACAAAGTCATCTGCGGTCGAAAAGCCCGGCTGAAACGCCTTTTCTATATCTGGAATTCCAGGCCCCCTGTCAGCTGCAATCACTTTGATATGTTCGGAAGAGATCAAAACTGTGATCTCTCCTCCCAGAGAATGGATGATGATGTTCATCTCGAGCTCGTAGGTAACAATCGTCACACGGCGGCTGATGTCAGACTTAATGCCCAGCTTCCTTAGCATGTCTTTTAAGCTGCTGGATACCTCGCCGCCCCTGGCAAAGTCGCCCTGTTCAATCTTGCTCTGCAAAAGAATCTGCTCCTGCATGCAACCCCTCCGCCTATTCTAGCCTGCGCATTACTTCTGAACCAAGTCCCGCCTGGTACAGGCGGCCGCAGCATTCAAACATGGAAAGCGAGGACAGATACAGATTAATCCCTCTCTCGGCTGCCAGATCGATGGTTTCCTCAGGGGGCCTCTTGCCCCTGACAAAGATGATGAACTTGATGTCTGTCATCTCGCAGGTCCGAATTACGTGGGGATTTGTCAGCCCGGTCAAAAGCATGGTCTTTTCCTGGGAAAAGGCCAAGACATCGCTCATTAGGTCACAGCCGCAAACCGTCTCAATTTGACAGTCAGGATCGTCTATGACCACAAGCGGTTCTAGCTCAATCAACTGAATGATTTCAGACAGTTTCACCTGGATTCTCCCTTCAAACAACGCCAGCGAAAACTAATACTGTGGATTTTATTATAGCACTGTTTGAGCTTTTTTTCACAAATTTCTTTCCACTCCTCCCCCAACATTCAATCGAGCGGGCTGATTCTTCCTTTTCCTCTCCGTTCTCTAGTACTCCTAGTCCAAGAGCTTCATAAGCTGGAGTGCCTCGATGGGTCCATCCAGAGTAAGCTGCTGTGAATCAATGAGTTCGTCCAGCTTCTTTGTATAGGCAGGGTAGCGGCTGCGCACCTGGTCAAATATTACGTGATTGGGCCTGACGTAACGCCTCAAAGACAGGTAGTGCAGTGCATAACAGATTTCTTCAGCTCTTCCCCCGACAAACACGGCAGAAATGCCTTTTTTGGTTAGGTAGTCATCCTTAGCCAANAGCCTGATGCTTCCCGCATAGGGATCAGCGGAACCAATTACNATTTTCCTGATGCTTGACATTGCGACTGCTCCCAGGCACATTGGGCAGGGCTCAACAGTCGTGAACAGTGTTAAACTCCGATCGTGCTGCCTTTCTGGCGGCAGATTGTTGAGCGCATTCATCTCCGCGTGGGCTATGGATGTCATCTTGATCTTATTGCATGAATCCAGGCTGTCGCTGAGCTGGTTTCTGCCCTTAGCCATTATTGCTCCATCCTGATCGGCGATTGCGGCAGCGATCCCTAACGAACCGGCATTATACCCTTCAACCGCCAACCTGACCAACTCATTCCAGATACCGACGCTTTCTGTCACAGACAATCCCCTGCTTTCTGCTTCTATTCTGTAAAATACCTGTTACCATTGGTGACTTCTTTGTCGAGAACAGGATTACCTTGTCTGTCATGCAGGAAAGTGTAAAATTTCAGCCTTGAGCTGATAAGCAGTTTTATTGTGCAAACAAAAAGAAGGCCCATCAGCTCTGTTTGGGCCTTCTTCATGCACACAAGCAGGTCGATTAGAGAAGTATTAGCGCCAAGATGAGTACGAGAAGAAGAACAACAGCAAGCCACATTAGTATCAGCGGCAGTTCGTAACGTACCTGAGCGATAGCAAAGTCTGCACCCCCGGTGACCACAACGCGATCGATGCGCCCGCCTTCCACTGCTAACAGACGGGCGCCATAAAAGCCGTTGATAGAACGGGTGACACTTTCAACCAGGGTGTCCCCCCTGAAGAACTCGGCAGTATACTCAATCTCGTCAAAGGGACCAGGTTCAAGCTCAAAGCCAAATACGCTGACCTCCCTTGACAGCTCCATGGTTAGACTGTTCTGTGGTGAATACAGAACGTCGGGATTGGGATCCTCCGAGAATGGCGGAGAAGACCAAGTCTGCCAGCTAGTTGGTACAGGGCCGAGTTTCTGCAGTGCGTCGCTGAAGGTGACTGTCAGGACACCATCGGAAATCGAATCATAACTGGCGCTAAATGTCAGTCCCGAGATGTCAATCTTGGTGGTGTTAGCTAAATAGGCTTCATCCGGATTCATGATCGGATCTGCAGCCAAGACACTGATTTGATCAGCAGCAGGGGCAGGCTCTGACAGAGGCAGTTCTTGCAGCTCGGCATCTGTGTTGTGCCCAACGTGCCAAGTTGCTTGATCGTTTGGAGTCATAATTTTTCACCTCCTCCCCGGCAACATCTTGTCTCCTTGCCTAACATGAATATGCTAGGAGCTGGGAAGGAGCAATGGTAGCAGAGTTGCATTCTGGCTTCTGTTTGACATTTTGGTCCTGGATACACAGAACACCCTCGTTGACACGACAGTTTTTAGAGGGGAAAAGTCGAGTTTGGCTAGAATAAGTTTGGTATCGTGTAGATGCTCAAGGGGAGGGAAAGCCGTTGCTCAAAGAGTTGAACCAGGTTATTGAATACATTGAAGACCACCTGACCGATGATCTGTCGCTGGAGGTGATCTCGGAGTATGCCGGGGTATCGGACTATCACTTCAGAAAGATCTTCTTCTATCTGTCAGGCATGACGCTTAGCGAATACGTAAAAAACAGAAAGCTGTCTGAAGCCACCTTAGATCTGCTTAATGGCGAGACAGTGACTGATGTTGCCTTCAAATATGGGTACCAATCCCTGGACGGGTTTACCCGAGCGTATAAAAAGTGGAGCGGCAGCCTTCCGTCGGAGATCGGTAAAACAGGCATGGCAAAATCCTTTCCCAAGCTGCAATTTGTCATTTCTGTCAAAGGAGGAGAGAACATGGAATTTAGAATCGTAGAAAAGCCTGCCTTCTATTTGGCAGGCGTAAGCAGGCGGGTGCCTATGCAGTTTGAAGGCATCAACCAGGAAATCGTGAAACTCGCAGAGAGCATTACCGCGGAACAGAGAAAGGAAATGCGGGCGCTGCAGAACATTGAACCCTATGAGATCGTCAATGCGTCCTACGAAGCAGATGCTAAGTTCATGAAAGAAGAAGGCGATTTGACTCATCTCATCGGGGTGTTAACCACCGAAGAAAACATCAGCCCTATCTTAGATAAAGTACCTGTACCCGCCTGCACCTGGGCAGTATTTCCCAATGAAGGGCCGTTTCCTGCCACCCTGCAAAACACCATGGCCAGGGTATATGCAGAGTGGCTGCCTGTTTCCAATTATGAAGTGATTGATCTCCCATCATTTTCATTTACGAAGATGGATCCGGACAGGGAAAACTACGCCTACAGTGAAGTGTGGATCCCGGTTCGGAAGAAGCAGATCTAAGAGACAGGTGAGCGGATAGCTCACCTGTCCAGCCTTACTCCCAATAAACGTCGTTTGGTTTGTTTCCTGTAAGGATATTGCTGCTGTCTAAACCGGACAAGGCAGTGCCGTCTTTATCGAAGAGTCCCGATCCGCTGGCGATGTACACAACGCCTCCGTCATGTGCAGCCTCGTTATGTTCAAATCTATTGTCATAGGCTGTGAGAGCAGAGTATCTCGCAATTGCGCCATTCCCTGCCATATAAACCCCGCCGCCAAACGCAGCGCGGTTCCTGCTAATCTCATTATCGCGCAGCAAAACATCGACGCCATACTCAACGTGGATACCGCCACCGTATATAGGTGAGTAATTGTCGGTAATCCTGTTGTCTTCAAGGATAAAAAAACTCGGTTTATGTCCGTAATTGCCTAAACGGATGCCGCCCCCAGCCTCATCCCCCCAGGTACCAGTAAGTTCATTCCGGCGTATTTCATTCCTGGCAATCACTATGGTGCTGTCATCGCCGCAGGTAGCCATGATCCCGCCGCCGCTCCACCAAGCACTGTTATCTTCCACATAATTGCCTATGATTTCCACATGCAGGGGATGAGTGCCACCATCGACTGCGATTCCTCCCCCTAAAGCTGCATCGTTTTCCCGAATGATGTTCCCTTCCACAACTGCTGTAACCTGACCTGCTATATAGATGGCCCCGCCGCGGCTTCCTTGGTAGAAGGCCTGGTTGCCCCGGAACTCATTGCTGACCACCTCGTGCTGCCCGGAATGAATGTAAATACCGCCCCCGGACCCACTGTCCCTATCACCATTATCCAGGAACAGGCTGTTCGAAATCTTGCTGCTTCCGCCTTGCAGATAAACTCCGCTGCCACCGCCTTCTTTGGCCAAATTCCCTTTTATCACCGAATAACTGATATCCAAGGCAGAGTTGCGCACATAGATCCCTCCGCCTCGCCGCACTCCTCCGGCAAAATGCCCGCGGCCGTTAGTGATTGTAAGTCCACTGATTGTAACGTCGGCGCCATCTTGGATTGTAATGACCGCTTTGTCGCCCTTGCCATAAATGATCGTTTCAGCCACAATGTCGGGATCAGAAGGATCGCCACTTCTTAAGGTGATGCTCTTCCCTCTAATTTGAATATTTTCGTGATATCTTCCCGGCGGAATGACAACGACTTCCCCGTCTTTGGCGTTATCGATCAACTGCTGAACTGAGATCTCCTGAGGGACAAAAACAGCTTTGACATGTTTGTGCTCTACCATAGTGAGCGTGACAAAGGGTGATCCGCCTGTTACATCCCCTTCCCAATGGCTGAAAGACCATCCGTCATCGGGAACAGCTTCCAGCGATATTTCGCTTAGAGGCTCATAGTACGTTGTTGAATCGGTTTTGGATTCTTCACACCCATCAATCAGACTCTGCCTTACCTCTCCGAAACCATCGGCTGATATAGTTAATCCATAGTGGAAGCCCCTTCCCGCGGCTTCAAGGATATGCACCTCAACTTCGTCAGCCTCTGTCACATAGNCAATACTCTCCCCAATGGGGGTAATCTCTTCCCCATTAATTGAGAAACCATTCGCACTGGAGAGGCTTTTTACGGAGGTTACAGCAATGCGAAAGACTTTACTGCCTGAGAAGGAAATGGTTTCTATCTCAATGCCTACAGGGACAGTGGCAGCTGCCTCATCTTGTAGCTCCTTACCTTGAGGATTTGCCAAGTCATAGAGCTTTGCCAATCCAGATAACACCTTCTGTTCCTGGGCAAGAGAAACTTCTGTCTTCGTTTTCACGTCAAACAGGCGCTGCTTGTTGGCCCCCCGCAGGTACAAGCCTAATCCGTCAAGCCTATAGCCGTTGCTTGTGATCTCGCCCATCAACAAATCATTGAACTGATCCGGATCAGCAAAGGCGTGATCGAACTCCACTCCTATG